>VYKP01000043.1_pt1 | contig 45945 bp, 48 predicted proteins | sample 5114551 | NCBI WGS metagenome assembly VYKP01 (sample SAMN12291777, study PRJNA351875) | freshwater metagenome | isolation source: freshwater lake | place: USA: Michigan, Baseline Lake | collected 2013-08-09
TCTAATGCTTCTAGATAGAGAGGTTCCGCTTCTGTGTACCTGCCTTGGGATTCGTACAAGTGTGCTAAATTGTTGAGGGAAGTTGCCACAGAGGGATGATTGTCTCCTAAGAGTGGTTTTCTCAAATCTAATGCTTCTAGATAGAGAGGTTCCGCTTCTGTGTACCTGCCTTGGGAATTGTACAAGTATGCTAAATTGTTGAGGGAACTTGCCACATCGGGATGATTGTCTCCTAAGAGTCGTTTTAACAAATCTAATGCTTTTAGATAGAGAGGTTCCGCTTCTGAGTATCTACCTTGGGAATCGTACAATGCTGCTAAATTGTTGAGGGAAGTTGCCACATCGAGATGATTTTCTCCTAAGCGGGTTCGAGTTGCGGTTAAACAATCTTGATAGTAAGGTTCAGCAATAGCATACAATCCTTGTCCTTTATAATAACGAGCTAAACCCGTATAGGACGAAACTAAATCCTCATCAGCGATATATTCCGGATATTCCCTGACAGCTTGTTCAATATGGGGAATTAAGGGAGTCAGATTTTGAATAATATCTAGAGTAGGAGTTTGGGGGACTGTTCTCGATGTATCTGTCATCACCGTACAATAACGACTTTTTGCGGTATTGGCTATCTCGGAACCTTCTAATTTTTCCCGTAGATAAAGACGGATGAGGGGATGCAGTTGATACCATTCATTGCCTAAAGATTTCAGCAAATTAAGCTTAACCAAGCTATCGGTTAACCATTTTTCTATCTCGTCTTTAGCTTCATCAGAAAATAAACTGATGATTAAGTGCTTGGGAAAAGGTGCCGAAGCAAATAAACTGAGATAAAGAGCTAATTTTTGTTCTTCTGTTTCTAACAGTTGCCAACTGAGATCGAGAATTGTTTTAATACTGCGGACTTCCTCCTTATCAGAGTTGAGATATTTTAAGCCTTTTTTGGGGAATTTTTCCTTGATATTTGCTAAAGTTTCAGTGGTTGCTTGTCTCAGAAAACTGCCTAGTAATTGTAATCCTAGAGGCAAATATCCTAAACACTGACAAAGTTGCTTGGCTGCCTCTAACTCCGCGGTTAGACGTTCTTTTCCTAAGTAGGTTTGCAGTAAATCTAAAGCTTGCGCTGCTGTGAGAACATCTAAGTTTATCGTTGATAGCGATACCCCTAAGTAACTAAAGCGAGTGGTAATTAAAACCCGAAAACGAGATTCTTTTCCTGATGGTAGATAAGATGTAATTTGGTCGTAGTCACGCACATCATCAAAAATAATTAAAGCATTTCCCTCGGGCCAATTTTGCCAACAGTAACGCACTCGTTCACTTAAGGTTCCCTGATTGGGGATGTTTAAACCCAGGTATTCTCTGGCAAAAAATAAAATAGCCAAACCGGGGTCACTGTTAAGGACATTTATCCAACAAATACCCGCAGGATAATCCCCTTTATGTTGCCAAGCATACTGTAAAGCTAATTCAGTTTTTCCCGAACCTCCCATCCCACTTAAAACCACTGGGGAAGATTGCTGAAAAGCTTGATGAATCCGGGATAATTCCTGTTCTCTACCAACAAAGTTAACTGCTGTTCCTGGTAAATTATAGGGATCATGAACGGTATTTTTATCGGTAAATAGCTGATTATAGTTGGTAGCTTGGGTTGAATTTTCTGTTAAAGATAATCGCAGGAAAAACCAAGAATTTAAATCTGGCATATACCGAATAACTTTGTTAGTAAAATCATGATTCATCCACCAAATTTGTCGGAGATTAAAGCGAGCTAAATTTTCTCGATTGAAATTAATTAATTGCAAGGCATCCACTAGGGAAACATCAGAACTAAAAGCGGTTTCAAAACCAGTAATTGATACTACTCCCGACTCCAATTCTGCCAATTGTGTTAACAAGAAGTTCAAGACAAAAGAGGGTTTTTCCCATATTGGTAAGACAATTTTATGAAAAATAATGCCTTGTTCTTGCAGTTTATTCTCTAATTCTCTAACTACTTGCTGACGGGAAAACTCATCATAAAATTCCACCCTAGCTAAACCTCTAGATGGTCTTCGTCCCCACAATAGCAAACGAGCTGCTGTATGGGAAATAGTACCCGGTTCCAATTCCGATTGATTAGTTTGATTAACTTGATGTACCACCGGGGACACCTCCATCGGGAGCAGTAGGAATATGACCTTGAGCATTTAAAATATCAACCACAAGGGGATGCACCATAAAGCATCTTTCCCCGTCTCCATCTACTTCTTGAATCGCACGATCATTTAATAAAGCGTATAATATCTCATTGGGAATTTGTGCTTCTGGATTAGCATCATAAATTCGTTTTAACAATGCTACCTTATCCCCATAACTAACATGATCGGTATCATAAGGATTTTGGCCTAAACGTCTTTCATATTCTGTTCTTAAACTGCGAATTGCCCTGCTAATATGACTAGACATGATCAGATTTTGTTGATTGAGAATTGCCTCATCAGAAGCTTCTCTAACTAAATAAAATAAATCTCTGATATTGCCACCAGAGGCAATAATAACCCGCTCTATTTGTCCATCTTCAAATAAATTAGATTTAATTCTTGCTTCTAAAACTTTTCTCACTGCTTCCCGTCCTTTTTGGTTAGGAGTATGATCTTTTTGGCAAAAAACTGGAGTATCGGGAATTAGGAGATTATGGCCAAAAGTGAGGTTAATCCCGGGAGATGAATTATATAATCCAATCGGAATATTAAAAATAATGTGAATGTCTAAATCTTTGAAAATGTTAGAATAGTTTAAAAATAAATCCCTGACCGCTTCTTGTGAAACACCAGCTTTATCGAAGTCCTCTCCAATAATTAACCAGCTTCTCTGCATAGTTTCCTGTAAGTTCTGATCACATTCTTTCAGGAGTTGATTAGCAATATTAATTAAATCTCTGGAACGGGAAAGACGGTATTCAACAACTTTTTTCTCTCGCGAGGAAGCAAACCGGAATTCTCCCTTGAGAGAGGCAAAAAGTCCGAGAATTTTATTCCAGAGAGAATCTTCTTTTACTCCCGCTCCTGCTTCCGTTTTGATTTGACTTTCTCTAGTTTCCTTGCGGGTAAATTCTTCAGAACTAAACCAATCCCAAAGCTTTTGTAAATTTTTACTACTAGGCTGCCGAGAAATTTTAGCGGTTTTCTCAACAATTTCTACCACCATAAAGAGAAACACATCAAGGGGACTGAAATTAATCGCATCGAGTTCACTTAAAACACTAAATCGCAGGGGTTCAAAATGCTGTTTAATCTCAGGATCATTAATTAAACGAGTTAATTCTGTCGATTTGCCTACCCCCGTGTGTCCCATTAAACAGGCTTTGTAATATTGTTGCGTATCTATGACCCGTTTTAACCCTAATTTTAGACGTTCAATTTTATCTTCCCCTCTCACCTTATTCATTTCTTCTCGATAAAAAGCATCTATTTCCTTCTGAGTTAATAGGGGTTCAGGAGATATAGTTAAATAGATTTCATCAAGAGTAGTCGCAGGTTCAAAGCGAGTCAGAGAGGGGTGTTGCATAGAGACAGGAGAAATCATTCTCTGGAGATACTTTTTATTATATAGGGTTGGCTGAATATCAGTGGAAGTCATTCTGTTATTCTGAACTCCCCGACCGACTCCTAACCCCAGCAAGAGACTTATTCAGCAAACCATATTTAATCGGGAAAAATCCCTTTTTTTGTAGTCTGTGATACTGTTTTTGGGATTGAGATCGTCTAAGGTCAGAGAAATTGCTTCTAGGGTTCCGATTTAAACTTCTTTAAATGTCAGGTCCGAGAGAAGCAAGCTAGTCTTAAATGAGCGGATCAAAAATTGTTCCGTCTAAGCTGGCTACACGGCGGGATAAAAGCCCGGGAGACTTTAAGGATAACTGTTTTAAGGCAGTATCTTTGAAGACTCCCGGGTTATTGTATTTTGAGGTGAAATGATGTCCGAGGAATCTACTTTTCAACCCCCGCATTTAACCGAAGCTGAACAGGCCCTAGAAAAAGAACGCCATTTGCCCCTAACCGGTTGGCAACAGGAAGTTTCCCAGGGGTTAACCTACGGTTTAGAGGCGGCCGATAGTATTCGCGATCGCAGTATTCCCACCTTTTCCAGGGGTGAGTTACCCCACTATGCGGGAATTAATACCTTTATGAAGGCTCCCTATTTGGAAGATGTGCGGAATGTGGGCAATTATGACGTGGCGATCGTGGGTGTTCCCCATGATTCGGGGACAACTTACCGACCCGGAACTCGTTTTGGTCCCCAGGGAATTCGGCGAATTTCGGCTCTTTATACGCCCTACAATTTTGAATTAGGGGTAGATTTGCGCGAACAAATTACGCTCTGTGATTTGGGGGATATTTTCACCATTCCTGCTAATAATGAAAAGTCCTTTGATCAAATCTCTAAAGGGGTTGCCCATGTCTTTAGTTCCGGTGCCTTGCCGATTATTTTAGGGGGTGATCATTCTATTGGTTTTCCGACAGTGCGCGGTATTTGTCGGCATTTAGGGGATAAAAAAGTCGGTATTATTCACTTTGATCGCCATGTGGATACTCAGGAAACAGATTTAGATGAACGGATGCACACTTGCCCCTGGTTTCATGCCACCAATATGAAAAATGCTCCCGCTAAAAATCTCGTCCAATTAGGGATTGGTGGTTGGCAAGTTCCCCGTCAAGGTGTTAAAGTTTGCCGCGAGCGTGCCACTAATATTTTGACCGTCACCGACATTGTAGAACGAGGCATTGATGCTGCCGCTGAATTTGCCTTAGAACGAGCTTTAGATGGCACGGATTGTGTTTGGATTAGTTTCGATATTGATTGCATTGATGCCGGTTTTGTCCCCGGTACAGGTTGGCCGGAACCGGGCGGTTTATTACCCCGTGAAGCCCTAGCTTTATTAGGTAAAATTATCCAAAAAGCTCCCATTTGTGGTATGGAAGTGGTGGAAGTTTCGCCTCCCTATGATATTAGTGATATGACTTCTTTAATGGCTACCCGTGTTATTTGTGATGCCATGGCTCATCTGGTGATTTCAGGTCAATTACCGCGTAAAGAAAAGCCCTATTATATTCATCCTGAAGTTAATATGGAGGTTGATGAACCTTGGATTTAAGGACAAAAGCATCAATAATTAGAGAGGTAACACATTTGCGAGGAAACACCGATGGCCAAAGGATTTGGAACTCCCATTAACAAAAGGTTAGGTTACGTTTTAACTCTAGTATCTGATCCTAAAATTTATGCTGCTGCTGAAAATGCTTTGCCCTATCTTGATCAAGAGGAATCAGATGAACCTTTCGCTGGTATTACTAATGACTTGTCAATGGCGCGTGTCTGGAAAAGTCGCAAACAAGCCGAAAAAAGTGTTCGGAATTATCTTGGATTTTTAATGGATTGGATGACTGATGAAAATTTAGACGGATTAACTATTTTAATTTGTTCTTTAAACGCTGACAACAAAGGAAAGTTAACGACCGAAATTGCCCAAAAAATGCACCTAGAGAGAGTAGAAAAGAAGTAGCCACTTCAGCACATTATGCACGAAACTGATATGACTAAGGCGTTAATTATGACAGTTCGAGATTGGTATGATAGCCAACCTGAAAAGCTCAAAATTGAAAAAATTCATCTCATGGTTGGTGAATTTACCTGTGTCGAACCGGTCAGTTTACAATTTGCCTTTGAAGTTCACACTGCTAATACTTTTCTTGCTGGTGTGGAATTAGCGATTAAAAATATTCCCCTAATTGCTTATTGTCATTGCTGCCAAAAGGATTATAAACCCCAAATTGGCCAGCAATATTCCTGCCCAACTTGTCGATCGCCGATGGAGGATATTCGTTCAGGTCGAGAGTTAAAAATTGACCACATTGAATATTCTTTAGTTTCTTAAACAACTTTGGGCGATCGCTGATGAAAGTTCGATGATCAATTATTCATTCTCAACTAAAATGCACCAAACTTTTGACGCAGCCCTAGAAATTAATCTACTTCATGCCAATCAAACAGGAGCCGATCACAACCGGGAACATTTTGACGAGTGGGGCATTACCTGTTTAAACTTGATGAGTAGTCCTGGTGCGGGTAAAACTGTGTTATTGGAAAAAACCCTCGCAGCCTTAAAAGATCAATTAAAAATGGCTGTTATTGAAGGCGATATGACTACAGAACTAGATGCAGAGCGCCTGAGACAATACGGAGTTCCCGTGATTGCCATTAATACAGGTCGCTCCTGTCACTTAGATTCCAAAATGGTAGCTGGGGGAATCCATCGTTTTAAAGAAGATTATAACCCGAAAGAGTTTGATTTATTGTTGGTGGAAAATGTGGGAAATTTAGTTTGTCCCGCCGAATTTGAGGTAGGGGAACACGCTAAAGTTGCTCTATTAAGTATTACGGAAGGAGAAGATAAACCCCTCAAATATCCAATTATGTTTCAAGAAGCGGATTGTCTGATTATTACTAAATTAGATTTGGCTCCTTATTTAGAGATTGATTTACAACGTTTAGAAGCAAATGTTCGTTCTATGAATCCTGATGTAACCATTATTGCTCTTTCTGCTCAAACAGGAGAAGGTTTAGAAGAGTGGTTAAATTGGCTAAAAAGCCAAGTCCATAGGCCGAAGTTTTTGAATTGTTAATCAGTAACAGTTTTTGAGATTTATTTCTGTTTTACTAGCTGTCATCTCTAAAGGCTATTACCTATGAAACGGCGCAATTTTTTCTCCTTAACTCTCGTTTTTTTTAGTAGCTTACTCCTAACCATTAGTTGTAATCAAGCTCCTCAGCAAACCCCCAATGCAAGTAGTTCTCTGAATAATACTGCCCCCATTGTCATTGGTTATAGTAACTGGGCCGGTTGGTGGCCATGGGCGATCGCTGAAGAAGAGGGATTATTTGCTAAAAATGGGGCTAATGTTCAAATGAAATGGTTTGATGGTTATCTTGAATCCTTGCAAGCTTTAGCTGCCGGACAATTAGATGGAAATAGTCAAACTCTCAACGATACCATCGCTTTTGCAGGAGATGCAGTCAATGGTCAAGTTGCTGTTTTAGTCAATGATAACTCGTCAGGAAATGATAAAATTATTGTCACAGAAGAGATTAAAACGATTCAAGATTTAAAAGGCAAAAAAGTTGCTGTTGAAGAAGGGGTTGTCGGTGATTTTCTCCTCAGTTTAGCCCTAGAAAAAGAAGGGATGAGCCGTAAAGATGTGCAAATTGTTCCCATGGAAACAGGGGCTGCTGCCGCCGCTTTTGCATCGGGAAAAGTGGATGCAGTGGCCGCTTTTCCACCCTTTTGGTCAACCGCCCTTAAACGAAAAGGTTCTAAAGAATTAATTAGTTCTAAAGCTTTTCCCGGTGCTATTCCTGATTTGTTAGTTGTCAGTGCCAAATTAATCAAAGAAAAACCAGAACAGGTTCAGGCTCTTGTCAAAACCTGGTTTGATGTTCGAGAATTTATGGCTAAAAATCCCCAAAAAGCCGATGAGATTATGGCCAAGCGTGCGGGCATTAGTCCAGAAGAATTAGCCCTATATAAAGAGGGAACGAAGTTTTTTACCTTAGAAGAAAACCTAGAAGCCTTTAGTCCAGGGAAAACCATGAAAAATATGCCCTTTGCCGCTCAAAAAATGGCTGATTTTATGATGGAAGTTGGCTTTATTAAAAAAGTCCCCGATCTAACAACTATTCTAGATTCCCAATTTGTCAAGTCCTTGGCAAATCAAGACAAAAACTCCTAATTATTCCCTCGATCATTGACTGCAAGAATTGTTTGATAACTGGGTGATATTGGCTGTCAAAATTATTCTTTTCTTTTGAAAATCCCATGACCACAACACCTAAAACGCTTCCTCAAAGCACTTTTTGGCGGATTACCGAGGATATTCCCGAATCTCTAAAGTGGATTTTAATGGTTTCCTCTATTATTTTCCCGCTTATTTTATGGTTACTAATCTCTAGTTTTGCGGGCATTGAATCCGTATTTTTGCCCTCTCCTTTAGCCGTTATTCAAGCCTTAGGAAAATTAGCAGAACAGGGCTTTTTAATTCAAGATACTGTTACCAGTTTTTTACGAGTAGTTGGGGGCTTTTTTTTGGGAGGATTGTTTGCTATTCCCCTGGGGATTTTAATGGGAACTTTTCCGAGTATTCGTAGTTTAATGGAACCGATTATTGGCGTTGTCCGTTATATGCCCGCTCCTGCTTTTATTCCCCTATTGGTTATTTATTTGGGTATTGGAGAAACGTCAAAGATAATGCTGATTTTTATCGGGACAATTTTCTTTAATACTCTGATGATTATGGATGCAGTTAAGTTTATTCCCCAGGAATTAATCGAAGTAACTTATACCCTTGGCGGAAATCGAAAACAGGTTTTATTTAAAGTGATTACTCCCTATATTATTCCTAATATTATTGATACTTTTCGCGTTAATATGGCGGCGGCGTGGAATTTGGTAGTGGTAGCGGAATTGGTGGCGGCGGATAATGGATTAGGCAAACGCATTTTATTGGCTCAGAAATTTCTGAGAACCGATGAAATTTTTGCCTGTTTAATTGTCCTTGGAATTATTGGCTTTGCTCTAGATTTAAGTTTTCGTTTGTTTTTGCATTGGACTTGTAAATGGTCAATTACTCGTTAACCTAAAAACTCAAGCACAGAGTTTATTATGTCACCCGTAAAATTATTTTAATGATAAGAGAAGGATATTAATGCACTTAGAAATTACTCAACTCAATAAAATTTTCACCACTAAACGAGGTGCTGTGGTCGCGCTGAAAGATATTAATTTACACGTTGACAGTGCTGAATTTGTCTGTGCGGTCGGGGCCTCTGGTTCGGGAAAATCGACTTTGTTGCGAATGATTGCGGGTTTAGAACTGCCCACTTCCGGCAAAATTACCGTTGATGGTGTTGAAGTGACAGGGCCAGGAGCCGATCGCGGCATGGTTTTTCAAAATTATACACTCTATCCCTGGATGACGATCCAAAAAAATGTTGAATTTGGCTTAAAACTACAGGGATTATCGACAAAAGAATGCTGGGAAGTGGCCTGTTATTATCTGGATATTGTCGGTTTAACCCAATTTGCTAATGCTTACCCTAGAGAACTATCGGGTGGGATGAAACAACGGGTTGCGATCGCTCGCTCTCTTGCTTGTCATCCCAAAGTTTTATTAATGGACGAACCTTTTGCCGCTTTAGATGTACAAACCAAAGAAAGAATGCACGAATATTTAATTGAAATTTGGCAAAAAATTAGGTGTAGTATTTTAATGATTACCCATGATGTGGATGAAGCGGTTTTTTTGGCGCAACGTATTTATGTTTTGAGTGCTAGGCCAGGGACTATACAACGGGAATTAACAATTAATTTACCCGCAGATCGTAATTATAAAATTAAACGACAATCTCAGTTTTATGACTATACGGATCAAATTTACGGCCTACTACGGGGTGAGAAATCCTAGAAAAAACTAGGGAGCATCAAGAGTATTCCTGGATTGAAAATAAGTTAGAGCAGCAAAAATTATCCTCAAACAGCGATCGCTGCTGCCGCCAACCCTAGATAAATGATGGAACAGTTGTTCAACCATTAAGATTTTGTGATAATCCTGGGCAAGTGTGATCTAAAGTACAGCTTTTTTTGGGAAAGTTTCTTCATCGGTGCTGCCTTGGGTCGCCAATATGATAGAATGCCAGTAAATTGATACAAAACTTTACTTCAAGGTGAATCTATGCCGTTTACGATCGAATCAGCGCGGAGCATTTTCCCCAACACGCTATCAGCGGATGTGGTTCCCGCCACGATTGCGCGTTTTAATCAGCTGAATACCGAAGATCAACTAGCCTTGATTTGGTTTGCCTACCTAGAAATGGGCAAAACCATCACCGTTGCCGCCCCCGGCGCTGCTAGTATGGTGTTTGCCGAAAAAACCATGAATGAAATTCGGCAGATGTCACCCTTGCAACAATCGCAGGTGATGTGCGACTTAGCTAACCATGCTGACACCCCGGTTTGTCGCACCTACAGCACTTGGTCTGCTAATATCAAACTGGGATTCTGGTATCAATTAGGACAATGGATGGAAAATGGCAGTGTTGCCCCAATTCCCAAGGGTTATGAACTATCTGCTAATGCCAGTGCCGTTTTAGACGGGATTAAAAAATTAGAGTCGGGACAACAAATCACCGTTCTGCGGAATTGTGTGGTGGATATGGGCTACGATCCCAAGAAACTGGGCGATTATAACCGTATTTCTGAACCCGTGGTTCCTCCCCAAAATATTGCCGAACGGACCAAAGTTAGCATTGAAGGCGTTACCAATGCCACCGTCCTCAACTATATGGACAACCTCAACGCGAATGACTTTGATGTATTAATTGAATTATTCACCCCTGACGGCGCTCTGCAACCACCTTTCCAACGTCCCGTCGTCGGTAAAGAGGCAGTATATCGCTTTTTCCGGGAAGAATGCCAAAATTTGAAATTAATCCCCGAACGCGGTGTAGTAGAACCCGCCGATGACGGTTTTACTCAGATTAAAGTGACGGGAAAAGTACAAACTCCTTGGTTTGGTGCAGGTGTGGGTATGAATATGGCATGGCGCTTCCTCCTAACTCCTGATAATAAAATTTTCTTCGTAGCGATCGATTTATTAGCTTCTCCGAAAGAATTATTAAACTTTGCCCGTGGCTAAATAGCTACTGAGAGAAATCATTAAAAATTCTGATGAAACTTATTAGAGTTCCTTGTCAAGTGAACTCTTTTTTTTATACAATTAAAAGGCTGACTTAAAAAAATTGGTAAATACACCGGTTTCTTCTCCGATCTAGGTAAGAATAACTAAACAATTATTCTTACAGATGTGGGCGAAAAGAGTCGAGGTAGTTCAAAAATCCAAAATTATCATCCCTAAAACTAAAATCATGCCTATGAGTGAAATAATTTGGTCAGATACCGAACAAGAAATTGCTCAAACTGCTTTCCAAAAAGCGTATCAGCGCGAAACTAGCACTTTAATAGAACATATTAAAGAACAGTCTGGTCAGATCACGGTTTTAGATGATATATGGCAAATGCACGATTATCTAAGCGCCCGACGACATCAGATTGATGGTAAATATGACTATCGCTATACTTCCCTAATTTTTGTCTTTGCTCAACTATTAAAGGAAGGATGGTTAAAGCTAGAAGATCTCAACGGTTTGGAAAAAGATAAACTAGCGAAAATCGCTGCTCTCTCGCGAATGTAAATTAATGATTAGCATTAAGCTATCAGCTTTCTGCTCCTAGTTGGGTGACTAAAAAATTCATCTCTAGATAATCAACACCGTCTTAAGTTTTTCCTAAGCGGCAACCAATTCCGCTAGAATGAGTCAATCATTCGGACCGCTTTTCGCTTGTTTTGCACCTTTGGTTTATGTTCAAAAATCTTTTACTTCCCCTAGGAATATCTATCTTTCTCGGTGTTTGTCAGTCTTTGTCAGCCGCCGAATCAGCTATCATCAAATACTACATCTTCCAAGGGGCCGTATCGGTATCAGAATTAAAGCAATTGAGCGAAACAGGCGAATTAGCTCCCGCTTTAGCGGCACAATTAAAGATGGCTAACCAAAAACCCGAAGAATTTCGTAAAATCCTTAATCGTCGGGTAGCGGTGGATGCCGTCTTTCTTTCCAAATTTCTTAATAGTTTTTTTGGCGAAAGTTTGCTAGATTACGCCGCCGAAATTGTCCACACCCCCAATCGGGCCGCTAGTCGGCAAGCTTTACGGAGTGCCTTAGTCACTTCTGCACTTAATGATAATGAGATTCAAATTATCGAAGTCCTCGCTAATTATCCCACCAGCGAGGTTCATGTGGATGGCAATCGTCTGCTCGATTTAATCAACCAAGTTGAATCAGTATTGAAAAAAATGCCCCGTTTACCTTTCTGATATTAAATCCGCCTTTCAGGTTTTCATGAATTGCTCTCTAAATTGAATAGATTAGGATAATCTAGTAATAATAATGACTACTTCTTTGTCTGAAAGGAAAACAGTTAGCGCCAAACCTTTTTTAAAGTGGGCGGGAGGCAAAACTCAACTGGTTCCTAATATTCTATCTTTGATTAATTCCCAGATTTCTCAGGATTGTCAGTTTAACTACATTGAACCTTTTGTCGGAGGTGGGGCAGTTTTATTCTCAGTCTTAAATAATTTTTCTCCTGTCCAAAAAGTCATTATTAATGACATTAATCCTGATTTAATCATGGCTTATAATGTTATTAAAAATAATGTCAGAGAATTAATAGTCAAGCTTAAACAAATTCAGCAGGATTTTTATGAACTTAAAAATCTAGAGGAACAACAAAAGTTTTTTTTAGATAAAAGAATAGAATTTAATTCTCGCAGCTGCGATGACTGTCTAGAAAAAACAGTTTTGTTATTATTTCTCAATAAAACTTGTTTTAATGGACTTTATAGAGTCAATAGCAAAGGACTTTTTAATGTCCCCTTTGGAAAATATGTCAAACCGTTGATCTGCAATGAAGAAAACCTATTAGCTGTCAACTATCATTTACAGAAAGTGACGATCCTACAAGGAGATTTTGTCCAAACTCTAAATTATGCCAATAACAAGACTTTATTTTATTTTGATCCTCCCTATAAACCGATTAAAAAAACATCAGCTTTTACCTCTTATACTAAAGAAAATTTTAACGATGAGGAGCAAATACGATTAAAAGAATTTATTGATCGAGTCGATCGGGCAGGTTATAAATTTATTTTAAGTAATTCCGACCTTAAAAACTTTGACTCTGACAATAATTTTTTTGATGATTTATATAAAGATTATAATATTCAAAGGGTAAAAGCCCGACGAAATATTAATTCCCAGGGCAATAATAGGGGAGAAATTTGGGAATTACTGATCAATAATTGACAAAATTAAGCCTAACAGAAAAGACGATATGAATAAAAATATTTCTTCAAGAGATCGAGGGTGGCAAGCTGTATTCGATAGATATAACTTGCACGATCATGATTTTTGTAATCAGCCTTATTTTATTAAAGCTGAACAGATTAAAGCCGCCACAAAACATTTTGAAACTACAGGGGAAAGAGAAGTAAGAATTTTATGTAAACAAGATACAAGAGAAAGCCGTCCAGAAGTTTTTAAAAAGCTAGGATTGTTTATTTTACCAGTCAAGAATGGAGAGTATGTGATATTAAAGGGCGAAGGTTATGTTGATATTCCTATCATAGAAACACCCAGACAAAATTATCGAACTTTATTAGATTTTCAATTAGAAACTTCTTTGATAGGTGATTCAGAAATGCAACATCTGGACTTCGCTTACGCATCGAGTCTAATTCGTCACTTTATGAAAGATAATAGCCTAGTATTAACCATTCGTGGTAGAAAATATACCCCTGAATTTACACTAAAAATTAATGATCATGTTCTTAAAATTAAAGGTGTACAAACAGAGGTGGATGCAGGATATGAAGGCAAGAACCAAATTGTCCTGATTGAAGCTAAAAACTTAAGTATAGACAATGTAATTATCAGACAGTTATATTATCCATCTAGACAATGGCAACTGCATACTAAAAAGAAAATTGTTACACTATTTTTTGCTAAGAAATCAAATATATATTATTTATGGAAATTCGAGTTTGAAAATCCAGACAATTATAATAGTATTAAGCTGGTGGACTCAGCGAGATTTGAAATCATCAGCTAAGGGTAAAAGCCCGACGAAATATTAATTCCCAGGGCAATAATAGGGGAGAAATTTGGGAATTACTGATCAATAACTGACAAAAATTAAGCCTAACAGAAAAGAGGGGTCAATCAGATAAACCAGAAAAAAAGCGATTTTCATCAGATAAGCTCCCAAAATCCTTTTATTGATCGAGGGACACTAGCAAACGAGAAGGGCACAATTGCAGATTCAGAGAATAAAGTCGGTTGACAAGAAATTAGATTGGCGTTCTTTGAGGATTTGAGTAATCAAAGATTTGTTTAAGTCAGTTTCCTTCGCCGCAACCAGCGTCCTGATTGAGAACGAGCGCAAAGCATCGCTCACCGACAATGTACCTTCCGCCGAATCTTTCCTACCGGTGAAGGGGAAAGTATCCGGTCCCCTTTGACACTGACTGTTGATGTTAACTCGACAGACTTGATTGACTAAGGGATCGATCAGCGCAGCGATCGCCTCGGTATCTTGACCGAAAATGCTGACCTGTTGACCGTAGTTGGAATTGACGATGTAGTTGATGGGAGTTTCCAAATCGTCATAGGGCATCACGGGAATCACCGGACCAAACTGCTCTTCATGGTACAAGCGCATTTGAGCCGTAACCGGATAGACTACGGCTGGATAGAAAAACGTTTCCCTGAACGTTCCCCCTCCAGCGTTGACTACTTCCGCGCCGAATTTTTTAGCATCTTCCACCAATTCCATCAGGTATTGAGGCTTACCCGGTTCTGCCAGAGGTGTTAGCGTCACCCCCTCATCCCAGGGCATCCCAAATTTGAGGTTATTCACCGCCAACCTGAATTGTTCGATAAACGCCTCAGCAATCTGGCGCTGTACAAACAGGATCTTCAATGCCGTACACCGTTGCCCGTTGTAAGAAAGCGTTCCTAAAATACATTCCCTAACCGTCAAATTGAGGTCAGCATCGGGCAGGATAATGGCGGGATTCTTTGCCTCTAATCCGTAAATGGTGCGGAGGCGGTTAAGTTTGGGGTGTTGCTTTTCTAAGCTATTGGCTGCCCGACTCGAACCGATGAAGGCCAACACATCGACCAAACCAGATGCCATCAGGGGCGGAGTCACGGTGCGTCCAGAACCATAGATGATATTGACTACGCCGGGGGGAAACGCTTTCTGAAAAGCCGACTGCAAGGGATAGAGGGGTAGGGTGCCGGGTCGGGGCGTTTTGACCACTACGGTATTACCCATAATTAGAGCGGGAATCAGTAGGGTGAAGGTTTCGTTCAAGGGATAGTTAGACGGTCCCATACACAACACCACACCCAAGGGCGCTCGCCGAATTTGTCCAATGACTCCCTCGACGATTTCAAACCGGGAAGAGACGCGATCGAGATTTTTTAGGGCATCGATGGTATCGCGGATATAGTCCAGGGTGCGATCGAATTCCTTCTGCGAATCAGCGTAGGATTTGCCAATCTCCCACATCAGGATGTTTACGACTTCATCTCGCTGTTCTTGCATCCGATAGGTAAAGTCTTGCAAATGCTCAATTCGTTGGGCAACAGACAGGGTTGGCCACACCCCGCGACCCCGATTGTAGGCAGTAACAGCGGCGTTTAGGGCCGCCAAGGACTCCTGCTCGGAAAGTAAGGGGAAATGCCCGATTTTAGCGGCTACCAATCCTTGATCGGTCTGGATGTGAATGGGAGAAATCACCTCTTCCACCTCACCATCCCAGTGACGCAGTTCTCCGTTGATCAGATACTCCCGTTGATTGATGGGAGTCTTAATGCGGAAGGCTTCTGGAATCTGGTCAGCAGTGGGAAACATGGATTCAACAGTATGGGATGGGGTGATAATGGAGGCATTCATGACGGCTAGAACTCAAATTAAAAGTCGCGCGCAACAAGTACAAGAAGCTATAGGCGGTCAACGTACCGTGGGACACACGGAATCGGGCTTCTGAAATGGGGCGAAAGTCTGTGGACTCTGTGTAAGACAGTACATGGTTTTTTAACTGTGGTTTCCCTTGAAGTTCGTCCACCCTGCATAACGAGCGCGAGTGCCAAGTTCTTCTTCAATGCGGAGCAACTGATTGTATTTGGCTAACCGTTCGCCCCGACAGGGCGCACCTGTTTTTAGTTGGGCTGCACTTGTCGCAACGGACAAATCGGCAATAAAATCATCGGGAGTTTCCCCGGAGCGGTGGCTGATATAGATGGTGTAACCACCGGAGCGGGCTGTTTTGATCGCTTCTAATGTTTCGGTGACAGACCCAATCTGATTAACTTTAATCAAAGAGGCATTGCCGACACCTTTGTTGATCGCTTTCTGAATAATTTTGGGATTGGTACAAAAGATATCATCACCCACTAATTGAACACGATCGCCTAACCGCTCGGTCAATTCTTGCCAGCCTTCCCAGTCCTTTTCTCCCAAACCATCTTCTAAGGAGATAATCGGGTATTGGTCGATCCAGCTTTCCCATAGATCGATCATATCTGAGGAAGATTTGCGGCTCTTGTCAGATTTAAAAAATTCGTATTGCCCTCCTTCTCGCCATAGTTCACTGGTTGCTGGATCGAGAGCGATCGCCAATTCCTCGCCAGATTGGTATCCTGCCTTGTCAATTCCTTCTAGAATTAGCTCGATGGCTTCTACATTGGACTTGAGGTCAGGAGCAAAGCCGCCTTCATCGCCGACCCCGGTACTATAACCTTTTTGTTTCAAAATTGATTTCAGGGCGTGGTAAACCTCTGCCCCCATGCGCAACGCTTCAGCAAAAGTGGTTGCACCGACGGGAACTAGCTTGTATTCCTGAAAATCAACGCTGTTGTCGGCGTGAACTCCACCATTGAGAATGTTAAAGCAGGGAGTTGGCAGTAGAGTTGCCTCAGTGCTGCCGAGGTATTGATAAAGGGGTTGACCCTTAGAAATTGCTGCCGCCCTGGCCACCGCCATTGAAACTCCCAGAATGGCATTAGCGCCCAAGTTCGACTTAAATTCAGTGCCGTCCAACTCTAGCATTTTCTGATCGACAGCACTTTGGTCAGTGGCATCCATTCCCTTGAGGGCAGCAGCGATCGCACCATTGACGTTGGTCACCGCTTTGAGAACGCCCTTGCCACCGTAGTGAGTAGGATCGCCATCCCGTAATTCCAGCGCTTCCCCACTCCCCGTAGATGCTCCAGAAGGTACTGCCGCTCGACCCTTGCTGTTGTCTGCCAAAATGACATCGACTTCAACCGTCGGATTGCCACGAGAGTCGAGAATTTGTCGGGCATAAATGGTTTGAATGCTTGCGTCCATCGGTTTTACTCCTACTTGATTAGAATATTCAAGGGTATCTAGTCTGCCCTTAGAGAGACCCCCAGACAAAATAGCTCTGCGGGCCTTGGTCGCTTGTCATGGATTCGATGATTCTGATGCTACCCCATCAAAATAGGGTTGTCCAACAATCCAGGCACTTTCCTTATGTTATATACCAGTTTTATTATGTTAAGTTTAAGAACAACTATAGATTAAGACCGTTTGTTTGGCTAAACTCTTACCATATTCGCTAGTGCAAAGGGACTTTATCCACGGGAGTTCCGTCCATCTCAAATAAAACGGGCGCAAAAGCTCAGTCGCTCTTCATGTTATTTTCCGAGAAAATGGGATTAATTCGGCGTTGTCAAATTGAAAGATGATCCGAATCAGCTTGGAACTGAAATTACCTTGACTTGCCCTGAGCCAACTTGAAGGGGTCGAAGGGGTCGAAGGGTAGCAAGGATTGCATGGCATCTTTCATATTCTGATCTGACAACGCCTATGTTGACCTCACTAGCTTAGGAAACGCTATAATTTCGCTCAAAGTCAAGATTTTACGGCTCTTCTAGGTTCTGTGTGATAAGTTTAACTTACAGAGGATCGATCAATCTTTGTGTCCTTTGTGTCTTTGTGGTTCCTTCCACTCGCTCGCCAGAAAGAATGTATCTTAGACTTTATTATCGGGCTAAAGCCTTGTCTTTTCTAATTTAGGTTCAAATAGTGCTTAGTTTATATATTTTTCAGCTTACTAGCCCCCGCTCTTTCTTTCCACCCTTATCGCGAACTGACGTTAGTTTAATGATAAGTAGTCGTGCAAAATTAATTTCCTAGTGAAGATAGGCAAGAGGTGGTTAGATATGTGTAATTAATTTTGCTTAGGTACTTAACAAAAGCTTCAGATTCAAAGCTTTAACTAGGGCTTGCTAAAAATTACTGTAAGCCTTGCTAGGAAACGTTTTTGGCACTTTTTAGCCTAAAAAGTGCAAGAAAAAGACGTTGAGCAATCGAAATAGAGACTCAAAACCCTTGCACTTTCATTGTCGATTGCAAAGGGTTCTACTTCCCAGTTTGCGAGATCATTCTGTTATTCTGACTTCCCTGACCGACGATCTGATAGTGACTCCTAGCCCCACCAACAAACTTTTTCATAGGAACAGCTTACCATGAAAAAATTATGCAAGAAGTCTAATCAAGACTGTCCACTAATCGATTACTGAAATGAGGATAGTTCTGGGAATTATCGGTTAAAAAGACCGCAGTTTCCTCGCGACCACCCCCATTCTTCCACTCCCACGGAAATTTGCGAACCGGGACGGACATCTCCCTTCGATAAGTCTATCAGAGTCACACTGACTGCGGAGAATAAACTGCCACGATAAATCGGTTGTCCTTTGTTGTTAGTATTTTTAAAACTAAGACTAGAAACTTGGGGAGGTTGACTGGAGCTTGTCCAGCGAATGCGCTCAAAACGTCCATTGATAAATTCTGCTGAATAGGACCAACCGTTATTCATGCGGCCTCGACAAAAAAGCTGTTGTGTGGCTACGGTAGCAGGAATATTGACAGATAAACTCAGAAGGCTGAATGCAGCGAGGGTGATCGGCAAAAATTTCATAAAAGTTGGCACTATAGGGTCAAATAATCCCATTATAAGTTTTTAGCTCGCAAATTTAACTATTGCAGCCCCGGTAAGTTCTGGTTTTTCGAGGTGGGGAACATGGCCACAGCGAGGAATCCAGACCAGTTGATTATTACGTAAGGCCTGCTGAAATTTCTCCGCGTCTTTTGTGCCTAAGATTTGATCGTTTTCTCCCCAAATAATCAGAGTTTCTTGGTTAATTTGGCTTAATTTTGGTAAAAATGACCCATAACCGCCACTTTTGGTAAAGGAGATTAAAGCCTCACTCCAGTGGGGACAATTCAGGTGCAGATTAGCACAGGTGCAAGCATCAACAGTGGCTAAAGTTGCATCGAAATAGGCAGTACGACTGATATTTTGACGCACGCGGGGATTAGCTAAAAAATTAGTTGCCCACTTATAGAGGGGAGAAAACATCAATTTACCCAAAACCGGGGGATTAGCTAGTCCGGCGCTGTCAATCAGGACTAATTTCGCCACTATTTCTGGGTAGGAGAGGGCAAAATCCAGGGCCACTGCACCCCCCATGGAAGCACCGACTAAAATTATCGGTTCGGCGATCGCAGTTTGCCAGAAATGGTAAAGATGGCTTTTAATAGTTTTGGGAGATACTTCTAAATCTGGGTATCGCTCAGTAAAACCGAAGCCGAGTAGATCTATCGCCCAAGTCTCCCTATTTTGGGCAAGTAAAGGTAGTAAACGCCGAAATTCCAGTAGGGAACTATCAAAACCGTGCAGGAGGAGAAAAGGCGGTTGACCTTGCCCTTGTTGACTATAGGTGGTTAGAATCGATCGAGGATAGATGGGGCTATCGATGGCAATTTGTTGGATATTCTGGAGGAGAGCAAGGGAGGTATCTTCGCTCAATCCCTCGCTAAAAGTGGGTAAAAAGTTAGGATAATTCACGGATGAGGGCGAAAGTTTTCTAGATTTTCCGAGCATCGGTGCTGATTTTAAGCTGTTGACTATCTAAATTACTCGTTGGGACTGTCCAGGAGCAGGAGAGCGAGGAGAGAGAGTTCGAGCATTTGTACTAAAATACTCAATAGGCAGTTTAAATGCAGTACAGCTTAACTGATAGCTAAAGGTTATATTAATAGCTAATTTCGAGGGTGACAGCAGCGCGCAGGGTTTGTTCCCCTCCGATAACCGGGCTACTGGCAGCATCGGCACTCCGAAAAACCGCTTCTGAGCGGGCTATTGGCACGGGATTACTGGTATTACCCACTTGGATAGAAACCGTTTCTTTCGGGACTAAACCGAGGGCCTGTAACACGATTGTGGCCTGTTCTCTAGCTTGTTCCGTGGCTTTGATGAGAGCGGTTCTTTGGGCAGCTGCGATCGCTGATTCCCCAGCAGTAAAACTTACCCCATCGATGCGTGTTGCCCCGACTTTCACCGCTTCATCGATTAAACTCCCCGCTTGGGCTATATCAATCTGAAAACTAATCAAATTAGCCCCGATATAACCGATTAAACGTCTTTGGTTGTTGCTGAAGTCGTAATTGGGCTGTAAACTAATGCCGGTGGTTTCCAATTTTTCCACTTGACGGGAACGGAGAAATTTAACCACCGCATCGCTACGATTGGCGGTTTCCCGCTGCACCTTACCCGCTTCTTTGCCTTGAACTTCTACCCCTAAGCGCACTATTGCTTGAGAAGTGGCGATATTCTCTATTCCTTCTCCCGTCACGGTAATTGTCCTCAATTCTCTTGGGTTTGCGTAGCTGGGCATAACTAATCCGGTGTTGATGAGGATAAGGGACAGTAAAAAAGCCAAGCAAAATTTTTTGTAATTCATGAAAATCCGTAGCGATCGATACTATATATCGATTCTAGTGTTTATTTTGGGCAATTGAGTGGAAGATTATCCCTTTTCTGTCACTTTAAAAGGTCTATTTAATGATCGCTGGCGTTTTCATCTACCGATTCTAACTGTTGACGCACATCATCGATCGCTAGATTTAACTGGGCAATTTTATCTTCTAAACTGCGGCGGGCCATTTCCATGCCTTCCTCTGGAGTCAAGCGCCCATTGCGGATGCTCTCCAAAAAAGATTGATTGTCGGCATCTTCCAAACTGCGACGACTGCGATTAGCCAACACCGTCCCTAAAACACCGCCCACTAAACCACCGACAATCGCACCGGCTAAAAAACCGCCCGTAAACCCATCTCGCTGACTCATAATCCCTTTTTCTCCTAATAGGTTCCAAAAGCTCGATCGCCGGCATCGCCCAACCCCGGCACGATGTAACCGCGGCTATTTAATCCTTCATCGATAATAGCCGTATAAATGTTCAAACTGGGATAATTTTGACTCAATTTCTGTAAAGCTGGCGGAGCAGCCACCACGGAAATCAGGCGAATCAGGGCAGGATCAACGCCTCTGCGGGTAATTTCTGCCATTGCCATTGAAATTGATCCCCCTGTGGCTAACATCGGTTCAAGAATTAAGACTCTCGTGGCCGGATCAAAACTGGCAGGTAATTTATTTAAATAACAACTCGTCTCTAAGGTTTCCTCATTTCTGGCCAAACCGAGGTGATAGGTACTAGCTAGAGGTAAAAGGCTTTGGGCCCCTTCCAACAGAGCTAATCCTGCCCGTAAAATCGGGACTACGGCGATCGGTACGCTAGGATCGATAAAAGTAGCGGCACATTCCGCTAGAGGGGTTTTAACGCTAGTTTCCAGGGTCGGCAACCATTGCCGCGCCGCTTCGTAGGTTAACCAGCGCCCTAGTTCCGTCATCGCTGTTTTAAACAGTACCGAGGGGGTATTTTGATCACGAGCGATCGCTAACCAATGCTTAACTAGAGGATGTTCAGGAACATAGACGCGCAGTTGTAAAACCATGAAAACACTAGAACTCGATCGAGGGCTAAACTTTATCTTAAGGGAAAAAGCCGTCGGGATTCAGTTATCAGTTATCACCTTTTTTTTCCCTTCTCCCCTAACACCCAAAACTGGGTTAAAATATAAAGCAAGCCAGAAGCTTGTGAGTTGCTTCTGACTTGGGTAATTTTAACGACGACGGGTTCTTTGTCGTCTCCGGGCTACTGCTTTACGCTTTCTCTTTTCTTGAGGGGTTTCAAAAAATTGATGCTTTTTGATATCCGCATAAATTCCCGCTTTCGCTACCTGTCGCTTAAAACGACGCAGGGCTGATTCGATCGCCTCGTTCTGACCAACTACCACTTGGGTCATTAACCTAATTCACCTCCTGTAACTGCTCTCTGCCTAAAAAATGCCAACTTCTCATTATAGCATAATCTAGGGTAAAAAGCGATCCAAGGCGGCCTTTAATTCTTCGATTTCTGTCTCGATACTACCTTCCTGGGCAGCTCGGGCAATACATTCGCTCAGATGTTCGTCGAGAATAATTCTGGCGACGCGATCAATCGCCCCGCGAATAGCGGCAATTTGCATCAAAACTTCGGGACAGGGGCGATTTTCCGATACCATCGTCTTGATGCCGCGAATATGTCCTTCGATCCGCGAGAGACGGTTAATAATTTGCTTCAGGGAAGCTTCGCTATGGACGTGGGGAGTCCCTTTTGACTCGTGGTCATGGCCCGTCTCGTCGTGGTTGTGAAGGGGGTCGAAAGGGGTAATTTGATTAGTCAAGGGTTTACTGTCAATTCAGTTCTACTTTCTAGTGTGCCACAGTTGCGAACCCCCAGCCCCTAGGATGGTTTTGTCTGGGTTAGATTTCGCTTCAAGGGTCTTCGCTTTGCCAATCCGGGCAATTTTCGCCTTGATTCCAACCGGAGGGATGAAATCCACAAATTAGACGCTGACGGGTTTCTCGACTCTGACCGTAGGATTGACCGTGGTAGTGACGACAACCGGTGCAGGTTTGGGGACGGGAGCAAGGCACTTGATTAAAACCAAGTTGCGATCGCAAAATCTGACACTGCGATTGATAATTGTGCCAGTTTTTGTCAATCGCTCTTTGTCGGATAAAATTAGCCCTATTCATGATGATCAGTGATACTAAATCCTGTTTAAAATGTATAGGAAAGTGGGGTGTAGGGTGTGGGAAGCAAAAAGTTGATCACTGATCACTGAAATAACCTACTAATGATAGTTTAGATTGACCATGAAAAAGATGATATTGACTTTACTATTAGCTTGGCTTTTAGTTGCTAACATGAATAGCCAAGGGGTTTTAGCGATGACGATCGATTTTCAATGGTCGGGAAATCAAGGCTATACAGCTCAAGGTTCTTTTAGTTATGATGAAAAAACGGCCCCAGCTATCTTTTCGGAAAAAGGTTCGGGAAAAACGCAAGTTTTAGAAAATTTTCAGGTATCTTTTTATGATAACAGGGGTCAAGAGATCGCTAAATACGATAATGTCAGCGAGGGAATTTCCTCGGCTAATTATTTTCAGTTTAATTTTAATACCAAAACTGGTCAAGTTTTTGGCTCGATCGATCTAGGGGGTGAAGGGATGGGGGAAATCTATCTTCAAGGAGTGGTTAAGGATAATTTGGCACTCTTGCGAGTGGAGTCGGCAGATCTGATCATGGATGAGGATGATTCACCAGAAATTATCACTCAGTTTTGACTAAATTGATCGGGAAAATAGGGATTATCCTAGCCTAATTTTTCCGCTAATTCTAACCAGCGATCGGTTAAATTATCAATTTTTTGACTTAATTGAGCTAATTCTTCGGTCAGAGCGGTTATTTTGGTAAAATCTTCTAGGGGTTCTCCATAAAGTACCTGTTCAATTTCAGCTTTTTTTGCTTCTAAAATTGGTATTTGTTTTTCGATATCTTCGTATTCTTTTTTCTCTTTAAAAGAGATTTTCTTATTGACGGGTGACGGAGAAGCTTTAACAGTTTTTGGAGTGACTTTTTTTTCTTTTGGTTCCTCCTCCTCTTTTTTCTGATCGAGATAAAGGGAATAATTGCCCGGATATTGACGGATATTACCCCCGGTTTCAAAGGCAAAAATAGTATCAACTACTCGATCGAGAAAATAGCGATCATGGGAAACAACAATCACACAACCGTTAAAGTCCTCTAAATATTCTTCTAAAATTCCTAAAGTCTGCACATCGAGATCATTGGTGGGTTCATCTAAGATTAAAACATTAGGCGCACTCATCAAAACTCGTAGTAAAAATAAGCGTCGTCTTTCTCCTCCAGAAAGTTTATAAATTGGTGCATACTGTTGATCGGGAGGAAAGAGAAATTTTTCTAACATCTGGGAAGCGGTAATCACGCTACCGTCTAGGGTTTTGACTAATTCGGCCACACTTTTCAGATATTCGATCACTCTTTGATTTTCGTTGATATTGAGATCATCGGATTGTTGATCGAAGTAACCAATATGAATAGTGGAACCGATGTCAACCGTGCCTGAATCGGGGAGAGTTTTTCCAGTAATAATATCCATGAGAGTAGATTTTCCTACCCCATTACTGCCAATAATACCGATGCGATCTTCGGGAGTAAAAATATAGGTAAAATCTTTAATTAAAGTGCGATCTCCGTAAGCTTTCGAGATATTTTCTAGTTCAATAACTTTTTTGCCGATGCGTCTTCCTGCGGTGGCAATATCGACTTTTTCCTCCACCTGTTTAAATTCCTTATTACCCATGGACTGAATGCGATCAATCCGCGCTTTTTGTTTGGTACTGCGAGCTTTTGGTCCCCGGGATAACCATTCTAATTCCCGTCGTAAAACTCCCGCGTGTTTGCGTTGACTACTGGCGATCGATTCTTCCGCTAAAGCTTTTTTTTCTAGATAATAAGCGTAATTTCCCCCATAAGTAGATAAGTCTCCCCGATCGATTTCAATGATGCGATTAGTCACTCGATCAAGAAAATAGCGATCATGGGTAATTAATAATAATCCTCCCCGAAAACGGGACAAATAACTCTGTAACCACTCCACCGAAAGTGCGTCTAAATGGTTGGTGGGTTCATCCATCAATAAACAGTCAGGATCGGCTAAAAGTGCGGTAGCGATGGCGATTCTTTTGCGATATCCCCCCGATAAATCTCCCACGCGAGCATTAAAATTATCGATGCCCAGTTTACTTAAAATAACTTTAGCATTAGTTTCTAAATCCCAGGCGGCAAGTTTATCAATTTGTTGCGAAACCCTTGACAAACGTTCCATAATAGTATCCAGATTTTCTGGCTCATGGACAAGGCGATCGGACAATTCCTCGTATTCCTTAATTAAAGTCATACTTTCGCCACTATCGGCGAAAACCTGCTCTAAAACCGTTTTATCGTCGTCTAGCTCGGGTTGCTGGGGTAAATAGACGATTTTCATCCCCGAATTGATTTGAATTTCGCCACCATCGATCGCTTCTAAACCGGCGATCATTTTCAATAGGGTCGATTTTCCCGATCCATTTGTACCGATCAGTCCGACTTTATCGCGATCATCGAGGCTAAAACTGGCATCTTTGAGAATTTCCTTGATACCGAAGTCTTTTTTGAGCGATCGAACCGTCAGCAGTGTCATGATTTCTGGGAATAATCCTTCTTTTCTATTGTAATGTCTCGACTAATATAAGCAGCGTGGTTTCAAAAAATTAACCAACTAATACCATTTGCATCTGGTAAATTACCTAATTTTCAGGAAAAAAGTTGGCTCTTCTAAGTTCTGTGTGATAAGTTTAACTTACAATGTGATCGATCTTTGTGTCCTTTGTGTCTTTGTGGTTCGCTCCACCCCCTCGCTAGGAGTAATGTATCTTAGAATACATTTTACTCACCAAACCTGGGAGAGCCAAAAGTTCCGAAAATTTCCCCCCGATCCTTCCAAAAACTGGCACTTTTTGATTTCCAAAAAGCCTAAAAGTTTTACCCAACAAGGTTTTGGCTCTTCGGTTTGTGTTATGCAGTCGATTTATGCTCCCCTATTGAAACATACTAAGTAAGGTTTTTAGATTTATTCAGCAAGTCCTAAATAAAATCGTTCAGTTCAAGGGATAAGTGGTGCGTTACGATGGATTGTTACCTTGAAGTCAAAACAGCAATTTTTGCCGTCTAACGCACCCCCGGTTTTAGTGACAAGATAACTGCTCTGGGTATAGCTAGGAACTTAAATTTGCACCTGTTTGAGATGACGACGGGGATCAGTGGTACGCTGAGATTTAATTTTCTCGTATAATTCTCGTTCGATCGCCGTTAACTGTTTGGGAGTATCGATGACAATTTTGACTAATTGATCGCCGCGTTGTCCTTTATTATCGATCCAACCTTTACCTCGTAAGCGTAGGGATTGACTGGAACGAATACCTGCGGGAACTTTTACCGTCACCAGGCCATCGGGGGTAGGAACTTCGATCGCTGTACCTAAAACCGCCTCATCGGGAGTAATCGGCACTTCACAGGTTAAATTGTCGCCTTCAAAAGTAAAGAAAGGATGGGGTTCTAATTCCACATCGAGAAATAGATCTCCCCGTTGTTTACTCAAGGGATCGATTAGTCCTTTACCTCTTACCCGGAGACGATTACCGGTTTTGGTTCCCGGGGGGATTTTGATATCGATCATTTCTCCGGCTAAATTAACCCGTTTTTGTACTCCTCGTAAAGCTTCCCCAAAAGTCAGACGCAGTTTAGCGGTGGAGATACCAGAAGTGACCGATTGCGGTGGAGTGCGAGCGCCGGCAAAGTCGTTAAAATTGCTAAAATCGCCAAATCCTCCCCCCGGAGTCCCGTAGGAATGGGAACCGGGGCGAGTACCGCCGGAGCGGCCCATGCGACCGAGCAGTTCATTGATAAAATCATCAAAGGTGCTGTACTGGCTAAAGTCAAAACCGTCGGAACCAAAGTCAACCCCCCCATTGCCGCTGGGTCTATTCGATCGCCCGGCCTGTTGCCAATATTGTCCAAATTGATCGTATTTTTGGCGTTTTTCGCTATCGGAGAGGACTTCGTAAGCTTCACTAATTTCTTTAAAACGTTCTTCGGCGCTTTTATCGTTAGGATTGCGATCGGGGTGATATTTGACGGCTAATTTGCGAAAAGCTTTTTTAATTTCTTCGGCGCTGGCAGTTTTACCTACTCCCAGAACGGCATAATAATCTTTATAATCTGCGGCAGGCATTGATACGCTATCTCCTTAGCAATGAGGATTCAGTCGGGATATTCCTAATCTAACTTAATTTTATCGCTGTCAGGCTTGAATCAGTGATCGGTGATCGGTTAACAGTAACCAGTAACCGGTGATCAGTGAAAATAAAGTGCCGAAGTTTTCACTTAACACTATCTACTTAAAACTCCAATCTGATAACTGATAACTGATCACTGATCACTGAAAGGGGAATTGCCGACGACGACGATACCAAGTTCCCACAGCTACTAACAAAGCAATGAGGGTAAAAGCCATCATTAGTGGCAGTATATCGCCTTTTCCTAGAGATTTTAAACCCGCACCCATCATGACAAAGGGTAAAATTCCGGGGACAGTGCCTAATAAGGTACCGATAAAATAATCGCGAAAACGAATAGAAGTTAATCCTGCAACAAAGTTAACAATACCGTAGGGAATAATCGGTAATAGACGGATAGCAAACATATAAAATAGTCCCCCTTGCTGCATTTCTGCATCGATCGCTTGCCATTTTCCTTGAAATTTTTTGGCGGTATATTCCCGGCCAATAGTACGGGTAAACGCAAAGGCAACTATAGCGGCAACCAAAGCGGCGATCGTTGTCCAAACTGTTCCCATAACCACCCCAAAGATGGCCCCACCGCTAAGGTTTAAGGGGGTAGAAGGCAGAATTAAAATTGTCCCGATCGTATAGAGAATAATATACAAGATGGGGGCGATAATTCCCATTTGTTTTAACCAAATCTGTAATTGTTGGGAGTCGATACCACCGATCAGATAAACTCCGATCGCCGTGGCCATAATACAAATTATGGTTAGGATCATGACACCACTTTTAGTTTTAGACATTTAACGGCAATTTTTGGCTAAGTTCGGGTTGCAAAACACAAGATGCAGCCGGGGTCTATACTTCCCTGTTGCCAAAAATATAGCAGAAATCCGCTTTTGCCACAAACCCTAAGTAGCATCATGTTCAACTAATTGACGATAATTATTTTTCTGGTCTGAAAAGCCAACTCTTGAAAAAGGGGACAATTGTTAATTATTATTAAAAGTATATTTACTAATTAACCAAAATACCAGTGAAACTAGCTCAAGCTCAGACGATATTAACAGACACTTTAACCGTATTTTGGGGAGAATGGTTAGATTTACGGGCGAGAGTCCTTCAGATCGCCGCTACAGGTCTAATTTCTCCCCTAATCTATATTATTGGTTTCGGGTTGGGGTTGGGAAGCGCCCTCGATCGCTCGATGAAACCCTCGATCGGCGATTCTTATCTAGAATTTATTTTACCCGGAATGGTGGCCCTGTCCTCAATGGCGATCAGTTTCGTGGGAACTACCTTTTCTATCTGCGGCGATCGCTTATTTAGTAAAACCTTCGAGGAATTATTATTACTTCCCGTCCATCCCCTCTCATTATTTTTAGGCAAAGTTCTTGCGGGAATTTTGCGGGGTGTAATGACTTCTGCATCAGTGATTCTTGTTGCTATCTTATTTACAGGAAAATTTGCCAGTTTTCTCAATCCGCTCTTTTTATTAGTTTTAATCTTAAATTGTGCTGTCTTTGCTGGTTTAGGGGCAGTTGTCGGATTGCGAGTTACATCCATCGAAAGTGTCAATCTGTATAATAATTTTTTGATCGTGCCGATGTCTTTTTTAGGAGCAACTTTTTTCGATCCAAAAACCTTACCCTGGGCATTAAAAATTATTGTTTATGCCTTGCCCCTCACCTATACTAGTCTAGCATTAAGAGCCGCAGCCTACGATATTAATCAATTTCCTTGGTTCGCTATCCCCATTTTATTAATCTTCGCTATTCTTCTCTCGATCGTCGGCGCTTATCAATTCTCCCATCAACGGGATTAAATCAGTTATCAGTTATCAGATTTTAGTTTTCAGTGAATAGTATTAAGTGGCAAGTTTTGATCTTTCTTTTCACCGATTACTGTTTACCGATAAAAGCAACAAGCTCCTGACTTATATTCCCTGACTTCTTTTTACTTTGAATAAACATATCCTTTTTTATAAACCCTACGATGTATTATGTCAGTTTACTGATGAACATGGTCGCTCAACTTTAAAAGATTATCTTCCCATCCCGAAGATCTATTCCGTCGGTCGTTTAGACAGGGATAGTGAGGGATTATTATTACTCACAGATAACGGTCAATTACAGCATCGTTTGGGTCATCGTCAATTTGCCCATTTGCGTAGCTATTGGGTACAAGTAGAAAGAATTCCTGACCTAAATGCTTTAGAAAAATTGCGTCAAGGTCTTCATATTCAGGATTATATTACTCGACCAGCAATAGTTAATTTACTAGATTTTGAACCAGATTTACCACCGAGAGAGCCACCGATTCGTTATCGAAAATCTGTCCCCACCGCTTGGTTAGAAATTACTTTAACTGAGGGGAGAAATCGTCAGGTAAGACGGATGACTGCTGCCGTTGGTTATCCGACTTTAAGGTTAATTAGAACAGCTATTACTATTGACAAAAACAATAAATTATGCTTAACAGGATTGCAACCCGGTCAATGGAGAGAAGTGACTGAAAAAGAGAGAAAAGCCTTAGAAAGGTTATAATTTATCTAAGCAACTGCATCCAGATTAAAATCCTTTTGTTTCTGTAGATAGGGTTTGCTGAACAAATCTAACTCCCTTCTCCCTTCTTCTCAGTCTCCTATACCTTTTAAAGTGAGGGTTTGCATTAAAAGAGTTCCTCCAGCGTTATTGCCGGGGTCGTCTTTGCCAAGCAACAACTAATTTAATTTCCTCATAACTATAATTATCTCCTAGACTTTCTTTGAGAGTTTTTAGGGATTGATTGCCCACTTTTTTAATCGCTAAACAAATATATTCCTGTTTATTCTTAGAAACCAACTGATTAATATCAATTGCGTAACCAGCTTCCAGCAATTTAGCTAAATGTTCATAGATAGTTGAGACTTTTAAGCTTCTTTTGCGAGCGATTTCTTCTGCATTCAAACCATCTTGATAGTATTGGAGAGTGAGGAATTGAGTAGAGGGAAGACTATCCTGACAAAAATCATTAATTGCCGCTATAAATATATTCCCATACTGTTGAACTTTGCTTTGTACTACTCCAGAAATTTGACGAAACTGCTCTAAACTCCGGGGTTTTGATTGGGCCATCAAACGCAGACTAGAATCATGGAAAATAACGTAGGGAGGAATCCCTTGACTATCGGCAATTTTCTTCCGCAATTGCCGCAAGCGATCGAATAATAAATCACTTTCCATCGTATTGGGATTGTCGTCTCCCAAGATTGGACCGTTAGCTTTTTGGGGGACGGCAATAAACACGGAACGTTCTTTCCGCATCACTTCCCAACTGTGTTGATTAAGTTTCAAGATTCTAAAATTGTCTTCTGTTTCTACCAGCAGATTTTGTTGGACGAGGGAACGACTTAAACGTTTCCACTCCCCGAGAGTTTTATCCTTACCGATGCCATAAGTGGATAATAAATGATGTTGATATTGGGTGATTTTTTCACCTTTTCCTCCCCTGAGTACGTTGATTATGTGCATCATACCGAATTTTTGTCCCGTCCGCGCCACACAGGATAAAAATTTTTGTGCCTCGATTGTCCAATCCTCAGAATTGTTCCCATTCCGACAGTTATCACAGTTACCACAGTTACCCGCAAAACTTTCTCCAAAGTAGCCTAGTACACTCGATCTTCTGCATTCAGTCCCTTCGGCATAATCTAACACCTGTCGCAATTGTTGACGAGCTTTCTGTTGTTCATTTGGCTCGGTTTTTTGATTAATAAAATACTCTATTTTTCTGGCATCTGCAAAGCTAAAAAAGAGGGTACATTTAGCCGGTTCTCCGTCCCTACCAGCGCGGCCAGATTCTTGATAATATCCCTCTAAATTGCGAGGTAAATCGTAATGAACGACAAAGCGCACATCGGGTTTATTAATCCCCATACCGAAGGCAATTGTCGCCACCATAATCTGCACATCATCCCGAATAAAACGGGTTTGATTTTGGCTTCTTTCTCGATCATCCATACCCGCGTGATAGGGTAGGGCATCAATACCATCTTTTTGTAACTGTTCGGCCACTTGATCGACGGTTTTACGGCTGATACAGTAAACTATTCCTGCTCCTTTTTGTCCCTTAATATATTGATACAATTGCTGATAAGATTTACTGGTTTTAGGTTGAACTTCATAATAAAGATTAGGACGATTAAAACTAGCAATATGAATGGAAGTATCTCGCAATCCTAATTGTTGGATAATATCTTCCCTCACCTGTTGGGTAGCGGTGGCAGTTAAAGCCAGAATTGGCACGGAGGGAAAGCGTTGACGAACTTGTTTAATTTGTCGATATTCAGGGCGAAAATCATGACCCCAATCGGAGACACAGTGAGCTTCATCTACCGCTAAACAGGCTAAACCGAGGTAATTATCAATAACAGCTAAAAAGTCTAAAAAACTAGGCGATAATAATCTTTCTGGGGCGACATATAACAGTTTAATTTTTCCTTGCAGGATTAAAGATTCTCTTTCTCTGACTTGTTTAGCGTTTAAAGTGCTATTGAGAAATGTTGCCCCGATGCCATTATCAGCTAAAGCAGTTACTTGATCCTGCATTAAGGCAATTAAGGGAGAAACCACCACCGTCACCCCTTTTTTGATTAAAGCAGGTAGCTGGAAACAGAGAGATTTACCGCCTCCAGTGGGCATAATTACTAATAAATCCTGATTGTTTAAAGCAGCCTCAATTATTTGGCGTTGATTCGGTCGAAATTGATCGTAGCCAAAGTGATATTTTAAGACTTTTTCTAAAGAGTCAATTGCAGCCATTGAGCAAGGGGAAAAATATTTTTGTGGCAGTTATTTTAAGGTTAGGGATTTAAGTAGTCAGTGATCGGTAATCAGTAAAAAGAAAGCTGATAGCCAAAACCACTGACCCTAGGATTGTCTCACCTGATCGGGAACACCCACAAAGGAGAGATTAGCTAATTTTTTCAGATTCTGACAGCGCAATAACTCGTTAAAATTGAGACTCGATCGCCCCTCAATTTCAGCTATAGTCTCAATAGCCGATAATAAGCTTTTAGCGGCCTCGGTTTCCGTGTAACCGCGTCTAACGGCCACTTTTAGGGCTGCTTCATCCGCGTCTAATTCCCGTTGGGGGCTGCGTTTTTCTCGCCAAATCCGGTTAATTGCCAAGGCAGTTAAACCCCCCGCTACTGCCATACCGACGGCATCGGTTTGCAGGGTTTCCACGGTTAAACCGATCATACCAGCCAGGGCAATTACTCGATCGAGATCGGGTTTAAACCATTTTACTGCCGTTAAAACACAGACGGCCCTTAACAAGACTAAATCCCGTTGGGGTCTTGATAATTGCCGCCAGAGGTCAAAATTAATTGGAATCGGTCTGACTCCTCTTTGCCAGGGTAGGGGAAAATTAGTTTCGATTACCTTGCTGCTTTCGGGTTTGCTGACAATGCGGGTCATCATCCGTCCCGAAGCAGGCATGAGGTCTAGTAAATGACTAATCTCGTGGTCTTGGTTCATCGATCGCCGGCCAATAGTCTTCGATCATTGAGTATAATCGCTTTCTGAGTTAATATCTCTTTTCCGACAATTTTCTCAACGAAACTGCGTGAGTCCCTACCGTTCGGCTTTGAGGGGTTCGATGCCCCGAAAATCGCCCATAAATTCTTGCATCTTTCTCAACATCCTCATGTATTGATTATTAATGAGGGGATGAAACCAGTCCTAACCGTATCTTGCCAACTCCAGGTAACACCCGAACCGCTTGCGACTACGTTAACGGGAAGGTGAAGCCGAACCCGATGAACGAACTGGCGATACAGTCGCTACAATAATTGCTGCTCTCGTAGGGTGTGTTAATAAAGTATTGACAATGTAAATACATCCTGCCTATACTACAAGTTATGGATGTCTATTTTGTCCTCAGTGGCATTACTTTTGTTTGGAATGACGAGAAATCTAGGATTAACCCGATCAACCATGACGGTATTATGAAAGTTGAGGCATTAAAAAAACGACTGGAGAGAAATCGCCCTATGACTACAATCACGATTCGTATTCCCGAAGATGTGATTGAAGATTTAAAGCGGGTTGCACCGTTGCTTGGTTTCTCAGGTTATCAACCTTTGATGCGTGCTTACATTGGACAAGGGCTGCGTGCGGATTTGGAGCGTCTAGAGGGAGATACAATTTCTGCTCTTGTTGCTAGTTTGAAGCGTCATGGTGTAAGTGATGAAGTGCTGCAAGAAGCGTTGAGTGAAGTTACTCCGCGTTAGTCTAGGTTTTCGGCCTCCTAGGTTGAGTTAAGCGAAACAATACGGGGTCGAAAATGGCTCAATTCGATTGAAAAAGCGAAACCCAACCACCCCAACGGTTATTCTTAGTTGGGTGTAAAGCACCTTATCTGAGGTTAAAATTTATTCTTTCTAATTGTTGCTAGAAATGGGTTATGATGTTTATGCGTTTAGGGGCTAAAGGAGAAAAATCATGGTACGTTGGTCACTAACCGGATCAGCTTTAGGACAAAAAGGCGCAAAAAAGGGATACTTTGAAGAAACGTCACAAAGACTGAGCTTTGAAGAAACCGTGGATTCTGTCCAAGAACGTAACTTGCGTTATTCCGAGGAAGAAATCGAAGAATCTATCAATGAGGCTATCCGAGAAACTCGTGCTGCGTCTCGTTCTTGATACCAATATTCTAATTTCTGCACTGTTACGCAAAAACACACCGCCTTATCTTCTTTATCAAGCATGGCGTGGGGATCTGTTTGAGCTAGTGACCTCGACATCGCAACTTGAAGAATTACAGCGAGTGATGGCTTATCCTAAATTACAACGTTATTTCACCCCAGAAGAAGCCCAAACCATGTTAGCAGGGATAACCGCTTCTACCCTCTGCGTGACATCGCTCCCTATTGTGTCTTATTCACCCGACCCAGATGATAATATCATTTTGGCCACAGCGATTGCGGGTAATGCTGATTATCTGGTGAGTGGGGATAAATCGGATTTGCTAAAACTAGGCATTATTGAAGATATTCTCATCATAACCCCCCGTCAAGCCTTAGATATTCTTCAACAGCTTATCCCTACCTAGGATGAAAATAATTATAAATTTCCTTAGCTAATTGTTCCCCAATTCCTGTCACCTGTTGCAATTGTTCTAGGGAAGCTTCGCGAATATAATCCAGAGAATGAAAATGAGCTAATAAATCTTTTTGTCGCTTAAAACCTAACCCCGGTATCTCATCCAGACGAGAACGGCGACTTTTTTGCATCCTTTGTTGTCGGTGAAAGCTAACAGCAAAGCGGTGCGCTTCATCCCTGACTCGACGCAATAATTGCACTCCGGGTTGTTCCTTATCTGTCTCTAAAGGAGAGGATTCCCCTGGTAAAAAAATCTCCTCTCTCTGTTTAGCTAAACTAACAACTTTTACCTGTTCTAATAAATTCATCTCCCCTAAAACTGTCACCACTGCCGATAATTGTCCTTTTCCCCCATCAATCATGACCAAATCGGGAAAATCATCACTTTCGGCAATATTATCGGGATTTTCGGCATAACGACGGAAACGCCGGCGAATTACTTCTGCTAAACTGGCAAAATCATCGGAATGGCCGATTTTAACCTCGGGATTTTTGATTTTATAGTGACGATAATGTTGATTAGCGGCCACCCCATCGATAAACACCACTCCCGACGCGACTGCATTGGAACCCTGAATATGAGAAATATCATAACCCTCAATGCGGTGGGGTAGTGCCGGTAAATCGAGAATTACCGCTAAATCCTGCAAAGACTGTAAATCCCGGTCGGCGCTTCTTTTCGTCTTTTCTAACTCATAAAGAGCGTTTTTCTCGACCATAGCTAATAAATCCGCTTTACTTTGCCGTTGGGGAACAGTTAACTCGACTTTGCGACCTTTTTTTTCCCTTAACCACCCCGCTAACACCTCACCTTCCGGTAATTCGCAGGGTAACAGGATTTCGCTGGGAATTTCCACCCCTTCCACCGATAAATAATGTTCTTCCAGGACTTTTTGCAGGATTTCTCCCTCGTTTGCTGACTGACTATCGGCAAAAAATCCCAAACGTCCCACCAAACGACCGGAACGCACTTGGAATAATTGTATGCAACAATGCTGCTCGTCCTTAGCTAAAGCGATCGCGTCCCGGGATACGGTATCATCAGGTAAAGAGACTTTTTGATCGGTATTAAGGGCCTGTAATCCGCGAATTTGATCCCTAATCGTGGCCGCTTGTTCAAAATCTAGGTTTTCCGAGGCTGCGAGCATCTTTGTCGCTAATTTGTCTAATAATTCCCCCGTCCTTCCCTGAAAAATCATCGCCACTTTCTGCAAGGTTTCTCGATAATCCTGGGGACTGATTAGTTTTTGACAAACCCCCGGACAACGACCGATATCATAATTTAAACAGGGACGGTCTTTAAACAGAGGTTGGGGACGTTGACGCAGGGGAAAAGTGCGTTTAATTAGGTGTAAAGTGTAGCGCAGCAGCCTGGTATCGACGTAGGGACCATAATAACGGTCTTTTTGGTTATTTATGCTCCGTTTGCGGGTGATGAAAATGCGCGGGTAGGTTTCCGACCAAGTGATACAAATGTATGGATATTTTTTATCGTCCTTGAGGAGAGTATTAAAATGGGGCTGATGTTGTTTAATTAGATTAGCTTCCAGGGCCAAAGATTCTGCTTCCGTGTCGGTGACGATAAATTCAATTTCTGTCACCTGTCGCACCATCAAAGCAATGCGGGGACTGAGGGGTTGACTGGGACGAAAATAGGAACGGACTCTAGACCGGAGTTTTTTGGATTTACCGATGTAGAGAATTTCGCCATTTTGGTCGCGCAGGAAGTAAACCCCCGGTTCGAGGGGAATTTCCCGAAGACGATTTTCTAGGCGATCGAGGTCTTGGATTAGGGTAGAGTTAAGATTATTCCCGAACATCTTTTTATATTAGACAAAAAAATTACGTCAGTGGGTATTAGCTGACGTTTGGCAAGATATTTAGGGCAAATCTTCACAAAAATTAATATGCTTCCGATTCGATTTGCTTAATCGGGACGAAACACTCTCCGGGGAGTAGAATCGGTTTATTGTTAAAAATCAATTGACCGCGATGATTGTCGCGGTTAATAGCGACACCGAAAGGACGTTTACTAACTCGGCTGTTGAGGGTACAGTAGATGCGATAAATGCGTCTGGCTGCCCGTAAGACAGTAGGATCTAACAAAATTGGGATTTCCATATCGACACGCTGTTGTTCTGTTTTCTCGGATAGGGCCACCATATCACTCGTCTCCCCACGATTAAATCGACGTATTTATTAAATCAATGGTATATGACGATTTCTGAATTTGGCACTTTTGTTAAGATTCTAAAACTTTCAGGATGACCTGGCCCATAGCTTGGCATCCCACCAAGGTCATACCTTCTGAGAAAATATCTCCAGTACGATAACCGAACTCTAAGACTTTTTCTACGGCTTTTTCCAGTGCTGCTGCCGCTAAAGGCTGATTTAGCCCATATTTTAACATCATAGCAGCGCTGAGAATCTGGGCGATCGGATTGGCTTTATCTTGGCCGGCGATATCTGGGGCCGAACCGTGGACGGGTTCAAAAACTCCCACCCCAGCAGTCCCTAAACTAGCGGAGGGTAACATTCCGATACTACCGGTTAACATGGCCGCTTCATCGGAGAGAATATCACCAAATAAATTGCCCGTGACGATAGTATCAAATTGTTTGGGGGCCCGGACTAACTGCATGGCTGCGTTATCGACGTAGAGATGGGAAAGTTCCACATCGGGGTAATTAGCGGCGATTTTCGTCACCCGGTCGCGCCAGAGTTGGGAAACATCAAGAACATTAGCTTTATCGACGGAACAGAGTTTCTTGCCTCGTTTTTGGGCAATTTCAAAGGCCACCTTAGCGATGCGGTCCACCTCCGATTCCAAGTAAACCATGGTATTTACACCGCATTTTTCTCCCGTTTCCGTCTCAAAAATTCCCTTCGGTTGACCGAAATAGACACCCCCAGTCAATTCCCGGACCACCATGATATCCACTCCCTCGATAATCTCCCGTTTGAGACTAGAAGCGTCAATTAATTGCGGAAAAATGGTGGCAGGACGTAAATTAGCAAAAAGACCTAAACCGGATCTTAAGCCTAATAATCCCGTTTCTGGCCTTTGCTGCCGAGGCAAATTATCCCATTTATAACCCCCAATAGCGGCCAAGAGAACAGCGTCACTATTTTTACAGGCACTCAGGGTTGCTGCGGGGAGAGGATTGCCGGTTTCATCAATGGCTGCCCCTCCAATTAAAGCGGTTTGGAAGTCAAACTGGAGGTCAAATTTTTGACCGATGACTTTCAGTATCTCTACGGTGACAGCGAGGATTTCCGGCCCGATGCCATCGCCGGGTAGTAGGGTAATGCGATACTGTTGCGTCATAGTTCTAGAACGGTAAAATAGGTCAGACTCTTGATTATAACATAGTTAGGTGAGCTTTTTTCTCCTAAAAATGTCAATCTTTGCCAGAAAAGCTGGGAAACCGCCAGCGAATTAGCTAAGGAAATTCTCGATCCTCCGGTATTAATTAAACAGGCATTTAATCCCCAATAACTACACTAATTCCACATGGGAATCATCCCCAATCATAAAGCGTAAAGCTTTTGGACGTTGGGGTGCGATTTCTAATTTTGCCCGTCGTCCAATCACACTATCAACTATGCGCTGATGAATGCCAATAATTGTGGCATCTTTGAGAATAACACTGTGTTCTATGTCGGCATCAATTAATTTTGTGCCATTAGCTATACTGCTATAGGGACCGATAAAACAATTCTCAATGTGACAATTTTCTCCAATAATGACAGGGCCGCGAATGGTACTATTAATAATTTTACTACCCTGGCCAATTTGTACCCGTCCAATCACCTGACTATTAGGATCAATTTCTCCTAGTAAAGCGATTTCTAGACTGGTATCGAGGATAATCCGATTTGCTTCTAATAAATCATCTTTTTTACCCGTATCTAACCACCAACCCAGTAGTTTATTCGCTTCTACTGCTTTATTTTGGTTGATTAATTCTTGGATAGCGTCGGTAATTTCTAACTCACCCCGGCCCGAAGGTTGAATAGATGCGATCGCTTGATGAATGGTGGGAGCAAAAAAATAAATCCCCACCAAAGCTAAATTTGAGGGGGGTTCTTTGGGTTTTTCGACTAAGTATAAAACTTTGCCAGTTTCATCTACTTTTGCCACCCCAAAAGCACTAGGATTAGACACTTTTCGCAGGAGAATTAAAGCGTCAAGGGACTGTTGATGAAAAGACTCTAAAAAGGGCGATAAATCATCCTCGATTAGGTTATCACCTAAGTACATAATAAAGGGGGAATCTCCTAGGAAAGATTGGGCAGTTTTAACCGCGTGAGCTAATCCTGCTGGTTGATCTTGGCGAATATAAGTTATCTTAGCACCAAACTGTTCACCACTGCCCGTGGTCTGACGAATTTCTTCCCCAGTTTCGGGACTGATAATAATGCCAATATCGGTAATTCCTGCGGCCACAATTGACTCGATTCCATACCATAAAATCGGTTTATTGGCCACGGGAACTAACTGTTTTGCCCCAGTATAAGTTAGGGGACGTAACCTCGTACCTTTGCCACCAGATAAAATTAGTGCTTTCATAGTTTTAAAGATTAAATAGTTGGTTGAGCATCGCTTTGAGAGAATCTCGCCAATAGGGAGGAATATAACCCAATTGTTGCGAGATTTTTTGACCAGAAAGAACCGAGTAGGCGGGACGCACTGCTGGGGTAGGATATTCAGCAGTAGTAATGGGAATTACTCTCTGAATTTTTAGGGGAATACCGCTTATTTTTGCCTCCTCAAAAATCGCTTTAGTTAAATCAAACCAACTGGCAACACCGCTATTAGTAAAATTATAGATTCCTGTGGGATTATCGGCATTAATTAGAAGCTGAGTAATGGCCGTGGCGATATCTTTAGACCAAGTGGGACTTCCCACCTGATCAACAACTACTTTTAACTCCTCTCTTTCTTTGCCTAATCTCAGCATAGTTTTGACAAAATTACTTTTACCATAACTGCCGTAAACCCAAGCAGTCCGCAGGATAATTGCCTGAGAATTAACAGTTTTAATCTCCTCTTCTCCCCTTAACTTTGATTGTCCATAAACCCCTAAAGGATTAGTTAGATCGGTTTCTAGATAGGGGGTATTCTTCCGACCATCAAAGACATAATCGGTGGAAATGTGGAGAAATTTAGCTTTAATTTTCTCGGCAGATTCCGCCATAATTTTCGGAGCTATAGCATTGATAGAATAGGCTAAATCTGGCTCAGTTTCGGCTTTATCCACTGCCGTATAAGCGGCGGCATTAACCAGATAATCGGGGTGAATTTCCCTAATTAACAGGCTGATTTTTTCCGAGTTAGTTAAATCTAGTTCTTCTCGACCGATAATAATAACTTCGCCCAAGGATTGTAAAGTTACTTGTAACTCTTGTCCCACTTGACCTTTAGCACCAATTAGTAAAACTTTTTTCATTGTCTTTAGGGGAAAACTTCCACGGATTTAAAGGGTTGTCCAGCTTGGTCTTTAGGGGAGAGAATCGGGGGGTTCTCTAGGGGCCAATCAATCCCTAAATCAGCATCATTCCAGGCGATGGTTTTTTCGTATTGAGGATAATAATAATTAGTGGTTTTGTAGAGAAATTCGGCTCGTTCAGAGAGAACTATAAAGCCATGGGCAAAACCTTCGGGAACCCAGAAAATCCGTTTATTTTCCGCACTTAAAACACAGCTTACCCATTGCCCAAAAGTGGGGGAACTTTGACGCGCATCCACGGCCACATCAAAAACACTACCGCTCACCACCCGCACCAGTTTACCCTGGGGATTGGGGATTTGATAGTGTAATCCTCGCAGGACATTTTTTAAGGACATAGAGTGATTATCCTGGACAAAAGTTGTATTAACCCCAGTTTTTTGTCGAAAATCTTTCTGATTAAAACTCTCCAAGAAAAAACCTCGATCGTCTCCGTAAACTTGCGGTTCAATGATTAAAACATCAGGAATTTCCGTCGGAATAACTTTCATAAAATCGGAGACAAGATAACTTTTGCGGGTAGTCTAGCACAAAAGGGTATTTTTTTCTAAAGTTTTTTATTAATCTTTCCCCAGTAACTGAATAATGATAAAATGAGCCTAACTTAGTCAGAGCATAAACGACGTGGTACAAGTCTCTACACACACCGCTACTCAATCTATCCCCGTGGAGGGAGAAGCCTTAAAAAACTGGTTACAGACTAGGGCTAATCAGATTATCGCTGGGGATCGACTCAGTAAGCAAGAGGCCCTAGCTTTAACTGCGATCGAAGGTCAGGAAAATATTTTCAGCTTATGTGAAGCTGCCGATCGCATTCGTCAGGCCTGTTGTGGTAATACGGTAGATTTATGTAGCATTATCAACATAAAATCGGGAAGTTGTTCGGAAAATTGCAGTTTTTGTTCCCAATCCGCCCACCATCCCGGTCAAGATTCGCCTATCTACGGTTTAAAAAGTCGCGAGGAAATCGTCACCCATGCGAAAGCGGCAGCCGACGCAGGGGCCAAACGTTTCTGTTTAGTTAGTCAAGGCCGGGGATTAAAGTACAATAGCCCTAAATCGCAGGAATTCGAGGAAATACTGGCCACAGTTCAAGAAATCATCGAAACAGCCAAGATTAAACCCTGCTGCGCCTTGGGAGAGTTAACCCTTGCCCAAGCCCAGGCCTTAAAAGAAGCCGGAGTTACCCGTTATAATCACAATCTGGAGGCTTCCGAGAATTTTTATCCTAACGTCGTCTCCACCCACAGTTGGCAGGATCGGGTAGAAACGGTAAAAAACCTGAAAGCGGCGGGAATTCAAGCTTGTACGGGGGGAATTATCGGTATGGGGGAAAGTTGGACTGATCGCATTGATTTAGCTTTTTCCTTGGCGGAATTAGAAGTGGAATCAGTGCCGATTAACCTATTAAACCCCAGAAGTGGCACCCCTTTAGGTCATTTACCCAAACTGGACCCCTTGACTGCCCTAAAAGCGATCGCCATTTTCCGGTTTATCTTACCTCAACAAATTCTCCGTTATGCCGGGGGACGAGAGGCGGTGATGGGAGAATTGCAAAATCTGGGGCTAAAATCGGGAATTAATGCTATGCTGATTGGGCATTATTTGACCACTCTAGGACAACCCCCCCAACAGGATCAGGCGATGTTGGCTGATCTTAGTTTAATAGGAGGAGAAGCCCCCATCCCCGGTGAATACCAACCCTAACAGGCAACCTAAATCACGTCGAGGACGAGAATCTCCGCCGCGGCGCACTTCCGCGTCGGTTCCCAATGAGTTAATCTGGGCCTTGATTGGTTTGTTGCTGACAATTTTTAGTACATTTGTTCCAGTAAGCCTAGCTAGTTGGTCGGCTGCGGGTCTATCTTCGCAAAAATTAGGCATAACTTACCAAATTGGGGCAGTATTGTTAACGGGCTGTCTGGGGGGCAAAAATGCCGGACTTCTTGCCCAGGTGGCCTATATTTTTCTCGGTTTAACTTGGTTGCCGGTGTTTGCCCAGGGTGGGGGAATGGGTTATCTGAAAGAACCCAGTTTTGGCTATATTTTAGGCTTTATGCCGGGGGCATGGCTGTGTGGTTGGTTGGCTTTTCGCTGGCGGGCTAAGATAGAAACTCTGGCTTTCAGTGCCTTTGCTGGTTTGTTAGTGATTCATCTGTGCGGTTTATTATATATGCTGGGATTGTCGATTTTTCAGCCCCAAGCCGGTCAAATCACCTTTCCCGATAGTTTGCCCACCCTATTTATGAATTATTCAGTCTGGCCATTTTTAGGGCAGTTAGTAGTAATTTGTGTGGTGGTAATTATTGCTTTTTTCTTCCGTAAATTATTATTTTATTGATGCCACAGCCAATGTTAAAAAAAAATCGCTGGTTTTGGATAGTGGCGGTGATTGGTCTAATTTTAGACCAAGTAACTAAGTATATAACCGTGCAGAGTTTTGAGCAAATTGGTGATACTTTTCCGGTTATTCCGGGGGTTTTTCATTTCACCTATGTGATTAATACCGGCGCAGCTTTTAGTGCTTTTCGGGGCGGTGTTGGTTGGCTAAAATGGCTATCCTTATTGGTTAGTTTGGGATTAATGGCTTTTGCTTACTTTGGACCGCATTTAAGTCGTTGGGAACAATTGGCCTACGGTTTTATTTTAGCAGGGGCTTTCGGCAATGGGATCGATCGCTTTTTGTTTGGTTATGTGGTGGATTTTCTCGATTTTAGATTGATTAATTTTCCTGTTTTTAATCTGGCTGATGTCTTTATTAATATCGGGATTATTTGCCTATTAATTTCGACTTTTCCCCACAAGTCAAGGGTCCTGTAGGGGCGAAGCATTCGGGCGATAACCTATCGCTGAAACCGGAGATTTCCTATCCGAATGCTTCGCCCTTACTTGTTCTGTTCAAAAAAAATTGGGGATTTAGTATTATATTCCTGGAGTCCTGACCATTTAAATATTTTGGAAATCTAGATAATTCCTGTTGAGTACCAATCATTTTGACCTCTGGAAAAAAACTTCTAAGCTATTATTCCTGTTTTTTATCGGTGCTGGGTGGATGCCAACCTCCCTGAATCCATAATCGACGAACTTTAACGATAAAACCTTCATTATGATTATCATCATTTAAGTCCAAACGTTCAATAGTTGCCCTAGCGATGGGAGTGATTACCACTATTTTTAAAGCATCTGGTGTCCAGATAAAATGTTCTTGCCAATGCTGTTGGCGCGGATTGAATATTTCTACTTCTTGTTCTGTTTTCGGATCAATTGCCTTGATAAAATTGTAGCGATATCTGTTACATCTTTGGCAAGCTAAAGCTAAGTTTGCTAATTCATCTTTGCCTCCTAAAGATTTGGGCTGAATGTGATCTACTTCAAATAGTGCGGCACTAATTTCTTCTGAAGAATGACAGTATTCACACAGATAGTTGGCTCTTGCTCGAACTTGTAATCGAGTGGTGATACTAATCATTTAGATTCAGCAACTATTCTCGCATTTAAGAGCGTGAAAATCTCGTTTAACTCTAAAATACCGGCTAATTCTGCGGTTTCTTGAGAATTAAGTTGGGAATTTTTTTCTAGTTCCCGTAGTTCCTCTAATCGACACTGCAATTCCTCGGTGAATTTAAAGAGATAATTTTCCCTTACTGGCGATAGCTTAATTCCTTTTTCAATCCAAGAAGAGGGCTTGACCATCAGTTGAGTTAACATCACTTTCTCCCTAACTTTAATCCCTAACCTAATCCTAACACGATTATTTATCCTCGATCGGGTGAGCGATGCCCACCCAAAAAACTATGCTTCTGTTTCAGAAATAGAGCGATCGAATTTACTAACTAACTGAGGATTTTCTGACCAAGCATCGATAACACTCATATTACCATTGAGAAAATTCTGTTTAATAGCGCGGCGTTGAATTTTGCCGCTGGCAGTTTTGAGAATTGTTCCCGATTTAGCCAAAACAATGGCATGGGTCATAATTTCGTGTTCTTCGGCGATTTCCTGACGGATATCAGCGATTAATTTAGCCGTATCTAACTCACCGCTGCGACGTTCCAATTCCTGGACAATAACTAACTGTTCCTCCCCATTATCTTCAATGGAAAAAGCGGCGCCATAATCGGGACGAAAAACCTCATTAAGATGCTGTACTGACCATTCTAAATCCTGGGGATAATGATTACTACCACGGACAATAATTAAATCTTTAATCCGTCCCGTGATATACAATTCCCCATCGAGAAGAAAACCTAAATCTCCGGTGCGTAAAAACGGTCCTTCTCCCGTATCAGCAAGATAAGCTTGAAAAGTTTCTTTGGTTGCGTTTTCCCGTTGCCAATATCCGGCGGCCATACTGGGGTCACTGGCCCAAATTTCGCCCACTTCATCGGCTGCACAAAGGGTGAAAGTATCGGGATTAACCATAGCTATACGGGTATCACAGACGCGACGACCACAACTGGGGACGTATCTAACTCCCGTGGTTCGATCAGAGCCTACAGGGACAATTTTACCGCGTTCGTAGGCGGTGGCATCCAAAGCGGTGATAATTGGGGTGGTTCCCTTGGGTTTATTGGAAATCAAGAGGGTATATTCAGCTAATCCGTAGGCAGGGGCGAAAGTTTGCCAAGAAAAGCCATAATCTGCAAAAGTATCGACAAATTTGGCCATAACCTTCGGGTTAATCGGTTCGGCGGCATTTCCCGCAGCCTGCCAACTGCTCAGGTCTAATTCCGCTAAATCGGCAGCTTTAATCCTACGAGTACAAAGATCATAGGCGAAGTTGGGGGCCTGGCTATGAGTAACTTTGTACTTAGTAATATTTTTTAACCACTGCATCGGACGCTTAATAAAAGCAAAGGGAGACATCAGATAGCAGGGTGTACCGTTGTAGAGGGGGACGGTGATACCTTCGACTAACCCGTAATCATGAAAATAGGGCATCCAAGTGAGGGTAACGCTATCCGGTTCGTAACCACAAGCTTTTTGCAAGTAACCGCAATGGTGCATCAGATTAAAATGACTTAGCATCACCCCTTTGGGGATATTAGTCGAACCGGAGGTATATTGCAGATAGGCAAGCGCCGATTTATCCACCTGGGGATCTTGCCATTGGTCCGCCAGGGAAATATCAATGCTTTCGGTGGTAATCCATTTCATTTGGTCGAATTCTGGGAATTCTTCCTTAACGCCTTCAATAAGAGTCAAAATACTTTCGGTAACTAGGGCAAAGGTGGCATTAGCATCCTTGACAATTGCCCGTAAACGGGGCAGAGTGCGCTTAAGTCGTCCTGATTCCGGTGGGGGGACGGGAATGGCAATCACTCCCCCGTAGAGACAACCACAAAAAGCGGCCACTACTTCTAAACTTTGAGGATAGAGTAACAGGACCCGTTCCCCCTGGGCCTGGTATTTTTGCAAATAGGCGGCGATTGCTCTTGCTTGGCGATCGAGTTCACTGTAGGTTAAAGGTGGGGTTTCTTTTTTGCCATCGATAAGAAAAGTGTAGGCATGGCCCTCTGGTTGTGTCGTGGCGCGGTAACGTAAGAGTTCTACTAGGGTTGCGGGTTGAATTAGGGTTTCAGTCATCGTTGTTATCGGGCTTATTGGGGCTATTGTATAGAAGTTATAAGGTGCGGAAGGCGATCGGTCAAGGTGTAGGATTAAGTTATTGGTTAAAATCTCCCAGCACCATCTCTAAAGTAGTGAGAAAAAGCTATAATTAATCAATCCTAAAATACCGGGAAAAGTCATGACAGCCCTAGACATAATCCCAGAAGTTGCCTGTCCCCCCACAGATTTATGGAGTGATGAACCACCCTTGGAAAGTGATCTACACCTGCAACAGATCATCATTCTCCTTAGTTGTCTAGAATTATTATGGCGCGAGAGGAGTGATTACTACGCTTCGGGAAATCTAACCATCTACTACAAAGCGGAACAACTAAAAAAACGTGATTTCTGGGGTCCTGATTTTTTTGTGGTTTTAGATACCGAAAAACGTCCCCGCAAAAGTTGGGTAGTTTGGGGAGAACAGGGTAAATATCCCGATGTAATTGTCGAGATTCTCTCCGATTCTACGGCCAATATTGACCGCAATAACAAGAAAACTCTCTATCAAAATACCTTTCGCACTCCTAATTATTTTTGGTTCGATCCTAATACGTTAGAATTACAAGGATTTAGACTAATTGAGGGACAATATCAAGCCATTTCTCCCAATGAAGAGGGTTGTCTCTGGAGTGAACAGTTAGGATTATATTTAGGTATATTTGACCGGAAACTGCGTTATTTTACCGCCGATGGTCAATTAGTCCCCACTCCTCAAGAAGCGGAATTAGAGCAACGACAGGCAAAAGAACAGGCTCTTTTAGAAAAAGAAAGGGAACGACAAGCCAAGGAAAAATTAGCCCAAAAATTGCGAGAATTAGGCATCGATCCCGATACAATTTAACTGAAGTGGCAAAA
>VYKP01000113.1_pt1 | contig 44798 bp, 47 predicted proteins | sample 5114551 | NCBI WGS metagenome assembly VYKP01 (sample SAMN12291777, study PRJNA351875) | freshwater metagenome | isolation source: freshwater lake | place: USA: Michigan, Baseline Lake | collected 2013-08-09
TAGATGATTTCCTGACCTAAGATCACATTTTATTCTTTTTTCCACTTCAATCTAAGAATTGAGAAAAAAGCAAAACCTTATATTATACCATAAAAAAATTATGCAAGAGGTCTACTAAAAATGTATCCTAAAGATTGCCCTCCTGTTCTGATTCTATCCGTGTCTTACTATTCCCAATATCCCGACGCTTTCACTCCCAGTTATCTGAGCGAACTACAAGGGCAGATTCTCGCTTGTCCCCACTTCACAGTTAACAATTTAAATCGAGATTTCGTTAAAACCAAAGGCTTTTCCATCGCTTTTCGACGCACACAAATCAGCGAAGTCGAACGAATTTTTCCCTATTTTAAACCCTATCTTGATCGCAGTTTACAAGCTGACTGCAACGCTTTTTATCTTAACCCCTTACTCCTACAAACCGGTTCACGCGTCGATCCCCATATCGATCGCTCCCTGCGCTCCTATTGTAAAACGATCGATCCCCCGCTCCTAGTTAGCGTCCTTTATGTGCAGGTTCCTAGGGATATTCAAGGGGGGGAACTGGTACTAGCAAACCGTAATCGTTCCGTGGCCCAGATTCGTCCTTGTGCTAACACCCTGATCCTCTTTCAAGGAGATCTCACCCATTCAGTTAATCCCGTTAGCTGTTCTGGTATTCGTCTCAGTCTTGTCTGCGAACAATATCGTTTAGATGCGGAAGAATTGCGAGAGATTCCCGAAATGCAGATAGAATCGCGAACCATAAAACCAGAAAAGAAAAAAAAGAAAGATCGGGTCGTTGCACTACAATAAAAGGGCATTTTTGTAAAGATATTCTAGATGGTGATGCGCGAACCGATCGTCGAATTAAGGGGAGTAACTAAAGCTTTCGGCAAGAAAGTAATCTTAAATAACGTCGATCTGAAAGTGTACGAAGGGGAAGCGATCGGCGTGATCGGTCCATCGGGGACGGGAAAATCGACGATTTTGCGGTTAGTCGCCGGATTACTGGCCCCCGATCGAGGAGAAGTGTACATCTACGGCACAAAACGGCAGAGAACCGTAGAACAGGGGGAAGATCCCCTCGGTGTTGGTCTAGTTTTCCAACAATCGGCTCTTTTTGACTCCCTCACCGTCGGGGAAAATGTCGGTTTTGCTCTCTATCGCTACTCAAAGCTAAAACCAGCCGAAATCCGCGATTTAGTGGAAGAAAAACTAGATTTAGTCGGTATGGCTGGTTCCTACGACCTCTATCCATCTGAAATATCCGGAGGGATGCGAAAACGCGTCAGTTTAGCTAGAGCAATTATCAGCGATCCCTCGATCGCCGCCGATCGACCGAACATTCTCCTTTACGATGAACCCACTGCTGGACTGGATCCGGTTGCTTCTACCCGCATCCAGACGGTAATTATGGAACTTCTCAAGCTAAAAAAAGCCTGTGGGGCCCATCTCATTGTCACCCACGTCCACAGCACCATCGAAAATACCACCGATCGCATCGTTTTTCTCTATAAAGGTCAATTTCAATGGGTTGGATCAACTCAAGAGGCTTATCACTCCGAAATCCCCGTACTCAAGCAATTTTTTACCGGCAGTATCCACGGACCAATTCAGTGATCAGTCAACAGTAAACAGTAATCAGTGAACTGATAACTCGCATCTGATCACTGATAACTGATCACTGATAACTGATCACTGATAACTGAAATCCCCCGATTTCTCCTGTAAGATACTGTATAGAGATGAGGAGTAATTATTTATGGAAGCTGGCGGTTCACAACAGGGGATTTCCCCAACTCTGCGGCAAAGTGGTATCGGTTTAATGTTACTAGCATCGGGGGGAATATTAATCTGGTTAATCGCCTGGTTAAGTAATTTTAGCTTCGGGGGACGCAGTTATCGAGCCACCTTCCTTTTTCCCAATGTGGGTGGCCTGATGGTGGGAACCCGCGTCGGTTATCGGGGAGTGAGAATCGGACAAGTGACGGCAATTACCCCAGAACCGGAGGGAGTCGCCGTAGAAGTGGAGATTTCGCCAGCAGATCGCCTAATTCCCAGTAATTCCCTCATCGAAGCCATTCAATCCGGTTTAGTGGGTGAAACCACGATCGATATTACCCCCCTGCAAGCTTTACCCGTCGGTGGTGTCAAAGAACCCCCTTTGAGTCCTAACTGTAATGGGGAAGTGATTATCTGTAACGGTTCCCGTTTACAAGGGCAATCGGCGCTAAATGTCAATACATTGATCAGATCTTTACTGAGAATTTCTAATCTAGTTAGTGATCCCGATATGGTGGCCGGATTTCGTTCCTTTACCCAACGCGCTGCTAATGCTTTGGGGGGACTCGATCGCTTTAGTGGTGAGGCAACCACCGCTTTAAGCGAGGTTCGTCGCAGCGGTACTCTAGGTAAAGTTAATTCGGGGATGAGATCCCTAGAATCCTTACCGCAAGTATCCGGTTCCCTCGATCGCCTTTCTAGTGATCTTTCCGGTGTCGGGGGATTGAGTCAGGAAGCGACTACTTTACTAAGAAGTTTACAGGGAAGTGGCGGTCTGAAAAATTTAGACGCTACCCTAGTGGAGGCCCGAAAAACGCTGCTTTTGGTGGGACAAACCACCGAAGAACTGCGGGTTTTTTTGGCAGCTAATCAAAATCGTTTAATTGCTACTCTCGATAGTATCAAAACTACCAGCGATCGCCTACAAACTACTCTCGCTGCTTTGGATCCGATTCTGACGCAAGTGCAGAAAAGCCAAATTATTGAGAATTTAAACACTATTTCGGCAAATGCTGTTAAATTAAGCGAAAATTTGGGTAACTTTACTGCTTATCTCTCCGATCCTGCCACTATTGTCACCCTACAGCAACTCCTCGACTCCTCTCGCGCTGCTTTTGCCAATCTTCAGAAAATCACCTCGGATGTGGATGAAATTACTGGTAATCCGCAACTGCGACAGGAAATTATCCGTTTAATTCAGGGTTTAAGTCGTTTGGTTTCTTCTAGCGAACAACTACAGCAGGAATTCGCCCAAGGTCAAGCAATGACAAGAATGGCCGCCCAAATTGCGACAATAGCCCCAAATCCCGCCCCTAATACCCCAGAAAAAGACCCTAAGAAACCTGAATCTGAGTAGCAGAATTTGGGGTTAGGGGTTGGGGAAAAAAGTCCGAGCATTTGTACTCAATTTTTCAAGACCCAGTTTCAATACACAACAGTTTGTCTAATTTTTTGTCATAGCTAAATGAGGAATTTCTTCACCATGTTGACGATAACTTTCTTTAACGCCTTCCCAAGCTAAAATTAATTGATTGATTGCTGTTTGGGGACTATCAGCAAAAGCGGAAATGCTAGGAATTTCTACTAAGTATGCTATCCAATCTCCCTCCTCATCTTGGAAGATATTAATGCTAAAACCGTTAAAATCCTCGGTGGTTGGATTCATTTTCTTCCTCCTGTATTTTTAAAAATTGTTTAACTTGATAAGCTTTCGCTTCACCGTTTTTTGTCGGTTGAATAGATAGACTAACGGGTGCATCTCCTATTGGTGACTTTCTCTCACATATAGGTGAGCAGCAGAACTTATTCAAAGAGGGCGAATGCAATTCGCCCCTACAATATATTCAATATTAAAAACTCCATTTTCACAAGAACGGTCACACCATAGCACAGAAAAGCTTAAAATAGATAAAAAAAAGATTAACTTTTTCCTCAAGATCGACTTAAATGAGCTTTTAGATAGAGAGACTTGTGGCAAGATATAATTAAGGGGTATTTCGGGAAGAAATTAGATTATGGAAGAACTTTTAGAATTAAAAGCTTTGCTCTTAAAAGGTGATATTAAAGGTTCACTAGCGATTGTAGAAGAACTTGAAGATATGAGCAAAAACGGGATTATTAGCACCATTCGTAGTTATGCTGTTATCTTATTACTTCATTTAATTAAACAACAGGCAGAAAACCGAACCACCCGTTCTTGGGATGTCTCCATTCGCAATAGTGTCCGAGAAATTCAACGCCACAATAAACGCCGAAAAGCGGCAGGATATTATTTAAGTGATGAGGAATTAACAGACACTTTAAACGATGCTTATCTTAATGCTTTGGATGCCGCTTCTTTAGAAGTCGAATCAGCTTGTTATCAATCGGAGCAAATAGAAGCTATAATTGACAAAAACAAACTGATTAGCGATGCTTTTATTTTAATCAAAACCGTCTCTCCTTAGAAAGATTATGACAGACTCAATCTCTCAAGAACAAGCCCAAGAAATGTTACGTTGGTTAAACAAAAATCGTGACACCGTGCTTGATTTGTATAAAAATCAATACATTGCCTATAATGAAAAAGGGGTGATTGCTCACGGTGAAAATTTACAGAATGTTCTGGAAGAAGCTAACACAACCAATCAAGAATTTGTCATTTATCTTGTTCCTTGTTGTCGTTATTCTATGCAAATTTTACCAGTTCAAGTTTAAAGTAGTTTAAGATGATTTTGACAACGGCCAAATTCTATGAAAATAACCCTTTATCAACCGACATTATCTTTATTATTGCTGCTCTTGCTATCCGGTGGTTGTGCAGTCAATCAGGAAAAAGGCAAAACCACCACTCCGCCGGCGCCTCCCCTAGCAGAAATCGTTCCTTGGCAGACCGTCGAACGGGTTACTATTTTAAAAGCCGATCAGGATCCCATCTATGCTTTAGCTATTAGTCCCGATAACTCCAGGCTGCTGAGTGGTAGTTTTGACGGCACTGTTAGGGAATGGGACCTAAAAACCCAAAAACCTCTCAGGACTTGGCAGCTAGGAGATACTGTTAACGCTATCCAATTTAGTCCCGATGGTAAGAGTTTCGTAACTGCCGATGCCGGGGGAAAAGTGCAACGCTGGAATACGCGCACGGGAAAATTAGAAATGAGCTATCCTGGCCATGCTTTTCTCGTTACTGATGCCGCTATTTCTCCCGATGGCAAAATTTTGGCCACGGGTAGCTGGGATCGTACTGTTAAACTCTGGGATTTTCAGACGGGTACACTGTTAAAAACCCTGCGCGGTCATAATCATCCGATTCAAGCGATCGCATTTAGTCCCGATGGTAAAGGAATTGTTAGCGCCGATTACGATGGCTTCGTTAAACTGTGGAAAGTGAGTACCGGTCGCTTTATTCGTGCCTATGCGGGTAATTTATTCCCGGTTTATCGGGTGCTTTTTTCCAAGGATGGTAATACCGCCGGTACTGCTAGTCAAGACGGTTCGATCCGCGGTTGGCAAGTGAAAAGCGGCATCGGCACCACTACTATTCTCGCCCATAACGACGCTGTTACCGATATGGCCCTGCTGGATGGGGGTAAAGTTTTGGCCAGCACTTCCGGGGATGGAACCGTTAAATTTTGGGATGTTAATACCCGTCGGCATTTGAATACCCTGAAGGGAAACGTCATCTTAAGAATGGTTGCCAGTCGAGATGGTCGTTGGTTAGTCACTGGAGATCGGGACGGTGCGATCGCAATGTGGCGGGGAATCTAATTGACTATAATTAAGACTAGAGTGTTTTCTAGGGTGAAATATAGCCATGGCAGCAGTGATTTTAAACTTAGATACAGTCAATCTCAGCGATGAGCAGTTTTACTGTCTCTGTCAAGTTAACCCAGATTGGCAATTGGAAAGAAACGTTCAACGAGAATTAATTGTGATGCCACCTGTTGGGGGAATTAGCGGCAACCGAGAGGCCGATTTTATCATTGACTTAGGTATCTGGAATCGTCAAACCCGATTGGGTAAAGTCTTTAGTTCGGCGACGATTTTTCGTTTACCGAAAGGCGGAGATCGCGCTCCCGATGCCGCTTGGGTGAGTTTAACTCGTTGGCAAGCTCTCAGTCGAGAAGAACAGGAGAAATTTCCGCCTATTTGTCCCGATTTCGTCATTGAACTGCGCTCCCGTAGCGATTCCCTCCCGGAAATTCAAGCTAAAATGCAGGAATATCTCCACAGTGGTTTGCGATTAGGTTGGCTAGTTAATCCTCAACAACAACAGGTGGAAATTTATCGTCCTCAGCAACCCGTAGAAATTATGGAACTACCCGCTAATTTAAGCGGAGAGGATGTCTTACCCGGCTTTAGTCTATTTATCTCTATTTTTGAGTAAAATATAGTCAAGACTAATGTATGATTCTACTTGTAAATTTATCGCCCTGGAATATTCGAGAGATTTAGCCACTTGGTTATTAGGTAAACCTTTGGAGTTAACCGAAATTAAACCCTCAGAGTTGTCGTTAGAGCCGATAAGAGCCGATAGTTTAATCTTTTTGGAGTCAGAAGAATTAATCTTACATATTGAGTTCCAAACCGACCCTAAAGAGGATATTCCCTATAGAATGCTCGATTATGCCACAAGACTCTATCGACGCTATCAAGGCAAACCTATCTATCAGGTAGTGATTTATCTAAGGAAAAGTACCTTACCCCTAGTCAGACAGAATGACTATCAACAGGGAAAAACTTATCATCAATTTGAGGTGATTAGACTATGGGAACAACCCTATCAACCCTTATTGCAAGCACCTGGACTATTGCCCTTTGCTATACTAGGTCAAGCTGAGGAGCAAGAGAATTTACTGCGGCAAATCGCCCAAAAAATCGAACAAATCAGCGACAGTCGAGAACAAAGCAATCTGGCTGCCTCCACCGCAATTCTCGCTGGATTAGTATTAAACAAAGACATCATTCAACAATTGTTGAGGAAAGATATTATGAAAGAATCTGTCATCTATCAGGAAATCAAAGGGGAAGGAAGACAAGAAGGAGAGGCTAACCTGGTTTTACGTCAATTAAATCGGCGTATAGGTGGCATTTCTGCCGAATTATCCGCCAATATCCAAAGTCTTTCCCTAGAAAATTTAGAAAACTTAGGAGAAGCTTTATTAGATTTTCAGTCAGTAGAGGATTTAGAACAATGGCTAGAAAATGAGCGTTTTTAACTAATTTACTGCGGTTATTTTTATTCTATTAATTCCCTCTATTATCATTATGTCAGATCATCAAGCTAGTTATGCCGTCAATGCAATGTTAGGTCGATTGTATTTGAAAAATAAGGCGTTTCAGTCCCTAAGTTTTGAAGAACAACAGTCGATAGTTTTGGACATAATTAAAGAATCATTCCTTTGCGATGTCAATATCGGCGAAATTCTCAGTAATGAGTGTTTTTCTGATTTTGACGATGTGGAAGAACAGAGAACGATAGCAACGATATTTCAAATTTGTTCCTGCTGTCGTCAAGCATCAGCTAACGTACAAGACTATGGGCTCTTCTGGTTTCTGTGTGGAAACGAGGTCTATAATAGAGTTCTTCCATAATTAATTTTTGAGAGTGCAAAAATGAGAAAAATAGGCATAAAATTGCCTAAAATCACTAAATAGAGCATTTAATTGATTAATGCTCATTCTTAATTTTCCTGACTCCGAGACTACTGGCTCCTTACTCCTCACCTAAGGGAAGATTTTTGATTTTTGCCAGAGGTCTAGTACAAACATTCTGCACTATCCATAGCATGGGAATGGGAGTTAAAAGACAAAACAGGATAGACTTTTCTCTAGTCCGATCGATTTTGAGGGTCATGAAGGATTTATTGGCAATTTTTAGCAAAGAATTAAGCTCTTGGTTTCGGCGCTGTTGGTTAGCGATACTCTTAACCGGCAGGGTTTTTTACTTCCTATTCACGCGCAAACCCGATTGGCGCGTCACCCAAGAACAAATGGTGGCAGCTGGGCCCGCCTCGCTGATTATCGCCATGATCACGGCCGCGGTGATCGGGATGATCTTTACGATCCAAGTGGCCCGGGAGTTCCAAGCTTTGGGTGCTGGCAGTATGGTGGGGGGAATTTTGGCCCTTGCTCTCGGTCGGGAACTCTGTCCGATTATGATGGCGATCGTGGTAGCCGGTCGAGTAGGATCGGCTTTTGCGGCGGAAATCGGCACCATGAAGGTGACAGAGCAGATCGACGCACTCTATATGCTCAAAACCGATCCCGTGGAATATCTGGTGCTGCCTCGTTTAATTGCCTGTTGTCTGATGGTTCCCGCTTTGAGTATTATGGCCTTGCTGATCGGTTTAGGTAGCGGTTTGCTGGTCGGCCAAAGTTTATACGGGATTGCTAATTCAGTTTTTCTCGACTCGGTTCGCGGTTTCCTGCGTGTGGGGGATGTGCTGAGTGGACCAGTTAAAGGGTTGGTTTTTGGGGCTTTAATCGCGATTATCGGCTGTAATTGGGGTTTAACGACCGATGGCGGTGCTAAGGGAGTCGGCCAAGCTACGACCGCGGCCGTAGTCACTATGCTCTTAGCGATTTTTGTATCTAATCTGCTGATGACTTGGATCTTGTTCCAAGGATCTGGTAATAGTTCGGTTTTATTTGGACAGTAATTTTAGTTAAAAACTCTCATTTTCTAGCCATTGTTCTAAATCCTCTACTGACTGAAAATCTAATAAAGCTTCTCCTAAGTTTTCTAAATTTTCTAGAGAAAGACTTTGGATATTGGCAGATAATTCGGCAGAAATGCCCCCTATACGCCGATTTAATAGACGTAGAAGCAAGTTGACGGCTCCTTCTTGTCTTCCTTCCCCTTTGATTTCCTGATAGATGACAGATTCTTTCATAATGTCCTTCCTCAACAATTGTTGAATATTGATTATCCCTAGGTTGAGATTAAATTATCTCTAATATCCATCGGGGAAATATTTAGCAAGACAAGCGGAACAAATTCCTGCTTTGCTAAAATCATCTCCATAGTCGGCTCTTCTCGACTTTGTGTGATAATTTTTGCTTATAGAATCGTGAAATATTTACCTGGAAAGACTTTTAGGACTATTTTGCTGAAGAAACTATCAGTATAGACCCCGTTTCTTCAATAGGGAAAATAACGATTGCCACCCAAGAAAAGAAAGTGATCATCGTAGTTATTCATACTCAAAGAAATCAAAGCATTCGTCTCATATCAGCCAGAAAAGCCAATGAACGGGAGAGAAAACGCTATGAGCAACCCTGAATTTTCCCTTGATATGCCTCTTAAAGAGCGACAAGAGAAATTTATGCAAATGTCCGATGAGAATATTGATTATTCAGATATTCCTCCCCTAGATGATGAATTTTTCAAGAATGCTAAACTGGTCAAACCAAATCCACAAACAGAGCAAATTAGTATCAGGTTGGATTCAGAAATCCTTGAGTGGTTTAGGAATCATGCTCAAGAAAAGAGCTATCACGACCTGATTAATGATGTATTACTAACCTACGTCAAACATCAATCGCAATAGCCGATTATCTGCCGAGTAAAGAACCTTAAGAAGCGGTTATAAATGGCAATGATTATAATATCAATTGTAGTGTTTGCCTAAATTCAACCTCAAATGTCGGATTTTGCAAAAACTCCGAAACACCTTATATGCTACAATTCACAAGCTGCGGCGAGAGAAACTTCATTATTAGGTAAATAATAGTCGTCCTTTTGGTTCAGGAATGATTCGTTCTAGTTGTTTTGCAGTTTCAATCCATTCTTGAATAACAAGTTCAGCATTTTGTACAGCTTCCTGATAGGTTTCTCCATCTGCCATACATCCTGCTAATTCTGGAACTTCAACAATAAAAGCTTGATCTTCCTCACTCCAATAAATAATTAATTCATAGCGAATTTTCATCTTTCCCTCCTAATTTATATTTTAAAATTAGATTACGAATTTGTTTGATTTGATAAGTTATGTAGGTTGGGTTGAACAGAGTGAAACCCAACAATTATAGGCTTTGTGTTGGGTTTCGTGCCTCAACCCAACCTACTACTACTGAACCAGAGAACAAAGAATCATCATAACATTATTGATCATCTGGCAAAGCTAAAATTTCATCCCCAATTAAATCAGGTAAATTTTCGGTATGAACGTGCAAGTGAGTAATTGAGCCTATTAATTCTGCCAAAATATCCCCTTTTTGGTCATCAGTTAGGCTTGGTAATTTAAGCTGACTTAGTAAGAATAAAACCGCCTCGCATTCTTCACCTAATTCAGATAATAGAGTGGCCAAGGTAGAGTTGACTTTCAAGGGTTTTTCAGTGTTTGAAATCATTGCTTATTTTCCTCTGTTTAATCGATTTTCTGCTCTAGATAAACTTTTTTCTAAACCTTTAATTTCTCTTTTCCAGTAATTAATTAAGTTTTCATCGGGGGATTCTTTTTGTTCCTCATTGGCAATTTTTTGATGATGGTTCAGAATTTGATAACGAATGCTTTCAACAGATTAGCTAACAAGGCTCATTTTGACTTTTTGATTGAGTGCGGTGGCGATTTTTTGTAGCATTATTAGGGGATTGTCTTGATAGTCAGCGTCTTCTAGATCTTCAATAACGGATTGTTCAACATGGATTAGGTCGGCTAGTTGTTGTTGGGTTAATCCAGCTTTTGTACGAGAGTCATAAATCAGTTGTGCGATTTCTGCGTTGATGGATTCTAGGGCGATTTGTTCTTGTATTGTGGGATCGTCTGCGATCATTTGATGAATGATTTTTATGGCATCTGTGGTTTTAGGCATTGTTTATTTTTAGTTAATTTCTTTTGTTAAAGATGTCCTCGATTTTTTGATAGTTCATTTAGAGTCGTTGATTTCTAATTATTTAAAAGTTTGGGTGATGTATTTTGTTACATAAACAAATTTTATATAATGCAATCTTACAATAATTTCGTAAATCCTGCTTGTTCAAAATGACGATCAGAGGTAAAAGCTTGTGTAATAATTTCCTGTTTCATGACAACAAAACTAATACAGTCGGTTAGACTCCATTCCTTGTCAAGACGTTGTTTATAAAGTTGCCAGCCTTTTTGATATAAGCTTTGATCAAGTTGAATGATTTTCAATTTTGGCAATCGATACAAGCTCTCAATAAAGTTGATTGCACTGGAACGAGTCGATAAATTAGATAATCCATCAGCAACTTCTAACAGGACAAATTCGGTTGTAATCAAAGTAGATTGTGCCTGGCGTAATTTTTTGCTGGCTTCTAGGGCGGGATAATGTAAATCATCTCGTTCGTTAACAAGGGCGATCCAAGCCGCTGTATCAATAAATACTTTCATTATGGATAGGATTCTCTTTTGGGAGTTCCATGAATGTAGTGATCATGCTGATGGGCTAAATCTACAATTCCGGTATCTATGGTACATTTTTCGATGAGTTGATCAAATTGATCCCAATCTTCGCTATTCCATGATGATTCATCCCATGATAATTCATCGGTTGATGGAATATTTGGGGTGGGTTCGATAATGGTGATGATGACGGATTTTCCTTCTTGGTCTGCGATCGCTTCGTTGGGGTAAACAAGACCATTTTTAACGGTTCCTTTGATTGATGGCATGGTATTTAGCCTTTGTTTGATATATTGTTTATTTTAACTTATTGTCTTTGATGACGCGGGTAAAGTTGGGACGGTGCGTTTTATGAACGCCCCTACACAATCGTCAATTCAGATTTAAGCTGGCGACTCCTGTTCATTCTTTAAATGTCGGAGTTTGAAAAAACTGCGAAACCCTTTATATGTTACAATTCACAAGCCGCAACGCGAGAAGAGAGGGGATCATCGTTTACAAACCCCTCCCAAACACCCAATACCCCCTTCACCCTCCCCCTCCCCAACTGAGGAAGGTGTCCCTTGGGTGCTAGTGATGGTGCGTTTGTACTCCATGTTAAATCTGAATAATCTTTCCAGTTTCCGTTGACTTGCCAGCCTACTGCTTCTGCCAAGAGATACAAGTTCAAGCTCCAGATGGCGATGCCTGCTTGCTTATAGATCGCCAGTTGTACCGAGAAGCCAAACTTCCCACCAGAAGCCGCTAACCACTCTCGATCGATCATCCGCAAATCCTCACAGGAAAACTTCTCGGCGGATTTGCTGTCTATCCATCCTTCTTTTTCTCGTTTCGCCGCTGCCAGCATTAGCTCACCTGTTTTGCGATCGAACAGCGATCATCTTCTTAGAATCTCCTGTCAGACAGCGATCGCACCTTAACTAATGAGAAGATAAGGAATAAGTCGGTTGATTAGGGTTTTTATTAAGGGTTTGACAATCCAAACTCTGTTTTTTGTTCGTTGGCTAACTATAGCTTGACTGCCACGGTGGTTGCTTTATTCATCTGGCACAGTCAATTAATTCCTTATTGGATAAGCCTTTTAGCGTGGAGAATGTATTATAACGAACATGAATCCACCGTAAATTATTATTTTTACTCCATAACTTCAATTCTTTTGGCATAGAATTTTCCAGACTTTTCCTCCCATTCTACTAAAACTACAGTTCCTTTGGTTAGCTTTGAGACAATTTCAGAGCCGACAAATCTTTCATTAAAATGGATATGTGGACTCTGATCATTCGGCGCAATTTTTCCCCAAAGTAAATTATCTTTTTCTTTTTGCTTGATAAAAACAATCACACCAAATTTGAGCATTTTTACTGAAATTCTACGAGAAATAGCCTCTTGTATTTTTTTCTTTAGTTGTAGAAATTTTGAATCGTTGTGAGCGATTTTTAAACATCTATCACAATAATCTAAGGCTTCTTGTTGTCTGCCTACCTCAGTTAGAGCATAGATTAAATCGGGGGTGATAATTTTCAAACCACGAATATTAGCTAAGGTTTCATCAATAGCAAAGCCTTCAGATAACTTATTAATAGCTTGCTCAAGGTTTCCATTCGCTAAAAATGCTTGCCCCATTGCAGTATAAACTTTTGCCAGATGAGATTGATCATTAAGTTTGACTCCTAATTTGATACTTTGACGAAAATACATTTGAGCAAGTTGGAATTTTTCTTCTCCTTCCTGATTTGCAATAACTTTTCCTAGATTATTTGCTATAACAGCTTGTCCTCGTTCATCCTCAAGTGTTGCTGCTAAATCATAAGCTTCTCGAAAAAGTTTTTCAGCTTCATACCATTGTTGATCCATTTTTTTAATATCTGCTAAAATACATTTAATTTTTTTTAAACTAGCCAGAGTTTTGGAGTTCTCAAAAATTTCACTACATTTTCTGAGAAGATTTTCAATACTTTTAAGTTTTCCCTGTGATTTCATCAATTCGACTAAACGAAATAATCCTAAATCAATTTGAGGCAAATCATTAATATTTTCAGCGACTGCAATTTCTTTTTCAAAAGCCCGTTGTGCTTGCAAAAAGTTTTTATTGTCTAACTGAATTATACCTAGTATATGATAGGCTATTGACAGATGCTTTTGATTGTCAGTAATTAAACAAAGATCAATTAAAGTATTTGTTGCATTTAATGCGTTATTAAATTCTTTTTTCTTTTGAAAAACCATAGCTAAATTTCTTAGTGAACCTATTATAGGAGAACAATCTAAATCTTGATGAAATTCTGCTGCCAGTGAAAAAACACGCAAACAGTCATGGAAGTTTTCTTTAGTGCGATAAAGTCCCCCTAATACGATATATATAATCCCAGTTTTTTTATTTTCTCCCAAATCTCTAAATAAAGAAGCTGATTCTTCCAAAAAAACAATAGCTCTTTCGATATTTCCTTGTTTTTTGAGCAATAATCCAAAGTGGTATAAGGTAATAGCTAGTTGACGCTGATTATCTAATTTTCTAGAAATATTAATGGATCGTTCAAAAGATTGTTGTGCTTCTTCTAATTTACCTTGCTGTTGTAATAGCCATCCTAAACGATTTAATGTAATAATAACATTAAATTTAGCATTATATTTATAAAATATTTCGATTAGTCTTTTAAGAAGATTTTCAGCATTAACAAAATTATTTTCTTTAATGAAACGATTATATAAATCATTTAATCTTCGTAAACCAATAGCAAGTTGGCGAGTATCATTGATTTCTAATGCAACTTTAATTTCATACTCAAAAGCTTTTTGAGATTTAATAAATTGCTTATTAGATAAAGACACTAAACCTAACCGATGATATGCTATGGCTAAAAGTTTTTTCTTGTCAGTTTTTGAACATATTTCTATCATATTCTTAAGGGCTATCAACGCTTGCTTAAAATTTCCTTTGAGATGAAACTCCTTCGCCAAGGATCGCAGACCAAATATTATTGCATCGACTGAATCACTATTTTGACAAACCTCTGCTGCCAATAAAAACATTATCAAAAACTTATCTAATAAATGTTGACTAAGATAATAGCAAGCCATCTTGATATAAATACTTGCCGCTTTACTACGCTCTCTGTAACCAAATATCATTTTATCTGAATCAATATTTTGATAAAACTCTGCTGCTAATAAAAACATTGTCAAGGACTTATCTAATAAATGTTGACTTAGATAAAATCCACCACTCGTAATATAAATACCCACCGCTTTGCGCTCTTTATTTAAGTTTTCATAGATTTCGGCAGCTTCTATTCGTAATTTTATTGCGTTTTCTTTGTTGTCAGGATATTTTTTATATCTTAAAAGACCTAAACTATCTAAGCAAATGGCTAGTCTAAGTTTATCATTTATTGCTTTAGATACCTCAATTCCTCTTTCAAAAACTTGTTCTGCTTCTTCAAATTTCTTTTGAGATTCTAATAACCGACCTAAACGAATAGAAACAATTGCTAATGATTGATCATTGCCAATTTCTTCATTAATAAAAACTTGTGATTTAAAAGCCTTAATTGCTTTCTCGATCTTACCTTGTTTCTGAAAAATTATCCCTAATACATTCAATAGTTTGGCTTTACGTTCCTTATATTTACTGTAGCTCAAACTTTTGAGATTTTTTAAAGGCGTTGCAGCTTCTTTGATAATAATTTTCTCGGCCTCTTCAAACTTTTCGGCAAAGGATAAATAACGTGCTTCGTGCATTTGATATTTAACCACCGCATTCCAATCTTTAGCTTCTTTAGCCCAAGACTGAAACGTTTTCATTAATTTTATGGCTTTTTCGTAATAACCATTTTCTTCAAAGAGTGGCTGTAATTTTAAGATAAATTCATAACGTTCTTTTTTATCCTGCTCTGTTAGACTTTCTTGATTCTGATTCTGTAACCACTGAGCCGCTAAAATTATATCATCAAGACTTTCAGCAACTTCAGGAATAACCTCTATCTTTTCTAATTCAGGGGATTGTAACCACTCGATAAAAAACTTGGCATGACGTTCCTGAGCAATCGCTAATAAATTATTTTCTTCAGCCAAATTTCTAGCATATATACGCACTAAAGTATGAAAAACAAAGCGATTATCTCCCGTTTGAGCAGAATTTAGCAACGATAAATTAGACAAAACTTTCAAATATTTCTGCCGAGCATCAACCTCATTTTGACAACCTGCTGCTGCCGCCGCCGTTTGCCAAGCGAAACCATCTTCTGCACAAACACTACAACAAGCAAAAAAATCTTTTTGGTCTTGATTCAACCTATCTAAACTTAGTTTCAGAGAAGCTGTCATATTAAGCTCCTCATCCTCATCATCCAATACTTCCAGTAGAGACAGGCGAGTTCTTTCTTGCTGTAAAAGAACCCGATAATCGGCAAGACGTTGAGAGGTATCCCGCAATCCCTTACCTGTAATTTGTAACGCTAGAGGAAGACAACCGACCAAACGAATAATTTCATAAGCCGCTTCTGATTCTGCTTTGACTCTTTCTAATCCTAAAATTTTTTCTAATAATTGATAGGCTTTTTCTTCTGGCAATGGATCGAGATCGATAGTTGCTTCCGAAGGAATACCTAAAAAGGCCGAAAGCTCACGATTGCGAGTCGTAATAATCACAGAACAGAGATTGCCACCAGGACGCAAATGCCGAATTTTTGGATCGACTGCACCATCAAAAATTAACAGCATCCGACGGTGAGCAAACGTCTCTTGCATGAGAATTGCCGCCTTTTCTGCTCCTTGATCTTCTTCTGAATTAACTTTTTCCCCAGAAAACTTTAAACACTCATTTACAAATTTACTAGCAATTTGATAAAGATTTTTCCCATCTACCTTGAAGCCGATGACCCCATCAGGAAATTTATCTTTGTGAATGGTTGCAAAATGATAGGCTAAAGTTGTTTTACCAATACCGCCACCACCCGAAAGCCCAACAATACTACAAACACGAGAACCAGACTGATTAAACAATTGTTCCTCTAGTTGCTTGAGTTCTGCTTCCCGTCCCGTAAAGGTAGGTTCATCTAACTGAGGCAACGGAAAAGGAACAGGCGATAAACTCCGAGAACCAGAATATCCTTGCTCAACCTCTGATAAGTTTTGGGGAGACCTTAACTTTGTCCGCGCTCCTATTTCAGACGACTCCACTCAAGTATTGGGAGGATTGCCAAAGTACTGATGGATCACCTTGGCATTATTAACCGTTGCATTATCCTTTGCTTGAGATTGAAAACCTGTTCCCCCCTCGTAAATATGTTGGGTTTGGGAACTTTCGTTAATTTCACCCGCCTGAATTTGCTGCACGAGGGTTTTGATTTCCGTCGCAAAGGATTCATCGTCGTCCATTACTACATCCAAATTTTTGGCAATGGTGTCCAAAGCTCCTCGATCGCCCTCTTCCGCCTGGCTTAAAGCCTTATCTAACTTTTCAGACTTTCCTGTAAGGCGTTGCCACAACTTCTTGCGTAAAGTATCCATCGCAGCAATGGCATCTGTCGTAAATTTTTTACCTAACTCTCCCGCTCCTGACTCTAAAAACTTTTGGAAAGCAAGGTTTACAATTACCGAAGCCGTTAAATTCAATAGAGGCTCTACCATAATATGTGAAAAAATACTTGTGTTTTCATGATAAACCATCTACTGATGGTTCGCTTATTTCCCACATAAGTAGGTAGGCGTTAAAAATCATCAGATACCCCCGCCTATCTGCACCCACCTTATCAAGGGGGGCAGGGGGGATCGAACCTAAAATCCATTTTTAATTTAATTATAACCAGCTACTTATAGTGTTTTTGGATTAAGCTATCCACGTTAGTTTTCCTCGACTACTTTTGTAGGTCTTCATTGGCCCGAAAAATCGCTTCTTGACCATCACTAGAGGACACAAAACCCATAAAAGCTTTAACCGCTTCACTAGCAGGTTCTTTGTAAACGTAGTAAAGGGTACGCTGCCAGGGATAATTGGGTTCACTGGGTAAAATTCCCTCAATAGCGATCGCTCTCACGGTTTTTTGGTTGACAATTTGGTTATAGGTTGCGTAACTAATGCCATTCAGTCCCAAAACTCGCAAAATTGGGGTGGTGGCATCCCTGTCCATCATTTTAAAATTAGTTCCTGTACCAAATTCCCCCCCTTGCAGCACTTCCTGACGAAAACTTTGATAAGTGCCACTAATAGGGGGACGATTAATCACTTGAATAGTAGCAGCAGAACCGCCCACCTCGGACCAAGAGGTGATTTTTCCGGTAAAAATATCTTTAACTTGGGTAGTGGTTAACCCCCCCGCAAAGGGGTTTTTTACTCCCACCACAACAGCGATCGCATCTCGGACAATTGGACTAGAAGCCAATCCCTGAGAGCGTTCCGACTCGGTTAAAGGTCGTGACACCGCCGCAATATCGATCGCCCCCCGGGCCAATTCCTCTAATCCCCTATCAGATCCTTGAGCATTTGTCAAGACCTCTACCCCCTGAAATTTGGCAGTTAAAGCGGCTTTTAAGGCTTGATTAATCTGTACCATACTGGTAGAGCCGTTAATGCGAATTGTCGTGCCACTGGGGATAGAAGTCGGTGGGGCAAAACTAACCACTTCCTGGGGGGAAGGGGGAGGGGGTAGGGGAGAGGAGGCACTTTCCGATGTGGGGGATTTTTGCGGACTTTTACCGCTGCCACAGAAAAAGAATTCTTGACCTGCGGAACATTGACTTTGTAGCCAGAAGTAACCCCCACCTAAAATGCTCGCAGTGGCTAAAAGAGCGATTATTAAAGCAGTTGTTTCGTTTTTTTGAGACATACCCATCATTTGCTGACATTAGGGGGTCGATCGCCCAGACACCGGTGATCAATGGAAGTTTCGATGATATTATCTTAGTGCATGGAAATCCACTCTTAATTTAGGACTGTATATCATGACCCACGCACCTATATCCCCAGTCGTACTGGTTATCCTTGATGGTTGGGGTTATCGCCCGCAAAGGTCGGATAATGCGATCGCAATGGCGAAAACCCCGATTATGGATAGTCTCTGGGAAGTTTATCCCCACACCTTAATCCGCACCTCCGCTAAGGATGTGGGACTACCGGAAGGACAGATGGGTAACTCGGAAGTTGGCCACCTCAATATTGGAGCGGGGCGAGTTGTACCACAGGAGCTAGTACGGATTTCCGATGCGATCGAAGATGGTTCGATTCAACAAAATCAAGCTTTATTAAACCTCTGCGCCGAGATTCGCCCTAAAAAAAGCAAATTACACCTGATTGGTTTATGTTCCGAGGGAGGAGTCCATTCCCATCTCGATCACTTACTGGGATTATTAGACTTAGCGAAAGTGCAAGGGATTAGCGATGTCTGCATTCATGTCATCACCGATGGTCGCGATACCAATGTCACCGACGGAATGCTCGCTATTAAACGGATTCAAGCACATATTAATAAAATCAATCTCGGTCGCATGGTGACTCTCAGTGGCCGTTATTATGCCATGGATCGGGATCGCCGTTGGGATCGGGTGGAAAAAGCCTATAACGTGATGACCAGTGATCAAGGTATCGACGGGCGATCGATCACAGAAGTATTACAGGCATTTTATGATCAAAATATTACCGATGAATTTATTCCCCCCACCAGAATTGCACCCGGGGCGATCGAAGCGGGCGATGGGGTGATATTCTATAATTTCCGTCCCGATCGAGCTAGACAGTTGTGTTATGCCCTGACTATGCCCGATTTTGAAGATTTCGATCGAGATTTAATTTCTCCCCTCAGTTTTGTCACTTTTACCCAATACGATCCGAAATTACCGGTAGATGTGGCCTTTGCTCCCCAGAATTTAAATAGTATTTTAGGACAGGTGATCGCTCAACAGGGATTAAAACAGTTTCGTTGTGCAGAAACCGAAAAATATCCCCACGTCACCTACTTTTTTAATGGGGGATTAGAAAAACCCTTTGAGGGAGAAGTGCGCGAATTAATTCCTAGTCCGAAAGTCGCCACCTATGACCAAGCGCCGGCCATGTCGGCGGCCACGGTAACAGCAGCGGTCTGTGGGGCGATTGAACAGGGGATCTATAGTCTTGTGGTGGTCAATTACGCTAACCCCGATATGGTGGGTCATACGGGCATTTTAGACGCGGCCATGAAAGCAGTGGAAACGGTGGATCTATGCTTGGCTAAGTTGTTAAGTAGCATTAATAAATTGGGGGGAACAGTGTTAATCACTGCCGACCACGGTAACGCGGAAACGATGGTGGATGAGTCGGGTAATCCTTGGACTGCCCATACGACTAATCCCGTTCCTTTAATTTTAATTGAAGGGGAAGGGAGAAAAATACCCGGCCACGGTGGCGATGTGCAGTTGCGGGATGATGGTCGTTTAGCCGATATTGCCCCCACTATCCTGGAAATTCTCCAAATTCCCGTCCCGGCGGAAATGACTGGGCGATCGCTGATTAAACCGGCCGAAGTGGAAATTAAAGCCAGTCGCACTCCCGTCCGCATCTCGCTTTAACGAGTAAAAAGTCAATAAAGGGGAATTTTATTCTGAAAACCATCGAAGATGTTTATCGAGATGGACAAATACACCTAACCGAGTTACCCAATGATATTAGCGATCGCTCACAAGTGTTGGTGACTTTTCTCGATCAAATCGATCCTATAGCGATCCTAAATTATTTTCAAAAAAGTGATAAGACAACGCCGGTTTTTCGGTTTATGTCATGCAATGGATGGGGGTTATAAGGGATGGAACCCTTATTTACTGGAGTTTAGACTAAATGTTTACTTAATCTGCGATCGCCAAATCTGAAGTTTATCCCATAACAAAATGACTCAGCCATCAAAAAATAGTTAAGACTTGTATAAATTATGTCCAAGTCGATTATTTCCCCCTTTTTTCTGGGAACTTTTTCTTTTTTTAACCGCTGGATGTGGAAGGAACCACAGAGATACGGAGGACACAAAGATCGATCCTCTGTAAGCTAAACTTATCGCACAGAACCTAGAAGAGCCAAGTCACTCCATCTTTCCCATTGATGTGGTGTACTTAGTGCTGGCTGAATAATGGTAAAACCCTTTTAAAATAAGGCTTTTGACCTGTTAAAATCCGATGTTAGTGCAAGAAAATAGGATTGGGACTTTCAAAAACCTTGCATTATCCTTCTTGCAGTACATAGATTGGTACAAAAAACAAGGGCAACTATCCTTTGATTTTATTATACTTCACCTATACTAAAAAAGTCAAATTCATCAAATTTAATTACCTCGGAATCAGGATAACGAGTATCAAAACGATAACTGCTAACGGTTCCTTTTTCTGTATCTAAAATGCTAAAAACCGTCACATCATTACTAGCAATATAGGGTAAAGGTTGATTAACCCAATCCACTAGAGGGGCAATATTCGGGATAATTGCTTCTAATCCATTGGGATTACCGATCGCCGCATAATTTCTATCGAGAGGTACAGGACGTTTTTTATCACCTAAATAAGCACCATAACTATTACCAACGTTAGAAGATTCGAGAAAATTCATCCCCTTACGACTAAGAAAACGATTCCATAAATGAGAATGACCATAAAAAACCAAATTAACCTTAGCTGATTCTAATAAAGGAATTAAATCACGAATAATATAATCATTTTCTTGGGGATAATCATAGCGTACCGATGTAACTTTTCCCGTGGCATCCCGTTCAATTGTCTGCACGGGATCGGTGTAAGGTGGAACGATATTTCCTCCTAGGGTATGGGGAGGATGATGAAACATAACTACCTTATATTTAGCCTCTTGAAACTCTCGACTATTTAACTCTTTTTCTAACCATTGATATTGAGGACTACCCTGGGCAATTGGCTCAAAAATATGCTGACCATAACCCCAGCGTTCTGGTCTATCTAAGTCTCTTTGCTTTTCGTAATATCTTCCCCTTGCATTGGGTTCTAAATTGGGATTTCTCCAGATATTAGTAATATATAAAACCACTAAATAAATATCACCAAAGGTGAGAGAATAATATTTATTTTGAGGCAAAGAAAAAATTTCTTCGTAGGTTTCTGTGTTGAAAGCATGATTTTTTAACCAGTTTTCATTAATTGCTGCTATATCCTCCGCTAGTTTTTTAGCAATAAATTCAGGAATAGCATCTTTAAACTGTTCATTTAAATCTATAGAAGTAGAAAATCTGCCCATAACTTCATGATTACCAATAGCAGGAAATAAGGGAGCATTTTGAATAATTTCTCCCCCTTTATAAATAGTCTGAATACCATTCTTTGTAAGAGGATAATTAGCACGACCTTGTAAACAGGGAAAGAATGCCCCACCGCGACTATCATCAAACCATTCGGAAGCTCGATCGGGTATATTAACTAAATCTCCTGCTAAAAAAACTGCATCTACCTGTCCAATAGTTTCGCTAACTTTTTGTAAATTAGCGGCAGTCATGGGCATTAATTGATGATCGGAAGTGAGCAGAATTTTGAGATTAGTTCCTTTTTTTGGTCTTGGGGTAAGGGTATAAATATTGCTTCTAATCGCTGTATTTTCCTGAAAACTGGTGACTTGATAGGGAATCTTTTCTCCAGGATTTAAATCAGTAATTTCTGCCTGATGTCGCCAGATTTCTCGATCGGTTACGGATTGATAAGCTTCAAGGGTTCTCGATTGAGCATCTTCTCTAACTCTAGTTAATTTGCTAGTGCGAGCGGGGACTATTTTCTCTAGTTTTTCCCCGTAGCGCACCTGATGACAAGTGCCAAAAAATTCCGTAAACCAAACCACTTGTATTGATGTTTCGGTGGGTAATTGTAAAAAAGGTTCGCTTAAAAGTTGATTCTTGTTCATTGTTGCTTAAAGATAACTAATTATAATTAAAAAAGCTGGGTTAATATAACAACCAGCTTTTGAGATGCTCAAATTAAAGAGGACTAACAAAACTTTTAACCCATCTTCGGGTAGTTTTAGTGACAGACTCCCGTGAAAGAATCACCACCATGCTTAACTGTAATGGTACGAAGATTGTTTTCTAGGGTAAAACTAACCGGTGTTCCTGCTTGACTTTTTCCGCTAAAAGTATTTCTACCTTGGTAGGTAGTGACAGCTAATCCTACCGGCCGCATTTCCGGGGGAGTTGCGGCAGCAAAATTATCAATCGTTACGGTGTTATCGTCTTTGTTAACTACCAAAATTTGCCCTTCCACCACATCGCTAACCGGGGAAACCATTGTCAGTGTCACCGGTTCTTTTTTGTTGATTGAGTCGTCATCAATTTCAGAAGTATAAACATAGAGTTTTACTCCTTGGGCGGTTTTGCCAGTTGCCGTACAGATGATACCATCTCCTAGACTAGGCATTTGGGCAAATGTCGGCTGAATTAAGACGCTAGGGACACCGATCAGGGTAGCAGTGGCCAAAAGAGCGGTTTTCGTCAGATTTTTAAGCATGAATTTCTCGGTGCAAGTGAACTTCTCTGAGGTTTTTAGCACATTACCTGTGCTACGAGAAATCAAGATAACACAAAAATTAGCTAGAAATTTTTGTAAAGTGTTGAGTGAGATTCTTGGCTTTTACTGCCATTAAATCGACAAAATAGCGATAAATCAGGGTTAAATGGTACTAACCAGAAGATTGCCCATTTTATCAGCTAATGTAAAACCTGAGACTCTAACTGCTGCTGTTGCCAGAGATTTTGATAGACTCCGGGGATTGCGATTAACTCCTCGTGGGTTCCCATCTGGACAATTTCTCCGCGATCCATGACAAAAATGCGATCAGCAGTGGCAGCGGCCGATAATTGATGAGAAATAAAAATCACGGTTTTTTGGCTCTCTTGGGCGAGATTTTCTAAAATAGCCGTGGCAGTTTGATTATCGACGCTAGATAGGGCATCATCAAGGATTAAAATCGGTGCTTGGATGGCTAAAGCGCGCGCTAAAGAGGCCCGTTGACGTTGACCACCGGAAAGAGTAATTCCACGTTCTCCCACTAAAGTCCCGTATTTTTGCGGGAAATTCTCGATTTCCTCCTCAATTCTCGCTTGTTTGGCCGCCGATTTCACTGCCGAAAAATTCAGCAGCGGATCACCATAACGGATATTATCTTCAATGGTGGTACTAAATAAAAAACTTTCTTGGGGAACATAAGCGATCGCTTTTCGCAGGTCTTCAAGGGCAATTTGAGTCACATCTTGATTATCAATAAATAACTGTCCCTCGGCAATATCCAAAAGACGGGGAATAGCGTTAGCAAGGGTAGATTTTCCCGATCCAATCGCACCTACTACCGCTACCATTTCCCCGGGATTAATGGTAAAAGAAAGAGATTTTAAGGCAGGTTTCTTAGCATCAGGATAGAAAAAAGTCAAGGCTTTGGCGGTAATTTTTCCTTGAATATTTTTTAAGTGGATACAATCAGCATTGTCTTTAATTTTAGCCTCAGCTAATAGGATAGTTTCTAGACGATCAATACTCACTTCTCCCTGTTGGTAGGCAGTAATAGTGAAACCTAATAAAGTAGTAGGAAAAACTAATCTTTCCGCCAAAATTAACAGAGCAATAAAGTCTCCAATGGTGATATTACCCGCTATAATTTGTCTAGTACCAAGAGCAAGCAAGGCCAATAAACTCACATAGGCCAAAGCTTCGACCAGAGGAAAAAGAAAGTTACGAGTCTGGACTAAATCTAAATTAGCCTGTAGTAATTCCCGATTTCTTTGCTTAAATGCTAGGCACTCGTTAGCTTCTTGAGCATAGATTTTAATCAGAGTAATACCACTCATATCCTCTTGAATTAAATCGCTCAGATGCGAGAGTTTTTCTTGTACTGTTTTCTGTTGCCGTTGCAGACGACCACTAAATAACTGAACAGCAATTAACATCAAAGGATAGACAGAAATAGCGGCGATTGAAAGGGGAATATGAATCGCTAACATCACGGGTAAAGTTAACCCATAGGCAAAAAAAGTATTAGCCAAACTGAGCAAAGCAAAACCCACCAGACGACGGATATTATCCACATCGCTAGTGGCCCGATTGATTAAATCTCCTGAAGTTTGTCGAGAAAAATAGGCGGGTTCAAGGGTTAATAAATGCTGAAAGATTTTTTGTTTAAGATCGAACTCTACCTGACGACCGATCCCGAATAATAGCACTCTGGAAATCATGCGGATAAACCACATAATCGAGGCTAAAGCGACGATGACAATCACATAGTAAATGATTTTTTGAAAGTTAAAGGATTTACTCAAATCATCGATGCTATCCCGGATTAAAAGCGGTATATAAACACCCAAAAGATTAACAATAAACAGAGCAACTACCCCCCCAGTGACTATTTGCCAATGGGGACGTAGATAATTTGCTAGTTTTTTAACGCGAGAATAAGCCATATTCAGTTATCAGTTATCAGTGAGCAGTTATCAGTGAGCAGTTATCAGTTATCAGTTATCAGTTGGAACGGGGAAAAGGGGGAATAGCCACCCAAGAACTTTTATTTTTTCTCCTTGTCCTGATTTGGTGGCGGTTTAACATTAGAACCACCCTGGGGTGGTTTACCGGGGGGTTTATCAATTTTAGCTTGATAGCCGCGCTTAAATTTATCATATCGTCTTTCTTGTTTATCCGACATTTAAGTTATCTCTGTTTGATCCTGCCAAAATTCAATATAGCGAATTTCCCCTGCATTAATCAAAATTCCTGCGCTTCTGGGGACTGGTTGCCAAGCATCATCTTCTAATTTATACACCAGTTCTAGATAAATATCTCGCTCTGATGATTCTGACGAAGCTAAAGAGTTTTTTCCGAACCATCCCGCTATCTGACTGCCATCTTTGAGAGTGATTAACACCCATACAGGCTCTTCAATGCGACTAAAAGAATAATCCCAAGCAGAAGGAAATCCTGTAATCGTTTTAAATCCTAAACTAGATAGTCCTCGTTCTAATAACTGTTTTTGGTTAACATATCCTAAAGTTAACCCTATAAGTACTGGACTAATAAAAATAATGATAATAAAAGCAAAGGCTAAAAAACTAGGCTTTTCTAAAATGCTCCGATTCTATGGCAGCAGATAAACGGATATCCAAGGAACATAATTGAGACAACTTAAAGTAAGAAATCTTAATAAAATTAGAGTAACTTGCTCGGATTTCTTATAAAAAAATCTTGATAATGTTAGGTCAATTAAAAACCCTGGAACCAAAAAGCAGACCGTATAAACAACAGCATTAAAAGTGTTAAAGGTCAGACCAGGAGCGGATTGAGCGAGAATAAGGGCAAACATAAACAATGATTGATTTAATAGGCAACTTTTTTACTTTTCACCGATGCTAATGTCGTTTTCAATCTAATCGTTAATATTATGATTTTGACTGTTCGCTGACTTAAGGCAGTCACGACCACTATTTTTAGCCTGATAGCCGTCGTTTTTCTAAACCCGTCCTTCTTGTTTATCCGATATTTAAGCTACCTCTGTTTGATGCTGCCAAAGTTTAATATAACAAATTTCCTCTGCATTGATCAAAATAGGCTATCCAAGCATCAAAATTGGTCTAGTTCGATAAGGGAACACCAGAACACCGCAACAGTAAGAGTTATCGGTTCTTCGTTACTTGGTATGGTTCGATCAGGTGGCGTAAATCGACTAAATCCTGTTGTATTATACCTCATCTTTATGAGAAGGGCTGTAATTATTCATTTCTCCTTGTTTTCCTATCACCTTTGGTGTTTCTAATAACTGTTGCCACCAGATATGAACTAGGATAGACCAAGCGATCGCTAAAAGCCAAGCGGCAAGAATATCGCTAGGGAAATGAACTCCTAAATAAAGACGAGTCCAAGCAATAACCAAAACCAAGGGAATCCCCAGTAAAACTACCCCTAAAAACCAGCGCGTTCTCCAAGATAGGATCAGTAAAGAAACCACTAACAGGGAACTAAATAGAGCATGACCGCTAGGGAAGGAAAAATCGTCGGGTAAGGGATAAAATAACTGCCAAAATTGCGGGCGATTTCGATGAAAAAAAATCTTGAGATTATAACTAATTGCCCAACCTCCCGCCATAGTTATAAGGAGATAAGCGAAACCATACCAGTATTTTTTTAGGGCAAAAATCAGCAGTAAAATTGTCAGTATCGGAGCCACTCCCCAATAAGTACCTAATCCCGTTAGTTTTAGGGCAAAAAAATCTAGGTTTAAATTAGTGGTTTGATGAATAGATAGCATCAGGGATTTTTCCCAAGCAAATCCTTGGGGATGCTGGTCAATAGCGATCGCTAAATACATAAAACTTAGCGATGTTAACAAGATGGCTAAGAAAATTAAGCTATTGTTTAAGTAGGTTTTGACCATCACGGGGAAAAAGTAGCGATCGAGGATAACAGGGGCATTTCTAATACCTGAAAATGAATTAAGACCAGAATAACTAATGTATAAGCAGTCGAGGAAAGTAATCCATTTCTTAATTCTTTTGGCCAATTGCGTTCTTCTTTCTCTCTACCGATTAATTCTTTCGTTCCGAATTGCATCAGTAGGATTCCCACAAGATTAGATAACCAATAACCAATCATGGCTGCGGGTAGAAAAAAATCGGCGTGTAAGCAAGCAATTAAACGACCAAAACTGTAGGCGATCGGCAGATTAAAAATTAGATCGTTCCACCAACACAGGGGCGATAATAAGTAACCAATCAATACCAAGCTTCCGTTTTTGATTTTGTCAAGTAGATACATCTTTTTTTTAGTTACTAACTATTAGTTTTGTTTTTTTTGCCATCAGCAATCAACTATCTCTGCTATCTAGGGTTTGCGGCAAAAAGTACGGGCGAAGCATTCGGATAGAAAATCTACGGTTTCACCGATAGGTTATTGCCCGAATGCTTCGCCCCTACAGGACGCGGGCCGATGAAGACGCAAGGTTTTGAACGTAGCTGACAACTGATGGCTCACTACTAATTAACGCTGAATTTGGTCAAAAATCGCCCCATCAGCGAAGAATTTTTGCTGGATCGCATCCCAACTACCGATCGCCGTATAGGAGAACAGATTCGGCACTTTTGGGTATTGTTTACTAAACTCTTTAGCCACATTAGCATTAACCGGACGGAAACCCACCTTGGCGAATTCCCGCTGCGCTTCGGGAGTAAAGAGAAATTGGGCAAAAGCTGTCGCTACTTCCCGGGTTTTGCGTTTATCAACTATTTTATCCACTACGGCCACGGGCGGATCGATGGAAATATTGACCGGAGGAATAGTATAGGAAAAACCGGTTTGTCCCTTTTGACGGGCCAAAATTACCTCGTTTTCGTAGTTAAGCAGCACATCCCCCTGATTCTGTTTAAAGAAGACATCGCTGGCTTCCCGGGCATCTTTGGGTAGTACAGGCACGTTTTTATAGACACTGCGGACGAAATTGGTCGCTTGTTGTTCGTTGCCTCCGGTCTGAGTTACGGATCCCCACAGGGCAAAAAAATTCCAACGGGCCACCCCAGAGGTTTTCGGGTTGGCAGTAATCACTTTAATCCCCGATTTGGCTAGATCCGGCCAGTTGCGGATTCCTTTGGGATTGCCCTGACGAGTAACTAAGGCTACCACGGAACGAGTGGCGATGGCGTTATTGGGGAGTTCTTTCTGCCAACCGGGGTTAACTAAACCCGCTTTTTGCAGGCGTTCCACATCGGAACCGATGGCCAAATTTACCACATCTGCATCTAATCCGTCGATAATAGCGCGGGTTTGGGAACCAGAGCCGCCATAACTCTGTTTAATCACCACATCCTGTTTTTTCTCTCTTTTCCATTTGTTGACGAATAGAGGAATGATTTTTGAGTAGGCCGATTGAGTCACCGCGTAGGAAACCAGGGTGATTTCCACGGTTTGTTGTTTAGCTTGCTGTTTATCCGGACTGGCCAGCAGATTACTCGATGCCGATAGGGGACTAGAAGCTAGTCCGATTCCCGTTGTGACGACGGCAGCCGTAGCTAGAGAAATAAAAGGTAAGAGGGTTTTCGGTTTTTCGGGTCTAGGCTCATGGATCACGATGTCATCGGCTCCTTTGTTTATTTATGGGAGATTGCTAGGTATTTTCTCTCGAATTGTATTCTATACGAAATAAAAAACATTTTCAATACATCGAAGAAAAAATTATACTGTTTGGGTTAGCTGCAAAGAAATCAAGCCATTAATGGCTTGATTAGCTGAAAAAACTGGAAATATTCGATTTATGCGGCTTAAATGTGCTTTTAAATTCGCCTGAAGCCTCTTTATGCTTCCAGAATAGAGATTTTATTGTCTTTATCGAGAAGAAAGAATTTTTTAGCGATCAAAAACCCCTCCCTAGGTGGCCTCACCGGTGACGTTGGCGGACTTTAGCAACTATTACCCTAAAATTGAAGCGGTCTAACGACTTCCATCAATGTGCATGGTGCGTTCTCAAAAATCCTGCATTAGGGAACGCACCTTACAGCTACGGCGACTGCACTTATTGACCTCGCCCTGGCTTACAGTCGGCAAAACTTAATGCTTCTGTGTCTAAAAAACTAGCGATCGCCATCTCAAGAATCGCTTCAACAGGATAATCAATTTCAGTAGCGCGAGCAATCAAAGCATCCTGAATCCAGTCTGGTAAGCGTCTTAAAATAATTTCTGCATCAGTGGACGAGATTTGCTCTGAAAGTTTCGCTTGCATGGGTTAGGACTCCATCGGAATTTGGACATTATACGGTGGCTCAGTCGCTCTCAAAATGATCGCCTCTAATTCTAATAGTAGCGCAGGGTTTTTCCAGTAAGGTATTGTCTGCACCGCTAGGCGCACATCTTCGCTGTTGTATTGATCCAGCCAAGCCCACAAAAAAGCTTTGTGTCCACCTTTAAAACGACCTCGTAAACTTTTGGTTTTACCAATGTAAAGCAATCCCTGAGATCTATGCCTGACTGCGTAAATGCCAGGAAAATCAGGAATGTCGCTAAAATCCTGGCTCAAGGGTTGGCATTGCTCAAAGGGAGTAAAGGCAATTGCATCCAAGACGCTTCTTGCTTGGTTTTGTATTTCAGAGTTGTTCGTTGACACGGAAGGTAGATTGTCGGTTGTCGAACTGATCATGCCACAGAAAAAGATGCTTTACATTTCATTAACGCACCCCACCGGCGTACTGCTAGGCAGTGCCTTCGGCATCGCACTTGGACTCACAGCTTCCATCAATGTGCATGGTGCGTTCTCAAAAATCCTGCATTAGGGAACGCACCCTACAGCGATAGAGATATCAATCTTCAGATACTTGACATTTAGCGAGGTATTATGATATTTTCAGGTGTCTGTTGAGTTTGCCTATAAGTAAAGGCCAAAAAAAACAATGACAAATCTTCGTAAATACATCAAACCGTGGACTCCTAGCTGTGGCAGGCATTGGGGCGATTTTAACCCTCTCTGAAGCCGCTAATGCTTCTAACTTTTTCACAGTAGCCGATTGGGAAGCCAACAATAATATCACTATCGTGGAAGGCGACAAAACCTTCAGCAACTTTAATTTGAGTGGTGTTTCGGGTCGCGAAAGTACCGACACGATAACTGCCCAACTAATCAGCAACGTGTACCAGTTAACTTACAATGCTATCCCAGTGGGCGACACAAATCCCCTTACTCAATCAGGCAGCCTGACTTACACTGTAACCATTAATCCAAGTTTCGCCAATGTGTTTGACTTTGCTCAAACGAGTATCAACGCTGCTCAAAACACAGGAAGTTTCAGCAAAAATCTGAGTATTCCAAGTCTGACCCCATCGACCATAAATACTGTTCAGACAGGCATTTTCGCTTCTGGTACAACCACTATTAACGTAACATCCTCATGGACTGTAACAGGAGATGCCTTTATCAACCAATTGTCTGATCAGTACACCCAAAGTCCTACTAATCCGACTCCGATTGCGGTTCCTGAACCTTCTGCGGTTCTCGGTTTAGTCGCTCTTGGTTTGGTGGGTGTCGTGGGCAGATCTGTTTCAAAGTCGTTGCACCACAAGTAGCAATAGATCGACAAACTATCAGCACACCTCGAATAAAAGACTTTGTTAACAAAGTGTTGGTCGAGGAAATCTCCTTAATAAGCTAAAACGCATCTAAGATGCGTTTTAGCAAGGCCGTCGGCAGGCTTGGGTCGTGAGGTCAACGTTCGACTGAGCTCGCCAAACGTCCGAAGTCTGAACAGAGGCAGAAGGCGGCAGCAATAAGCAGTTGAGAGTTTTTTGAATTATCAAGATATGTAACTTGCGTCTAGGCTTATACAGTGGCGAAGAGCGAATAGTTTGGCTCTCTTGGATTTGGTGGGTAAAATGTATTCTAAGATACAGTCCTGCTGTCGAGGGAAAGGAACCACAGGGACGCAGAGGACACAAAGATCGATCGCTTCTATGGCAAGTTACCATTAGGGACTTGCGCTTTGATAATGTACTTTTTGGGCGAACGCAGTTCGCCCCTACATTGTGGACAAAATTCGTTACTGTCGGGGCGCAAAGCTTGCGCCCTCCGATCGCTCAGGTTTGCTGATCACCCTAAGTAGGGGGAGAGCCTTCGAGAGCCTCCGCAGCTAAGGGACTTGCGCTTTGATAATATGCCATCTGGCCGGTCTGATTCTTCTACAGAGCGATTTTCTGGCTGGTATATTATTCCCACGCAAGTCCCTTAGTGTTTGTAGCCAACAATTACAAGCTAGACTTTCAGGCGATCGCTTAGAATTAGTAATTAAACCGATAATTCCCGTATCTAATAAAACTACTCTATTCACCAAGTTACTCCCTTTAATTCAGCTGGAAATAAAGGACGCTCCGATAAGCGATCTTGGTCAAGTGCTTCGATTAAATATTCACCTGTTTCTTGTTGTTCTTGTTCATCTTCACAAATAAACAAACAAATGTGCTGACTGCCCTTTAAAGGAGAAGAACTCAAATTAAGCGACATTGGCAAGGGAGAAAAACTGGTTTTTTCAAAATTGCCAATCACTAAATTTTAAGCTAGTTCCTCAATGACCAGACAGAGCAATAACGGGATTTTACCACCCCGATTTTGTCAAGTGTAAACCAACATAAATTTACAAAAATTTACAATTATTGTTACCCTTGAGAGTAGGGTAGTAAAAAAATCTTGGGTGCATCTCAATTTGGTCGAAATATCTATATTACAGGGCGCACGCAGTTTGATCAACTCACTGACCAGAGTGCGCCCCTACCATTGGCGCAATAATATTATTGTAGGGGCGAATTGCATTCGCCCTCTTTGATCCCCCCTTAATCCAAGGAGGGTATCTGACAATTTTTAACCCCTATCTAATTAACAGCCAATCCCTAATCTCTCAATAACAGATATTCGCGAATCTCAAAAAAGTTATCCCAAGGAATATAGGGTTGATTTTCCGCTTGCAGATAATCGATTAAACGATCCCTAGCAAAAACTAGATCAGCCCTTCTAGCCATGGTAATATCGGTAACGGAATCACCGATCGCAATAGTTTCTACTCCTGAATATTTGGCCATAATCAAGGCTTTAGCCACTAATTCCGTCTCATTTTCCCAATCGGAATGAACTTGCAGATATTCCCCTTGAGTATGAAGATTTACCCCATAAATTGCCGTCACTTTATCTAATAGTCCCTCCCGTTTTAAGACCGTTTCAATCATGCCTTGGATACCACCGGAGATAATAATAAAAGGGATGGCTCGCTCCTGTAAAAAAGCAAGTAATTCGGCTAATCCGGGGCGAATTGGCTTGCTTTCGGCATAGGCAAGAATATTGGCGTATTTTTGGCTCGGTATCGACTCTAGCAGTTGACGGACACCCCGGCGCAGACTGAGAGTCCTGGCGTACATTTGCGGCATAATTTGAGCCGATAAATCGGGGGCGAATTCTTTGAGCATACCCGCAAAGGTTTCCACGGCGGTGATAGTGCCATCAAAGTCACAGAAAACGATTTTACTCATAGGGTGACAAAATATCTGAAATTGGATATAATCGAAGGTTATGATTAATTTTACAGAGATTATCTGATTCTAGAGCTTCAACCCCCATGAAATCCTATCTCGCCGCCGCCATTCAAATGACCAGTCAGCCAGATCTAGAGAAAAATCTCGCTGCCGCTGAAGAATTGATCGAACTTGCCGTGGGTAAAGGGGCGGAATTAATCGGTTTACCAGAAAATTTCGCCTTTATGGGGGCAGAAAGCGATAAAATCGCCCAGTCCGAGACTATTGCTCTTAAAGCCGATAAATTCCTCCGCACCATGGCCCAACGGTTTCAAGTGACCATTTTAGGGGGTGGTTTTCCGGTGCCGGTGACGGGTATTGCCGATAAAGCCTATAATACCGCTATTTTAGTTGATGGCAACGGTGCGGAATTAGCCCGCTATCAAAAAGTCCATCTCTTTGATGTCAATGTCCCGGATGGTAACACCTATCAGGAATCGAGTACAGTCATGGCAGGGATCGATTTACCGCCGATTTATGGCTCCGATAGCCTGGGCAAAATTGGCCTCTCGATTTGCTATGATGTGCGTTTTCCTGAACTCTATCGCTATTTATCGCGGCAAGGAGCCGATGTTTTATTTGTACCTGCGGCGTTTACAGCTTTTACAGGGAAAGATCATTGGAAAGTTTTATTACAAGCGCGAGCGATCGAGAATACCTGTTATATAATAGCTCCCGCTCAAACGGGCAATAATTACGAACGCCGTTACACCCACGGTCACGCTATGATTATCGACCCTTGGGGTGTGGTTTTAGCCGACGCAGGGGAAGAAGCGGGAGTGGCAATTGCCGAAATTAATCCCCAACGTCTGCAACAAGTGCGACGACAAATGCCTTCCCTGCAACATCGTGTTTTTGTTTAAGATTTGATCGAAAATTACGACTTTTCTCGCAAAGGTGAAGTATAACCTAAACGGAAACTTTGTACCTCACCATTGAGCAGCTTATCCATCTCCCAACCTAACTTAGTTGGCTGCTGATAAACCTTTTTTAAAGTGTTCACATCCCGGCTAGAAATCGGGGGAATATCCCTAGTTTGAGCGAAATACATCACATCCGTCTCCAGGGGACTATGACCCCAAATTCCCAAAGCGTGACCTAATTCGTGCCGTGCTGCCGCTAAGGCCGACCGATCGGCTAAATTAGGACTAATCTGGATACTCATCCGATGAGTTAAGCGATTTTCCTTGACAAAAATCTCGTATTGTGTTATTGCAGAACGCACCCGGGGCAGTTCTAACTTACCGGTTTCGGGATTAAAACGGACTCCCGACGGCGGTAACTCCTGTTTAATGAGGATATCAGCCAATTCTGCCCGATTTACCAACTCGATCGGCAAATACTGCCCCCATTCAGCGATCGCCTCTTGTACCAAACTCAGCCAGGAACTGCGATCGCTCTGAATATAAATCTTCACGGGAAATTGCGACCAAATCAACGCTCCCACGGGACTGATTTCCACAGCATCAAAATAATCCCCGGGTTGGTTTTGCTCTTGCCATTGGGCTAAATTAGCAGGTAAAGGATGAGTTTTTAACTCTGGCAGCGATCGACTGTCGGCAATCAGAGAATAGGAAAACAGCAAAAGACTCGCCAAGGCTGCGAGTCCCAGAAAAGAGAACCAACCTCGTAGCATTTAGCGATTTAACCAGCCGGCGCTCAGTACAATAGTTAGGGTGATAAATACCGTCCCCAAAGCCCAAGTCACCTGATTTAAGGTTTTTTCCGCCGTTTTTGCGCTGGTAAAAATCTGTGATTGACCGCCAATACCGCCAATACCATCCCCTTTGGGACTGTGCAATAACACCAAAATCGCCAGAAAGGCCGCCGCCAGCGCCCAAATAATCTGTACTACCAGCACCACTGTCATGATCATTACTCTCTATTTTCCATCACTAAAGTATAGCAGTTATCAAGCCGCCAGCTTTGAATTAGTTATCAACCAGCAGCAATTCCCAATTCGGAATGTAGCCAAAGATACAGAAAAACCAGAAAGCCTATTCGGCACTAAATTACTCAATTTGTGCTACGATAATAGTTTTGGGATAAATTTAAATAGGAGCAGACTGTCTGTATGTCTCGTTATAGAGGACCGCGCTTGCGCGTTGTGCGTCGTTTAGGGGAATTACCAGGCTTAACCCGTAAGAATGCCCGTCGTGCCTATGCACCTGGGCAACACGGCCAGGCCCGCAAAAAACGTTCAGAATATGCCATTCGTCTAGAAGAAAAACAAAAACTGCGTTTTAACTACGGTGTCAGCGAGAAACAATTAATTCGCTATGTCCGCAAAGCTCGTCGAGCTACTGGTTCCACCGGTCAGGTGCTGCTGCAACTCTTGGAAATGCGTCTGGATAATACCGTTTTCCGTCTCGGTATGGCTGGGACAATTCCGGGGGCGCGACAATTAGTCAATCACGGTCACGTCACCGTTAACGGTAGAGTTGTGGATATTGCCAGTTATCAGTGCCGTCCGGGTGATGTGATTGGAGTCAGAAATCAAGAGCGTTCCCAGGATCTAGTCAAAAGAAATATGGAATACCCCGGTTTAGCCAACCTGCCGAGTCATCTGGAATTTGACAAAAACACCCTCGTGGGCAAAGTGAATGGCGTTGTCGAAAGAGAATGGATTGCCCTCTCGATTAATGAACTGTTAGTAGTGGAATACTACTCTCGGAAAGTCTAGGAAAAAGTCTTTTCCAGATACCTTGAGGACGCAAGTGGCAGCGTCCTTATTTTATTGGCTAAATTGAGTATTTTTGATGATATATAGGGTTTGCTGAATAAGTCTAAAAACCTTGTCGGATAAGATTTTTAGACTTTTTTTCCCTCAAAAAGTGCCAGCTATTGCGGGGATCGGAGGGAAAATTCAGGTACTTTTTCCCTGAAAATTAGGTAATTGACCACGGCTCGACTGAGCTTCGCCTGATAGAAAGAAAATAACTTTTACAGACAAGAAAAACATTGGCACAGTTAAACTAAAAGGAACTAGAGACTTAAACTTTTACCCTCTAGACCAAATTAAATGAGTTAGGATTGTTAAACGAGCAGATGGTTATTATATCCAATTCTGTTTTAGCGTTGATATTCGGGAATATGCAAAACCGCTAGAACCGACTAAAAGATGTGTGGGATTGGATGTCGGTTTAAAATTTTTCTACGCTAACAGTGATGGGGAAACGGTAGAAATAACGCAATACTATCGCAAGGCAGAAAAAAGATTAATCCATCTGAATCGGAAGAAATCTAAAAAGTTTAGAAAAGGTCAACTCCAATCAAACAACTACCAAAAAACTAGAAAGAGATATGCTAGAAAGCATTTAAGAATAAGTAGGCAACTTAAAGGCTTTGTCGAAAAAGAAGCATTGCGCGTCATTAAATCTAACGATTTCATCGCTCAGGTCAACTTAAATATTCAAGGCATGGTAAAAAACTCTAGACTAGCTAAATCTATTAATGATGTTGCTTGGTCAACACTTCTACAAAGCTCAGTGTTAACTTTTCGACAAAGGTTAGAGTATTTTGGTTTTAAATATGGTAAAGCTACGGTAGCATTAGCCCCCCATAACACGAGTCAAAACTGTTCTAATTGTGATCAAAAAGTACCTAAATCTCTATCTACAAGAACCCGTATTTGTCCTGACTGTGGCTATGTAGAAGATAGAGATATTAACGCCGCTAAGTAGTCGTGCAAAATTAATTTCCTAGTAAAGATTAGGGGCTCTTCTCGACTTTGTGTGATAATTTTTGCTTATAGAATCGTGAAATATTTACCTAGAAAGACTTTTAGGACTATTTTGCTGAAGAAACTATCAGTATAGACCCCGTTTCCAAGGGGGTTAGATATGTGTAATTAATTTTGCTTAGGTACTTATCAATATTCTCAAAAAGGGACTAAGTACGGTAGGGCATACCGAAACTAATACGCTTGGGGAGAGATTCCCTCTGGTTTGCTTAGATACGTCCTGCCAGATTAAGGAAACTCGATGAACCAAGAATCCCTCGCATGAGCGCGATGGGAGTGTCAACGCCATCAATTAGACCTGCTGCCCACTAACTCCTAACTAACCACGACAATTTTTGATTTTTACAACAGGTGTTTTTTACTTGCTATAATCGAGTGTCGAATTTAAGTAGGAGACGGGAGAAAATGGCCGATTGGCAGGAAATAGAGGGGGGGATCACCGCCCCAAAAGGATTTAAATCCGCAGGGATGGCCGCGGGGCTAAAACCGTCCGGTTTGCCCGATTTAGCCCTAATTGTCTCGGAAACAGATGCGATCGCCGCTGGAGTCTTTACCACCAGTCAAGTGCGGGCAGCTTGCGTCGATTATTGCCGTCAACGCCTCCAAACTAAAGCCAGCGCCAGGGCGATTTTGTGTAATGCCGGCCAAGCAAACGCCGCCACGGGGCAAGCTGGATGGCAAGACGCTCTCGATAGTGCCGCCGCCTTGAGCCAAGTTTTAGGGATTCCCGCCGATGCAATTTTGCTGGCTTCTACGGGAGTGATCGGGCAACGGATTCGCATGGATGCGTTAACCGCCGCTTTACCGACCTTAGCAGGTTTATTGTCGGAAAATGGTGGCGAAAGCACGGCCCGGGCGATTATGACCACGGATCTAGTCCCCAAATCGATCGCCTTGCAAACCACCATCGATGGTCGTCCGGTCACAATTGGGGGAATTGCCAAGGGATCGGGGATGATTCACCCGAATATGGCGACGATGCTCTCCTTTATTACCTGTGATGCCGCAGTATCGACGGTTCTCTGGCAAAATATGTTAAGTCGGGCGGCTAATAAAAGTTTTAATCAGATTACGGTGGATGGGGACACCAGTACCAATGACAGTCTGATCGCCTTGGCTAACGGTCAATCGCGCACCACGGCGATCACAGAAATGGGCCGGGATGCCCAAAAGTTAGAGGCCATGTTAACGGAAGTTTGTCAATACCTGGCTAAAGCGATCGCCCGGGATGGGGAAGGAGCCACCTGTTTAATAGAAGTGCGGGTTTCGGGGGCGGCCGATGATCAGTCCGCTCGTCAGATTGCTCGCACCATTGCCGGTTCTTCCTTAGTAAAATCGGCGGTTTTCGGTCGAGATCCTAACTGGGGACGAATTGCGGCGGCCGCGGGCCGGGCCGGGGTAGTCTTCCATCAAGAAGACCTGCAAATCAAGTTAGGCGACTTCGTGATGATGGAAAATGGTCAACCTCTGGCGTTCGATCGAGCTAGTGCCAGTAATTACCTGAAAGCGGCAGCAAGCGGGGCTTATTTACGAGAAGATACCGTTTTAATGTCTATCTGTATCGGTAACGGTTCGGGAACAGGTACGGCCTGGGGTTGCGATCTTAGTTACGATTACGTCAAAATTAACGCAGAGTACACCACTTAAAGCGATCGATTCTCTAAACAGGCTCTCTTGTCCTTGCTGGATTGTAGCCCAACAGCTTGATCAACTGTTGACGTTAGGATATAGTCTATACCGACAATCTCGATGATCGATCCTGTTGATCACACAGCAGCCAAGAGAGCCGATTACCCGATTAACAGACAAACTTTAATGGTTGGATTTTACTCTCTTTCAACCAACCTCGAAAACAGTTTTGTTAGTCCCTCAGTTTCTTGGCAAAATCCATCTATTGGCGGGGAAAACGCTACATGGCCCAGAAAAAATCACCACGAATTCCTTTAGAATTGCACCAGATCAAGGCTTACGAGTTTTATCAAAAACGGCTGGCATCGGGTAAAGAAGGCAATGAGATAGATGACTGGCAGCAAGCGAAAGAATATTTGAGCCAACATCCCAGAGCGATTCTTGCTTGGAATCTAAAAATGCCTTATCGCCGGGAAAAAAGGCTAATTAAAAGATTGTTGCTATCGCTCCAGTCTCTTGTCAGAGTTGCTTGGAAACTGCTAATCTTTCCCTTCTGGCTATTTCAGCAAATACCGGGGCTTTTTGCCCGTGAAGACAAAGACAGCCGCACCTTTGCCATTGATGTGGTCAAAACGATTATTTCTGCCCTGGGATTAATTGCTACCCTTTTCGCAGGAATTGGGCTTATTGTCAATTATTTCAATTCTCAAGCGGAAATGCAACTGACTCAGCAACGTCTGATTACCGAGCGCTTCTCGAAAGCTGTCGAGCAAATCGGTAATACTAAAGAGGAGGTGGTAATTGGCGGCATTTACTCCCTAGAGCGAATTGCCAAAGATTCTCCCAAGGATCAATGGACAATTATGGAAGTGCTGACTTCCTACATTCGTAAAAATTCCCCCATTCCCTCGAATATTGAACAACTGGAGCCAGAGGAAAGACAGAAGGCCCTAGAAAAGCTCCCTTCCGTGAGTATTCCAGTTCAGGCCGCTTTAACGGTAATCGGCCGGCGTAAAGTTGAGAATGACCAAGCTGGGGATAATTTGGCTGGAACAACTGACTTTAATAAAATTAAAATTCTTGATTTAAGTCGGACAAATTTGAGGGAAGCCAACCTCAACCGAGCCAACCTCAACCGAGCCAACCTCAACCGAGCCAACCTCAACGGGGCCTACCTCGAAGAAGCCAACCTCATCGGAGCCAACCTCAACGGGGCCTACCTCGAAGGAGCCTACCTCAACCGGGCTAACCTCAACCGAGCCAACCTCAACGGAGCCTACCTCGAAGAAGCCAAGCTCAACGGAGCCTACCTCGAAGAAGCCAACCTCAACGGAGCCTACCTCAACCGAGCTAACCTCAACCGAGCCAACCTCATCGGAGCCAACCTCAACGGAGCCTACCTCGAAGAAGCCAACCTCAACGGAGCCGAGGATCTTCATCCAGAACAAATTAAATCGGCCTGCTTTTGGGAAAGAGCAATATACACGCAAGCCAAGTGGGATAAAGATAAAAAATTATGGGTGGCTGAGGACCCAAAAGCCAATCAACGAGAAATCGAGAAACTCAAAAGGGACAAAAACTCAGATCCGCCAAATCCGATCGATTGTAATACTAAATAGGGTTTGCGGCAAAAAGTACGGGCGCATTTGGATAGAAAATCTCCCGTTTCGCCGATAGGTTATGCCCAAATGCTTCGCCCCTACAGGACGCGGGCCGATGAAAACGCAAGGTTTGGAAGCACGATTCTCTCAAAATCTTGCACCTGTTTGGCGAGAAAAGCCACAAAACCCTTACCTTACCTACTTATCCAGCAAATCCTAAATACTTTAACTTTTGGCGATTTAGGATCAGGTGACGAAACTAGCATTTTCCCCTAATTGAAGCGAAAAAACCCCGCATGACTTCAAGAAATCACCGGGGTTTTTAGGAAAAATAGGGATAGGGAAGGGATTTAACCCTCGGTTTCCTCTCTGGTTTGGATAAACAGAATCAAGAGGAAAACCGTGGGGACTAGGACGAATAGGATACTAGCGATAAAGCCGAGATTATTTACCTGCATGAGTTAACTCCCTTAAGTGACAACGGATTTGCATTAAAGATTAACTCCTAGAATATCATCCCAGAGGGCGTTGCTGATTTGAGAGGGGGACTGGGAATTATGAATTATGAATTATGAATTGGGAATTATGAATTATGAATTGGTAAGTGGAAAAAAGTCCCGAGGTTTCCTTCCCTACACCCTACACCCCACACCCTACACCCCACACCCCACACCCTACACCCCACACCCTACACCCTACACCCTACACCCCACACCCCACACCCCACACCCTCTTTCAAGTCAGGTAGTCACCTTTTCACCCCCTTGGCCGGCGCGTCTTTAACTGGTACTTTTGGATCAGTGGCGATGATGTGAAGATCGATATTTTTCTGCCAGATCAGACGCATGAGTTTTTGGGTGAAAGAACCTTTGATGAAATGCTTCCAGCGCGATTGACGGCTCTCCCCGATCACAATCTGGGTGATTCGTTCCTGTTCGGCCACTTCGGCGATCGCTTCGGCCACCTGATAGCTTTTAACCAGTAAGAATTTCCCCTCGAATTCCCGACATAAACGTTCGCAGGTTTCGATATGTAAAGCCTCCTCTTTGGTGAGAAAGCGCTCGGGGTTATCGACGAAAATCACAAAAAATTCCGCGTTCATATACCCCGCTATCCGCTTGCAGTGAGCTTGTCGAATCTGCGCTCCTCGACGCAATAATCGTAAAGAGTTGGGATAGGTGGAAACACAAACTAATACCCGTTCGTGAACGGGACAGAATTGACCGATAAATGTCGAATTACTCGCTTCTTCTTCTACTGTATCAGCCACTTCGCGCAGGGCGAGTTCCCGGAGAGCGATTAAATTACGCCGTCGAAAGAAATTATTTAAAGATGGTTGGATCTTTTCGGGAGCGTAGATTTTTCCCGCTAATAATCTTTCCTCTAGGGTTTCAGCGGTAACATCTACCACGATCACTTCATCAGCTTCCTCCAAAATTCGATCGGGTATTCGCTCCCGCACCACCACCCCAGTGATTCGGGCAACCAGATCGTTTAAACTCTCGATATGCTGGATATTCACGGTCGAGTAAACATCGATTCCCCGGGATAAAATTATCTCCACGTCCTGAAAGCGTTTCTCTCGCTCCGAACCCGGTGCGTTCGTGTGGGCCAATTCATCAATTAGACACAGCTGCGGTGAGCGATCGATAATCGCTTCCGTATCCATTTCCGAGAGAGTGAATCCCTCTTTCTCTAGGATTTTTCTAGGTACGATTTCCAATCCCTCGGCCTTTTCAGCGGTCTCTTTTCTGCCGTGGGTTTCGAGAAGTCCGATTACCACGTCGGTTCCCTGTTTTCTGAGACTATGCCCCTCCTCCAGCATCTTGTAGGTTTTCCCAACTCCTGGGGCCATCCCGATAAAAATTTTATGTCTTCCCCGTCGCATGATCGTCTCCTTTTTTGTAATTATCGAGAGCGTAAGGCGATATCAAAACACGAAGACTTGAACCTCGAAAATTAAAGGTATCGTGAAATATTTATCGTATCCGACAATCTATTGTTCTTAACAGCTTTCGATTCCGTTTTGCGGTGTGCGAGTACCTATTGCACTGACTAATTAGGGTAAAGTTAGCTACTTTTTCCAAGCTTTAATCTGGTTCCAAACATCCTCTAAACTTAGATATAACACAGGCACAACAATTAAACTCAACAGGGAAGAAGTGACTAAACCTCCCACAATTACCATCGCCATGGGTTGCCGTAATTCCGCACCAGTACCCAATCCCAAAGCGATCGGAATCATGCCTAAAATTGTCGAACAGGTGGTCATTAAAATCGGTCTTAACCTAATCATTCCCGTTTCTAAAACCGCTTCTTCCCGACTCCAACCCTGTTGACGCAATTGGTTAGTATAATCCAGCAATAACACAGCGTTCTTATCGAGTAATCCTAAGAGGAAGATAAACCCGATCAGAGAAATCATACTAAACTCACTACCCGTTACCAATAACCCTAACATTGCCCCCACAATCGCTAAAGGTAAACATAAAGCGATGACGATAGTTTCTAACAGTCTTCTGAATAATAACCATAAAACTCCTAACATTAAAATTGTCGCTAGGATTAAAGTACGACCAAAACTGCCCAAAACATCGCTACTTTGAGAAGAAGTACCCCAACGCTGTAAAGTTATCCCTTCCGGTAAAGGAATCCCTTCAATTTTAATCGCCGCATCTTCTAATCCTAAATCCGGACTGAGATTAGCACTGAGAAAAATCGCCTGTTGACCATTTAAACGCTCGATCGCCAAAAAATCCCCCCGCTCATTTAATCTAGATGATAGGGAAATATCCTTCAAACCGGCGATTTTAGCAGCCTCAACCCGCAATTTCTCGGCACTATCGCGCAATAGCTGCAAATTATCGCTTTTAATCGCAATTTGGATTGGCTTTTCCGCTTCCGTCTGCACAAAAGGAATGTCCTCGATACTGACATTCACCCCTCTAATTGGCGGTAAAATTTGCCGAATCCGTTGCTGCACGGCACTGGTGTGAGATTTACGATCGCCCTTCAGTGTAACGTGAATTTTGCCCCGATTCGGCTCACTGCGTAAACCGGCGATCAGAAAAGTCGATTCCACTTCCCCATCCCGCAAAATCGGTGCTTCTAATTTGCTGCCATCCCGGATAGTGCGACGCAGGAGAAAACTTTCGGGAGAACTCGTTAACTGGGAAATCCAAGCGAAACTATCGCTAGAACTCTTAGCTGTCGGTTTATTCTTGCCCTGAGCTAGGCCGAAGGGAGGGCTAATTTGCGTTATTTTCGGCAAAGGAGAAGTATAAACCAGATTAAACTCGCCGCGATCGAGTCGGGGAATAAATCCCCTAGAAATGAAAGGAATTAGGGCAATACCCGCAAAAAAGGTAATTAGGGCAATAGCAATGACCAGCAAACGATGACGCAGTGACCAGTTTAAGAGCCGTCGATAGGCGTTCTCAATCGGTCGCTTTTGTTTCGTCATTTTTGCCTGTGACTGCGGTTTAAGCCAATATACTGCCAAAACGGGCGATAAAGTTCTGGCGATCAACAGAGAAAAAATCACCGCAGCCGAGACAGTTAAACCGAAGGGTTGGAAAAACTGTCCCACCGCACCCCCCATAAAAGCCACGGGTATAAACACGGCAACAATGGTTAAAGTGGAAGCAGTCACAGCTAATCCAATCTCCCTTGTCCCCTTGAGTGCCGCATTTTTCGGGGTTTCCCCTGCGTCGATTAAACGGGAAATATTCTCCACATCCACGATCGCATCATCCACGACAATGCCGATCACCAAAGCGAGAGCCAGCAGCGTCAGGGTTTCCAGATTAAACCCATAGATGGCCATGATAATGAAAGTCCCCAAAAGAGATAGGGGGATAACCAGAGCAGAAATGATTGTAGCGGCGAAACTGCCTAAAAATATCAATATCACCAGCACCGACAGCAAAACTGCCAAAAGTAAATCATCGATCGTGCCTTGTAGGGCAGCGCGAATATATTCCGCTTGGGTTTCAGCTAAAATTATCTTGACATCGGGCAGTTTTTGTGCTATGTCGTTAACCAGTTTTTCTGCTTGAGCGGCCAGATCGAGACTATTGGCTGCACCTTTTTTGATTACCTGCACTGCGATCGCCTCTTGTCCATTAAAGCGCACCAGCGTGGGTAATGGTCGGGTTAAACTTTTATGGGGATTATCTTCCCTAACTATACCTTGACCGAGTAAATTAACTTTAGCCGTACCCGGGAGAGCTTTTAAGGGCGGAATTAAATTATCTTGGGCGATTTGGCTTAATTCTTCTAGAGTTTTCTGCTCACTCCCTTCGACTTGGCTCAGGGCAGGCACCAGCGCATATGTAACTGTTGCCGACTCATTTAAATCAACGGGGATAACTTCTGTGGTAGCTTGAGGGGGTAAAGGGACTTGCGAGATAGCTTGTTTAACTGCTGCGGTGGCCTTGTCTAAATTTGTGCCAATTTTAAAGAAAATGCTGATTACTGACTGTCCGGGGGAAGTAGTCGAGGAAATATCACGACGACCGGGGAGAGAGAAAAGAGGATTTTCTAGGGGTTTAGTTAATTGCTGTTCTGTGGTGATAGCAGTAGCTAAATCCGCTTGGGCGTTAATTATTACGACTGGAAAGCTGATATCGGGGAAAAGGGCGTATTTTAAGGAACTAAAAGCCAAAATTCCCGCCATGGCCACCGCTAACCAGAAGGCAATGGTTAACCTCGGTGCATTAATCGCTATTCGAGAGATATTCAGACGTTCTCGCCATGATTCTTTCATCTTTGTCTAATAACTGGGAAGTAGGGTGTGACCCTCCCCAACCCCCCCGACATCGGGGGGGCAGGTGGGGTGTGGGGTGTGGGGTGTAGGGTTTTAGGGTTTTAGGGTTTTAGTGGAAATTACTCTATCTCCCCATTACCCTATTCCCCCATTTTCCTATCCCCTTCTCACTGATAACTGATAACTGATAACTGATAACTGACTCCTAACCCAATGGTAGATGTTGGATTTTTGCAGAAGTTCTATTTTCCGACAAAGATAAGCAAAAATTATTTATTGACTGCAAAAACTTGAGAATATTTAAATTAACATTTCGCAATATTTATAAATTCTTAAGAATTAATTGAGAAAGAATTAAGACGGGTAAATCAGTCATTTTCACCCATAACGATGATCTTTTTTTTGTGTAGTTTTATTGCAAAAAAAAAGTTTTTTTGACAAAAAGCACAAAGTATGATAAGGGAGAGGAGAATTATGAATTGGGGAGAGTGATTGCCTTTATTTAGAAAACGGGTTTCTTCGAGAAACCCGTTTTCTTGTAATAGTTGGGCTAAAACTGTTAGCAATAAACCTTTGCAGTTAGTGTAATGACTTCTTCTCTTTTGCCGTTCTTTCCTGCCGTTTACGATCTTTTGTTCGATTTTGCTCAATCTGATGGCTTTTAGGCAAATTTGGCAATCGCTGTAGGTTAAGGGGGTGAGGTCATAACAATCCGTTGCCAAAGGCGACTTTTCAGAATACAATAGAGAAGAGTAGTCATTCATCACTCAGATTAGTTAAGATGATATTACATGACTAATAATATTGACCATGATCGCTTATTTAAGGAGTTAATCTCCACCTTTTTTGTCGAATTTATCGAGTTATTTTTTCCTCAAGTAATGGATTATTTAGATAGGGACTCGATTACTTTT
>VYKP01000038.1_pt1 | contig 44623 bp, 40 predicted proteins | sample 5114551 | NCBI WGS metagenome assembly VYKP01 (sample SAMN12291777, study PRJNA351875) | freshwater metagenome | isolation source: freshwater lake | place: USA: Michigan, Baseline Lake | collected 2013-08-09
TAGGGCAATTGTCAATCAACCCATATTATTACTTGCCGATGAACCGACGGGGGCGCTAGACTCGAAAACTACCCAAGAGGTGATGGCTATTTTCTCGGAATTGAATAACAGTGGTATTACTATCGTCATGGTAACTCACGAGGCCGATGTGGCGCGTAATTCCTGGTGCATTATTTGGTTTAAGGATGGTGAAGTGGTTTATCCTAACCTCGCACCGACGGATTTACATGAGGTGATTGGGTAGGGTGGGGATTTTTCAGTTATCAGTGAAAAGAAAACGACAACTTCCTATATAACTGATTCAAAGCTGATGGCTTACTGCTATAGGTTTGAAACTATGGCTCTTCGGTTTGTGTTATGCAATGGACGGGGGTTATAAGGGATGGAACCCTTATATAAAAAGGCATTTAGCGATTTTTGTCAATTGTTTTTTATCTAGAGCGAACTAATCAATTAAGTCTTTTGCCAGATAAGGATTTAGTCGATTTATGCCCCCTATCGAACCATAACAAGTAACGAAGAGCCGAAAAACCCTTTTAAAATAAAGCTTTTGACCTGTTAAAGTCCGATGTTCATGCTGCGAAAATAGGATTGGGACGTTCAAAAACCTTGCATTATCCTTCTTGTAGTACATAGCTTGGTACAAAAAACAAGGGCAACAAAGCCTAAAACGACCGGCTCCTGACGACCGGCTACTGACTCCTACCCCCAGGAAAAACTTTTTCAGCAGACCCTAACTATTGTTACCTCAGTTTTTGTTTAAGTCTCAATAGTCGCTATTTGAGCAAGGATTACGCAATTAAAAATAGCTGACTTCGTTGTTCAGTTCGCCAAGATTATTGATGCTCGCTACAGTTAAGAATTAAGAAGTAATCGGGTTATGGCAAATCATCGGAGCGGACAAATATGATATTTTAGATTTAAGTTGAGAGTGGCGATTGCCTCTTGATTAAGTCGTTAGGTCGCTTTAACTCTTAGTAGTGATAGTGTCCGTCAAGTTATTTTTTAGTGTGATCGATACTGATTGATTCATTAGGAGGTTTAGCTTGTCGAATGCTATCTCGTTCCGTTGATTTGGGAAGACTCAAGTTATAGGTATATCTGCTTCGGAGGTTGAATTATGCCAGGGATGCGAAGGGCGGATCGCCGAGATTCTAATAGTGATAATGAGCGCAACAATCCTCGCTCTCGGCAGCCAGAGCCACCCTCTTCTCGTGAACTGAAACAGCAGCGAGATAATGCTAGAGGTGATAAGTTTTTGTTGCAGCAGGAAAAAGCTCAATTGCAGCAACAGCTTCAGACTTCACAGCTTGCAGTTGATGAATGGGAGCAGCGTGCAACGCAGAATAATCAACTCTATCTTAGTGAGCAGCAAAGATATCAGCAAACTCTTTGTCTTTATAACGAAGAGAAGGCAAAAACTGTTGAATTAATAGCCAAATATCAAGAAGCAGATGCCCGGCGGACGCAATATCTGACTCTGTATAATGAAGCCCAAGAGCTGCTTAAACGAGAAAGACGCTCAAAGGCTGGCATCAAGGGTTGGGAAACTCGCCGTAAAATTGAAAATGAGCGTCTAAAGCAGGAAATTGCTGAAATGGTTGTTCTACTGCGTGAATCGTTGGCAAGCAAGGATAAGGCGGTGAATAACCTTTATGCTTTAGCAGAGCGTATGGATAGGATTCAACAATTAGTTGATTCGGTAGAAGTGGAATCTACTGGTAATCCAGTTGGTTTGCTGCAAAAGCTCAAACGCATTTGGCTTGCCATTAAAGATATCCTTTCTGAATAAAGGAGATTTTTCATGAGTCAAGAGTTAACACCTGCTCTAGAGCCAAAGCGTAAAGGCACATTGGGGGAACAAGTTCGTAAAATTGCCGATCAGCTTCAACAAGATACTGAATTGCAGATTAAAGCGACCTCTCGTATACTAGGAGCCGCCGCTCAGATTAGTGAAAATCACGATCAACTTATTCGTGAGGTTGTTGATATGGTTGAGGAAGATCTAGACAACCAAGCTTGCGTTTATCAGACAATCAACTTCACTGTTGATACTCTTAAGCAGCAGTTTAGAACGCTAAATGAAGCTAAGTATTATTTTGGATTAAAAGCTAATAGTTGGGCAGCTCTTGCTAATAAACTCAACAATCTATCTACTCAAGACTCGATGCCTATTGATTATGACAAGAATTCAATATCAAAACGCTTTGATGTGATTGAAGGTGAGATCAGAGCTATGCGTTCCGAAATAAGTCAGATATTGTTTCTGTTAAAGCTACTTATTCCTGATAAGTCCTCTCTTGATCAATAATGTGGTGGGTTACGGCGAATTTTTAATTATTGGTTAACTGCTTAACTTGTCGTCGCCTAACCCACCCTACATTTAAATTTCGGGTGCTTTTAGGGAATAAAGGGAGAAACTAGGGGTTTTTGCCTTTGCCTGTTGCACTAAACTGGGAACAGAATTACGCGCTAGGGCGGTTAATTTATTGGTAGTAGCATCGTAAATTGTCGTGGCTACTTTGGGATAGAGTCCAATGCCGATAATTGGCACTAACAGAGAAGCGATGATAAAGACTTCCCGGGGTTCCGCATCCACTAGAGCGTGGTGTTCTTCTAATTCCTTATTTTCCGGCCCGTAGAGAATTTCCCGCAACATGGACAAGAGATAAATCGGGGTAAGAATGACACCGATAGCCGCTAAGAAGACGATAATGACGCGGAAAGTGGGACTATAGGCATCACTGGTGGCAAAACCGATAAATACCATTAATTCCGCCACAAAACCGCTCATCCCGGGCAAAGCTAGGGAAGCGAGGGAACAGGTAGTCCACATGGCAAAAACTTTCTTCATTTTCTTGCCGACACCGCCCATCTCGTCTAACATCAGGGTATGGGTGCGATCGTAGGTACAACCGACCATAAAGAATAAACTCGCCCCAATCAGTCCGTGGGAAATCATCTGTAACATCGCCCCACTTGTGCCAATATCGGTAAAGGAAGCCATACCAATCAGGACAAATCCCATGTGAGAGATGGAAGAATAGGCAATTTTGCGCTTAAGATTGCGTTGGGCAAAAGAGGTTAAGGCGGCGTAGATAATATTAACTACCCCTAAAATCACCAAAACGGGAGCGAAAACGGCGTGAGCATCGGGTAACATCCCCATATTCATGCGTAGGAGCGCATAACCACCCATTTTAAGCAAAATTCCCGCTAGTAACATATGGGCAGGGGCAGTGGCTTCGCCGTGGGCATCCGGCAGCCAAGTATGAAGGGGGAAAATCGGCAGTTTTACCCCGTAGGCAATCAGAAAACCGGCGTAGAGGAATAATTGCAGTTTCAGGGGGAAGTCTTTACCAGCGATAGTCACCATGTCAAAGGAGACGGTATCGCCATAAAAAGCCATCGTCAGCGCCGCTACAAGGATGAAGAGGGAGCCTCCGGCGGTGTAAAGGATAAATTTGGTGGCTGCGTAGAGACGGCGTTTACCGCCCCAAATAGAGAGGATCAGATAGACGGGGACTAATTCTAATTCCCAGACGAGGAAGAACAGTAACAGATCCTGTACGGCAAACACCGCAATCTGTCCCCCGTACATCAACAGCATCAGGAAGTAGAATAGTTTCGGTTTAAAAGTCACCGGCCAAGCCGCTAAGATGGCCAGAGTGGTAATAAATCCCGTTAAGATGATCAGAGGCATGGAGAGGCCATCGGCTCCTAGGGACCATCTTAGGTCAATTTCGGGCAACCATTGGTAACTTTCCACTAATTGCAGATTGGGATTAGCGAAATCGTAACTGGTATAGAAAGCGTAGATAATTAGGGCAAAATCGATTAATCCCACCGTTAGAGCAAACCATCTCACGGTTTTACCGTCTTTATCGGGAATTATGGGAACCAATAAAGCAGCGACGATGGGAAAAAGGATGATGGCAGTTAACCAAGGAAAGTTCGTTAGATTCATCGGCTGTTTTAATATTTATTTAATCGTCAGAATCGAGAAATTAAGCTAGGGCATTTTGAAGGTTTGACCTGGCAAAACCGCCTTTTTTTCGCTTGTTCTCGCGGTTACATTTGACTGTACCTAAATCAATCTAGCAATTATTTTCCCGTCCTTGTCTGTTAATATTGTTAAGTTTCAAGAGACTTCCAGCTTAATTAGGGTCTGCTGAAAAAGTACGGGCGAAGCATTCGGATAGAAAATCTACGGTTTCACCGATAGGTTATTACCCGAATGCTTCGCCCCTACAGGACGCGGACTGATGAAGACGCAAGGTTTTGAACGACGATTCTCTCAAAATCTTGCACCTGTGAGGGCAAAACAGAACCCTAAAACCCTTACCTAGTCCATATTTCACATTTATTCAGCAAGCCCTTATTAGGGTTTGGGAGTTCAACAATAGGAAAAATAGCCCTGAAGTTGCAAAAAATCTCTAAATAGGTAGGTAATCCAAGATTTTAGCGATTAATGGTTACTGGAGAAATCTGCCAATCAGGGCGAAGATTTTTCGCCCCTTGCAGATAGACGTGCTGAATTTCGCCTTGCAGTTTGGGAGTATTAACGTGGAGAATTACCCGAATACATTTTTCTAGACTACCAACGACGTGCATCTGTTGCACATCGAGGAGCGGGACATTTTGCCAGTGGGAACGTTCACGAGCGATAGCAGCGGGGAAAATCGCGTCTAAATCCTGAGTTGCAGTAAAAATAACACTAACAATATCATCGGGATCGAGACTATTGTGGATTTCGATCGCTTCGAGGAGTTCTGTCACTGCTTCTCGTATAGCTTCAATAGTATTAACCGTTACTGTAGTCGCTCCCCGAATGGCTCGAACCTTCCACTGCACGATGGTCATCCTCCGCTAATCCTGATGAGTCAATTTTAGGGGTTAACGCGCCCTTTTTCTCGATTTTAATCTAACCATCAGGGTCGGTATAACCACAACAGTTGTCCGTTAACTTCCAATTCAAATTCTAGACGCTGTAGGGTTTTTTCTAATCCTGGGGGTATTTGGGAACGATTGCCCGTCAGACGACTGAGCAGGGGTTTCGGTTCTTCGATAGTCTGACATTTAGTTTTATCTGGGGGTAATCCTGCCAATTCTAGCGCCCAAAGTCGAGCATCTTCCTCGGTTCCCAAGCGATCGACCACTCCTAATTCTAAAGCCTGTTGACCAGTAAAAATGCGCCCATCGGCAAAACTTTTCACCTGATTGACATCTAAATTTCTCGCTCCGGCGACGGTTTGCAGAAATTGCTGATAACTGGTATCGATCATATCCTGGAGAATTCTTTCTTCTTCATCAGTTAATTCTCGATCGAAGGAGAGAATATCTTTATAGGGGCCCGATTTAATCACTTTAAACGAAACTCCTACTTTATCCAACAATCTTTCTAGATTGTTCCCCCTCAGGATAACACCGATCGAGCCGGTAATCGTGCCGGGGTTAGCCATAATATAATTAGCCCCCATACCAATATAAACCCCGCCAGAGGCGGAAATATTGCCAAAACTAGCGATTATCTTCGTGGTTTTTTGTAAGCGCTTCAATGCTTCATAAATTTCTTGGGAATCCCCCACGGTTCCCCCGGGGGAGTCAATGCGGAGAAGTAGGGCGGGATATTGCCTTTCTTTGACGATTTCTAGGGATTTTAAGACTCTTTTGCGGGTATCGGAGGCAATTGCACCTGTAATCTCTATTCGAGCGATTTGTTTGCGGGTTTTCGGTTTAAAAGGCCAGACCATCAGGTTTAAGTATCTCTAAAATAAAGGACTCTTTCTAATCTAACGCTTTGATCGTTCTAGGTTAAGCAGACATTATATTTCAGAATTTAAGGACAAAATGTCTGGTTAAGTGTATAATAGCATTAAGTGACCAAAGTTGAGGTAGGCGAGGTGAACATTTGGGTAAGGTGGAATCCTTTAATTTAGATGGCTTAGATCTGTTTTTCAATTCTCACGATCATTTGCCACCTCATTTTCATGTTCGTAAACCGGGCCAATGGGAAATTAGAGTTTTTTTCTTGCTTTGTAATCAAGAAAATGGTCTAAAGTTTGAGGTAAAATGGCCCGCCAATGCCAAAATATCTAGTAAGGAAAAAAAGCAAATACTCGACCACGTTTTAGCCAATCGTTCTGCGCTCCTAATTGAATGGGAGGCAAAAGTCTGTACGCAGGGGAATTAATCATGTTAAACAAGCCAGAAATTACTGTTATAATTGAGGATAAAGAAAGTTATAATTTCTTGCCAGAGTCTCAATCTGTGCAGATTATTTCCTTACCAGATTTAAAGAATATTGATTCTTTTAAAAACATCTTTATTTGTACTTCTTTGACTGGTTTAAAAGCAGTGTCAGATATTGCCAGAACCGCTAATGATAAACATCATCTGCGAGGTCTTTTTATCCGAGCAGACATTGATTCTATCTGGTTGCCGCAACTATTTAAACGAGCCAATTTACGCACCCTGCGAAATACCCTCGTTTATCGAGATTTTACTTTACCGACAAGGGTAATTAATGCTTGGATATGGGGAGCGGAAGAGCATTTAATCGCCACAGCTTTAGTTATTGGGGAAAGTTTATTAATCAGTCGCTGTGATTTCGATGAGCTAGAAATTCCCTTTGCATCTATGCCAGCTTTACAGCGTATTCCTCTAGAAGAAAGAGAGAATTTTATTATAGCAGAAGATGGTAGTTATATTCATTGGTCAGCCGTGGATATTCATCTTGATATAGCGGCTTTTTTGAGTGTGATTGAACCAGCAGCAAAACAAAAATTTGCCGCAATTAAATTAAAACATGATCAGATTTTCGGTCAAGCAATTGCCTCTTTACGCAAACAGCATCAACTGCGACAATCAGATATTATAGGAGTATCCGAGCGTCAAGTGAGACGCATTGAACAGGGAGAAGGAACAAAGGTAGAAACCCTTAATTTATTTGCTCAAGCTCACAAAATGGAACTTAATGATTATCTTGATGCTGTTGCTCAGTTAATCGATAATACTTCCGTAGATTTGCTCCAATCTTAGAGCTTATTTATAAAGTAAACATCAAAATAAATGTAGGGCGATCGAGGAATGATCACCCTAGTTTTTCTGACAAGTATTTCTCATATTCCGCAGTTAAAATAGCGTATGCCACTTTCTGTATCTTCTTTCTTTTTCGGGTTTTTCCAATTGGGACACCACTCGTTAAGAGGTCTGACAAATAAGCCTCTTTTATATTCATTCTCTATTATTGGTCGCGCGTTATCAGCATCTTGCTTGGTTGGGAATAAGATGACACTCACATAAAATCCTTTTCGTTTAAATAGCTTATTTTTGTTTATATATTGTGGCAATCGTCTTGGCAGTTGTTCTATTTCCCATTGTGCTTCTTGAATGCCTCGATCTGAACCATAAATAACACCATGGGATGGAGTTTGGGAAGATACTTGGCCAGCAAGACCAATACTTAACATTAAAGTAGCTAGAATTAAACGCTCTTGATTCTTCATACTATTTGATCCCTTTTTATTGGTCTTTAACTTGACGATTACAGTCTTGAGAAGTTTTAGCTTCTAGATTAATATAAATACCTCGTTTTTCTTTTAGCTCTTTTAAAATATCTTTCGTTAGTAGATTACCGAATTGCTTGGTATTATAAAATGTAGTGCTGGTGATAAAACAGGCATCGTCAAAATTAGTTTTATCGGAAATTGTTATATTTTCGAGCTTGATATTATCAAATATAGTTTGTGATAAACTGACACCAGTGAAATTTACATCGGTAATTTGACCATTGATGAATTTTGAATCTTTCATTATAGAACCAGTAAAATTCACATTTTTTAAAGTTGCGTTCTTTAAATTAGAACCACTTAGATTTGATTTGAATAAATTTACTTGACTCAAATTAGCTCCTTCCATGTTAGCATTATTAATTTCTATTCCATTTATTATCTGACCCTTATTTTTCATGTCAATAATACCATACAAGTCAACATTTTCTAAGACTATCTTTTTTAGATTTGCTCCATTTAATTTAATTTCTGGCAGAGAAGACGGATTATCATTATTAGCGGTAATTAATTGCGATTCAGCTAAATAAGTGATAACTTTTCCTTTACGTTTGCCATCCAATTGTTCTAAAACAGAGAGAGTTAAAGCTCGAGCAGTCGATCTAAATTCTGGCAGTAACCTTTGCCCTGAATTTGATTCTTTAGAACCCGGTGTTTGTTTGCTTTTTTTTGTCTCTACAATTAAATCTTGCATTTTGGAAAAATAATCAGTTAAAATTTCCTGCTGTTTCTGCTCTTGTGCAATTTGATTATCTCTAAAGTCGGCTGCAGAATTCAGATAGAAAGCACCCAGGGCTAACATTAAGGGTATTATCAATAATTGTAACCAATCCCAAAAGCTTTTTTTCTGAAAGCCCGACCATTTAAAATTTGATATAATTACAAAAACCCTCCAAAGCAAGAAAGATATGATAAAAATGAACAAGAAAAACAATATTTTTGATATATTTTCAGCTAGATTATCTATACTTTCAAGCCAAGCTATTGAACCAATTAAATTTTTTATCAAATCAAATAAAGGAGGAGTTAAAATTGCAACAAATAAAACAAAAACAAACAAAAACATATAAGCCCAAACTTGGGGATTCTTAAGAGAATATTTACGAGGCTTCAGTTTTGGACAACTTTGCTTTAAATAATCCTCATAACTTAGGTCGGGGGGAATTAGTTTTGTATCTCCAGAATATTCATAATCTGGATTGCCTGTCAATATCTGGAAAGCCAATTCCTTACCTGTAATTGTTTTCTGAGATGAGTTTTCTGGTAAATCATGTAACCATCTTAAGGCATATTTAAGTCGTTCTATAACTTCGTCGCTTTCAAAGGGTGATTTAACATCAGGAAGAATTCTCAGGTCAAAATCACGAATATCGTGACGTTTTAGGAGTTGCAGTTCTTGTTTTTCTAGATTTCCCAAACTCAAGAAATGCGTGTCCGATAAGCCAATTCCATAATGCCACGTTTGATATTTTTCTCGCCATTCGACCAGCTTGCCATAATATTCGCTTTCTGGCCGCACATTTTCTTCAATGCCGATAATTAAAGAAGCCAACTCTGAAGTTATCATTAGTATAACCCCCTGTTATTTATGTTTTTCTATAAAAAGTTAGAGAGAGTTTGAATATCCGTGAGGACTAGCACTATATACCTATCCCTCAGAATAGCAGAAAGTTCTTAACTAGAGATATTTACTTAATATAATGTTACTTTTCTCGTCCTTAAAAATTGACTATTTATCTGATGAGTTTGTTTCTAGATTACATCAGATTTATCGCCCAGCTCGGTTGATCTTTTTTAAGGATGAACTTGTCTTTTATGTTGATGAAATAATCTGTCCAGATTTTACTAGACTTTTCCGAATTCGATTAATTCGAGTAATTGTGCTTCGGTTAGCTGAGTAATGCCCAATTCTAGGGCTTTTTCTAGCTTAGAACCCGCCGCCTCTCCTAGCACTAAATAATCGGTTTTTTTGCTCACAGAACCTGTCACTTTTCCCCCGGCTTTTTCGATTAATTCTTTCGCTTCCTCCCGTTTGAGAGTTGGTAAAGTGCCAGTAATGACAAAGGTTTTCCCTGCTAAAGTCGCTTTAGTGGTGGTGGTTTTTGCTGCTGCGGCAAATTGTAAACCGGCTGCCTGTAATTTAGCGACTAAATCCCGATTAGCGGCGATTTTAAACCAATCATAGACCGATTGAGCGATTTCTTCACCGATACCATAGACAGAAGCTAAATCAGTCACGCTGGCGTTAGCTAACTCCTCCACAGTCCGAAAACTTTCGGCGAGAATTTTGGCGTTAACGCTGCCCACATAGCGAATTCCTAGCCCATAAAGTACCCTCGACCAGCTTTGATTTTTGCTCTGAGCCATAGCTGTAATCAAATTTAAGGCGGATTTATCGCCCATTCGGTCTAATTTAGCAATTTCCGTTTTTTCGAGGCTGTAGAGGTCAGAAATGGCGGTAACTAATCCCTGTTCAATCAGCAAAATCACCACTTTTTCCCCTAATCCTCGGATATCGAGAGCATCGCGACTGGCCCAATGTACTACACTTCCCCGCAAAATCGCCGGACAGGAACTATTAACACAGCGCGTCACCGCTTCCCCCACTGGACGGACTAGGGGAGATTGACATTCAGGGCAATGAGTGGGCATCTGGAAGGGTAAGGTGTGGCTAGGACGCAATTCTGGCAGGATTTTAACCACTTCTGGAATAATTTCCCCCGCTTTGCGGATAATTACCGTATCACCGATGCGGATATCTAATTCGGCCACTCGATCGCTATTATGTAAAGTAGCCCTTTGTACGGTGGTTCCTGCTACCTGTACCGGTTCCATCACTGCCATGGGTGTAACTGCGCCGGTGCGTCCCACATTGACGATAATATCTTTAACTACCGTGGGGACTTCTTCGGCAGGATATTTTAAAGCGATGGCCCACCGGGGGAATTTTTGAGTGAATCCTAAGCGATTTTGTCGCTGTAAATCGTTGATTTTGACTACGACACCATCGGTCATGTAGGCTAATTGATGACGTTTTTCTTGCCAATCTTGATAGTATTGCGCCACTTCTTGCAGGGATGGACAGAGTTGACGGTGGGGATTAACCAGAAATCCCATGGTTTCTAATCTATCTAAGGATTGCCATTGAGTGGTGATATGGTTATCGTCTAAATGCAGGGTATAGGCAAAAAATTGTAAGCGTCTTTTATCAACTATTTTCGGGTCTAATTGTCGTAGGGTTCCTGCTGCTGCATTGCGGGGATTAGCAAAGAGAGATTCCCCTTTTTCTTCTCTTTCTTGATTGATTTTATCGAAGGTGTCGAGGGGTAAAAAAGCTTCGCCGCGCACTTCCACAATTGCCGGAGGATTGTCTATATTTAAGCGTAAAGGAATAGAGCGAATTGTCCGCACATTGGGGGTAATATCTTCGCCAGTGACTCCATCTCCTCTAGTAACACCTCTGACTAAAAAGCCGTTTTCGTAGGTTAAAGCTAATGCGGAACCATCGATTTTTAATTCACACACATATTCCGCGTCTTGGGTTTCATTTATATATCTTTGCCAACGGCTGCCCCATTTATTTAATTCTTCGAGGTTAAAGGCATTTTCAAGACTATACAGGGGGATATTATGACGGACAGAAACGAATTGACTAGAGATTTTATCCCCGACTCTTTGGGTAGGACTATCGGGGGTGATTAATTGGGGATAACGCTTTTCTAGGTCTTCTAATTCCCGATAAAGTTGATCATAAACGCTATCGGGTATAAAAGGATCATCAAGAACATAATAAGCATAACTGGCTCTTTGTAGTTCTGTTTTTAGTTGTTGGCAACGTTGTTGGATTTCTAAGGGGATAGTCATACTAAATACGTTGAATATAGGCTACATATCAGGACAGGCAAAAGGGGTAATAAATAATCAGTTTTTGATCAACAGATTTAGTGTTAATTCATGGTTCAAAAAAAGTAAAAATAAGGATTAAATGGCATAAAATCTGTACAGGCTTCGGCCGTGAGCTCACCGAACGTCCGAGGTCCGAACGGAGACGGGATAAAGCTATCAGGGATCGGATTTGAGTTTTCAGTTCACTGTTTCCTCACATCAGAAGTCTGACGGAGTGGTGGCTTAGATGTGTAATTAATTGTGCTTAGATACCTATCATAAGCTGTTAAGTATTTAAATTACTTGTTGAGATGAGGCACTCTTGCAAGACAGCAATTCTCCTTTTAAAAGGTAACAACTGATACAGACAAAAATAAAGCTTTAAGGCAGAGACAAAATGGGATAACCAATTGGGGAAATAAGGAAAATTACCATCACAAGTTGAGTCTTTTAGCCCTTCTGTGAGTAATCCTCTGCTATTCTCTCCAGAAATAAAAGTAGCATCTTTTTGGCGAGTTTACACTGGTTCATAATCTTTCTTGAACCTTAAGAAGCGGTTAATATCTCTAGCAAATGGAGAATAGGGAACTCGAATCCCTGACCTCTGCGGTGCGATCGCAGCGCTCTACCAACTGAGCTAATTCCCCATACATAGGACATAGTAACATTTTTGAGCAGAAAATCCTAGGAACTGGCAAGGGGTCGAGGGGCAAAAAATCGAGCGGTTTCTCTCTGGAAAACTTTAAAATAGAAAAAGTAATCTTGAGGATGATAACCAATGGCGATACTACGCTTAGAGAATGGGACAACCTATACCCAGTTAGCCGATATTAGTCTGGAATTGGCTAAATTAAATGTTACTTTAAACTATTGGCCGATCGAAAACGAGGCCACCCGTCAGCTACTTAAGCAAGCTTCTCTGACTGAAGAAGAAAAAGAAATAGTTTTAACCAGCTTAGACGGTTATTTTGAGCAACTAAAGCAAGAAGCGGGTTATCAAGCTAGAGATTTAATCGTTTTACAGCCTGAAACTCCCAATCTTGACACTTTACTGGCCAAATTCGAGCGCTGTCACATCCACGCTGACGATGAGGTGCGTTATATCATTGATGGGGAGGGGGTTTTTGGCTTTGTCTTTCCCGATGGTTCTCAGGGGGAATTAACTATTCAACCTCAAGAATATATCAATGTTCCCGCCCATAGCGAACACTGGTTTCACCTCACTGCTAGTAAACGAGTTAAAGCAGTGCGTTACTTCACCACTACCGCTGGATGGGTTCCCGAATATACGGAGACTGTCATTCGTTTTCCTAGTTTAACAGCCGTTTAGTTCTTACTTTCAGGCGATCGCTCTCCCAAGACAGATAAGTTTTGCAGGGATGGCAACCCCAGCAGCCACAATCTGTTAAGCGGCAAATTTGTCCTGTTGAAAATCTCCCGTCTAGTGCCTAGCTTGACGGGAGATTTTCTCAATTCGGGGGATTGGCATGATAGATTTAGTCTAAGCCGAATTGATTGCCCCGTTTGTACTGTAAATAGGCGGCAACGAACAAACCCGCGAGGGTAATGGGAATTAAGCCTAGGACAATCCCTAGCACTAAAGGTTCAATCACGTCTGTACTCCTTGGATTAGCAATTTTTCACCCGTATTTTATCGTAGCAGGGGTTGCCCGCGAAAGATAGGGCGATCGTACATACTTCTTAAGTGGGGTGTATTTTCAGTGAACAGTGAACAGTAATCAGTAATCAGTGAACTGAAAACTGAGTAACGCACAGAAAACGGGTTTCTCCGAGAAACCCGTTTTCTGCTCATGCAAGAGGCAAAAGGGGTCATAAATAATCAGTTTTTAATAACCGGATTTAGTATGATCCAAGACTGTCTCCTGTCTCGGAGTCTCCCGACTCCCCAAAAGGAAAACTTCCTATCTCACCATGAAGATAACTGCTCTACTTTAGGAGCGATCGAGAAAAAATTTTCTCAATTTGCCTCTACCCCAATAGCGATCGATTTCGTGCCAGAGATTGTGGAGACAAAAAACCACTGCGAGACAGAGAGTAACCGCAAGGATTTGAGAGAAACTTTCCCTTTGCCAAAATTTGGCCATTGCCTCCGAAATTACCCGCGTTATCCGATAAGCTTCCAGAAAACCCTCGATCGAGCCGAGAATCAGTGCTGCTAGGGTATAAACAAAGGTTCGATACAGAACACTAACATAACGGGGACGATTTTCTAACCATTCTAGCTTCATGGCTGCGTCGAGAATGGCCACGGTTTTTGCCGCGAGGATCGCTCCTACGATTGCTTTACCCAAAACGTAGGTGGTAATCGAATACTCTTCCAGAAATAATTTCATGATCAGAAGAATATAACCGAAAGCCAAGAAAAAAAAGAGGGTAAGAGAACCGATTTTTTTAAATTCCTTTTTAATTGCTTCCATTGATTTTTTTTGATATTTTCTGCCAAGATAGCGGCTGCGTACCATAACTATAAGCTATAGTTAATTATTTATTGCAGCTATTCTCTCAACTCTACCAGCAAGTCTGAGCGCTGATAAGTAAACTGATGCTTGAAACTAATTACGGCTTGATTGTCGATAAAATGAGGATTACCGAGGGGATCGACGGCACTGAAAGCGTAGAAATAACGGCGTACTAGGGGCGGAAAATCGCTAAAATCGAAGATTGTGTCACCTTGGGCTACATCTGCCCAAAAATTGCGTAATTTTGGGGCTAATTCCTCCGCTAGACTCACGGGAAGATTGAGGGGATGACAGGTTAATAAACGCATCATAAAAGGATAAGAGCGATCGCCTAACCATTGCCGAGAAAGAGCGGGTAAATTCTCCCATCCGGGTATATTTTGCAGATGAAAGGATTCTATGGCTAATTCTCCTGTGTTTTCGCAATATTCTAACACCCGGTAGGGATGGGGATAACTGACGAGGGAACCGGTGGTAATTTCATAGATACCTCTAGTAAAAGCCAGATCCTGCACGTGGAGATGGCCGGTAATCAACAATTTTACGCCGTTTTCCTGTAGTATATCGAGCAGTTCCACCGCATTAGTCAACATATAGCGTTTACCTAATTCATGATTGCTTTGTCTGGGTAAATGCTCGATAACGTTATGATGGATCATCACCATCACTAGATCATTTTTTAGCGCGGGTAAAGTCTGTTTTAACCACTGCAACTGTTCTGCATCTAAACTGCCAATTTGTTTACCTTGGTCATCAAATTGATTAGAATTAAGACCGATTAATTGCACTCCGGGTAAAATTTCTTTTTGGTAGTATATTTGTTCGGGGTTGCTGTAACCAAATTGTTGATAATAAAAGGGAAAATCAGCTAAACCGATCTGGTTTTCTGTTGCGGTTAAACTCAAAACATCATGATTACCTGGCACCACATAGACGGGAAAGGGTAAAGTGGCTAAACAATCGGCTAACCAACGATGATTTTCTGGTTCACCATCTTGGGTTAAATCGCCAGCAATCAGCAGAAAATCGAGGTTAAGGGTGATGAGATGGTCTAAAACAATTTTTAAAGCGGGAATACTCACTTCCACCAGATGAAAGCGATTAGAATGGTTCAAAATGGTTGTGGGTAAAGCGATATGAGGATCGCTAAGAATGGCGAAACGGAAATTCATCGCATTCAATTGGGCTAAATATCGGTAAACTAGATTGATCGAGGAGAAATGAGGAGAAAATATCTTTGGCTAAAGTTCGCGTTCGTCAGCACGTCAATCCCTTAAGTCATAAATATCGCCATCCGATCGCTCCCCCCGATTGGAATCAAGTTTATCAGGATATGACACCACCTCTCCATCTTGATATTGGTTGTGCGCGGGGTAAATTTTTGTTACAAATGGCCCAAGTATATCCAGAAATTAATTTTTTGGGGATTGAAATTCGTCAACCTTTGGTAATGGAAGCGAATCAGGAACGGGAAAGGTTAGGATTAAGAAACCTCGCTTTTGTTTTTGGCAATATCAATGTTTCTCCAGAAATTTTACTGCAATCTTTGCCCGCAGATAAGTTATCTTGGGTGTCGATTCAATTTCCCGATCCTTGGTTTAAACAGCGTCACAGTAAGCGTCGAGTCGTGCAGCCGGAATTAGTCATAGCTTTGGCTCAATATATGGTATCTGGAGGCTGGGTTTTTTTACAGTCGGATGTGGAATCGATCGCCCTGGAAATGACGGAGAGATTTCAAGCACATCCCCATTTTGTTCGGCAACATCAAACCCCCTGGTTAGCGGAAAATATTTTTCCCGTAGCAACGGAGAGGGAAAAGTCCACTTATAATAAGAGTCAACCGGTTTATCGATCACTTTTTCGAGTTCGGTAGCTTCAGTTAAAATATTTTGGCACTGTCTGAAATCATGGTTATAAATCTCGACTCACCCCTAATACTTAAGGATGATAATCGCCACCCTGTCTCTCAACTGCTAGAATTTCTATTAGCAACAGAAAAAAACCATAAAAAAACTAAAGAAAATCTTACTTTTGAGGCTTTAGTCGGTACTTGGCGATTATACTTGATCACGGGAACTCAAAAAGCGAAAAAGAGAGCGGGAATTGTTTTGGGTAAGGGGCGCTATCTACCATCTTGGTTAAAAATTACCATCTCTTACCAAAGAAATGAGAGCTTAGAACCGGGAGAATTTATCTCTGGAACCGTCAGCAATCAGATATTTTTAGGGGCAGTAAAACTATCTGTAAGCGGTCCGGTTAAGTTTTTTCCTAAAACTCGTCTTCTTGCCTTTGATTTCACCAGGCTCAACCTAACCCTATTTAATCGCTCTCTCTATTCAGGTTTTATTAGAAATGGCCAAGTAAGTGAAGCTAATTTTTATCAAGAAAGTATCAAAAAAAAGGCGTTTTTTGCCTATTTTTTGATCACAGAAACAATGATAGCAGCCCGGGGACGAGGGGGAGGGTTAGCCCTTTGGGTAAAAGAGATAAGTGAGACAAAACTAGCTGAAAAATAAGTTATTAGAGGAGAAATAGATGGGATATTCTATCGAGGTAGATGGGACAAATTTTGACAGTGAAGTGATCGAGAAATCCTATCTAAATACAGTGATTTTAGACTTTTATGCTCTCTGGTGTGGACCCTGTAAATTGGTAAAACCGATGCTAGAAAAACTAGCAAGTGAATATAATTTTATCTTGGCCAAAATAGATATAGATAAAAATCCCGAATTAGCCGAACAATACGATGTAGAAGGAGTTCCCGATGTGCGAATTGTCAGCAAGGGAGAAGTGTTACCCTGTTTTGTCGGTGCTTTGCCAGAAGAACAAATTAGAGACTTATTTTCCCGTCTCGATTTACAATCGGAATTAGAAACAGGATTAGCAGAAATACAAGAAGCGATCGCGCTCGATAATTTGCCCGCAGCCAAACAATTATTTGATCGTCTTTTTCCTAAATATCCCAACGAACAGCGATTGATTATTATGGCGGTAAAATTTCTCATGCGTCTAGAAAAATGGTCAGATGCTTATCGATTAATCAGTGCTATTAAAGAGGAAAACCCTGTTATCAAAGGTTGGAAAACTCTCCTAGAATTTCAACAGTTACAACCAGAAAATAATCCCCTCGATCCGATATTTTTTACTGGGATTAATTTCGCCTTAAAAGAAGATTATGCCGCCGCTTTAGATAAACTGATCAGCCTGGTGGAAGAAAGCAGAAAATATCGTCAGGATGGGGCAAGAAAAGCCATGTTAGCCATATTTCAGATTTTGGGAGTTAGTCATACCCTCACCCAAGAATACCAAGCAAAGTTAACATTTCTGCTCTACTAGGTAGGGTTTACTAAAAAAGTTTGTTGGTGGGGTTAAGAGTCGGTCAAAACTAAAGCAATTACCCTGGAAATTTCAACAAATCCATTCCTCGAATTTCTGTTGACAACTGCCAGGGAATTGCTAGAGACAAGACAGCTTATTTGTGGCGAATCATTTCATAGAGGGCAACGTATTCTTCCCCGGGGCCATTCCAAGAGTAATCGCATTCCATGCCTTGAATCGCTAATTTTTGGAATTCTTCTGGTTGAGTGTACCACAATTCTAATGCCCGGGACATGGCTGATTCGAGGGCATTATTATCGGGATCAAAAAAGACAAAACCATTGCGTTCTTCCGGTTTGTGATAGGTATCATAATCCCGATCAAAAACCGTATTAACTAAACCACCAACTCCCCGGACGATGGGAACAGTTCCATATTTTAAGCTGATTACTTGTGTCAGTCCGCAGGGTTCAAAATTACTGGGAACCACAATCATATCAGCACCCGCATAAATGAGGTGAGATAATTCCTCATTAAAGCCCAATTCAATATGGACATCAGGGTTATTATTGAGGTGATTTTTCTCGTGCCAGAACCAGTTATTAATTAACGATTCGGTGGCGGAACCTAAGAGGACAAATTGCGCCCCACGAGCTAAGGCATAATACATGGCATGGTGAACTAAATGTACGCCTTTTTGGTCATCTAAACGACCGACATAACAAATTAAGGGTTTTTCTGCCTCATCTCTTAACCAGAGTCTTTCTCGCAGTGCCTTCTTATTGCGTGCCTTCTCGGAGAAGCTATCAACACCGTAGGGTGCAGCAATAAATTTATCCACTTCTGGGTTCCAGATATTGTAATCTAAACCGTTGAGAATACCAGTAAATTTGTGTTGATGCTGGTGAATTGTATGGCCTAAACCGTAACTAACATCGGTGTGGTGTGCTTCCCAAGCATGGTGGGGCGAGACGGTATTGAAATAGTTGGCAAAAACGATACCACCTTTCATAAAATTAATCACAAAAGGATTGAAGTTATCGCGCAGTCGGGCATAGCTAAAGTAATAAGAATCGTTATTTAATCCTGTTGCCCAGAGAATTTCTGCACCTCCAAATCCTTGGTGTTTAAAGTTATGGATGGTGTAGAGAACGCGCTGATTGCCCATACCATGATATTTATAAATTTCAAACAGTAAGGGTGGAATTAAACCGGTTTGCCAGTCGTGACAATGAATTATATCGGGACGTTTATTACTTCTGAGCAAAAATTCTAAAGCGGCTTTAGAGAAGAAGGCAAAACGCATATTATCGTCTTTACAACCGTAGTAAGTGCCGCGATTAAAGAAATTATCCCCCGAATTGGGTTGAATAAAGAAACACAAGCGCCCGTGTACCCAACCACAAAAAACGTTACAGTGAATTGCGCCACCGTACCAAGGCACCCACAGGTCCCGATAAGCCTCGTGTAAGCCCCAAATTTGGTCGTAGCGCATACAATCATACATCGGTAGGATTAGCTCCACGCAATGACCGCGAATTTCTAATTCTCGACTCAATCCATATACCACATCCCCCAATCCCCCAGCTTTAATCACTGGGGCGCACTCAGAGGCAACCTGAACTATATACATATATCAATAACTCCCTCGATTAATCTACAAGTCAGCTAGAAGCAATTTTTACAAAAGTATACAGTCTTCTGTGATTAAATGGCTCGATCGAATTAGTTGCGGGTTGGGGAAGTGGGAATTATGAATTATGAATTGGGAAGTGGGGAAGTGGGGAAGTGGGGAAGTGGGGAAGTGGGGAAGTGGGGAAGTGGGGTGTTGGGGAAGTGGGGTGTTGGGGTAGTGGGGGAATTTAGCTGAAATTTCCCTATCTCCCTATCTCCCTATCTCCCTATCTCCCTATCTCCCCATCTCCCTATCTCCCCATCTCCCTATCTCCCGTCTCCCTATCTCCCTATCTCCCTATCTCCCTATCTCGGAGTCTCCTAAAGATTAACAGCGTTTTAACTGTCCTAGAAGCAAAATCACCTCATCGATGCCGTTTCTGAGGGTGGTGGCGGGTTTATCGCTGTTATTGACGGTTATGCTAAAGATTAGGGGTTGATTGTCCGCGGTTTCTAGATAACCGGCGAGAGCGGTAACTCCGGTTAAAGTCCCGGTTTTTGCCTGTAATCGTCCTTCTAGGGGAGTCTGGCGAAATCTATTGGTTAAAGTGCCATCAATGCCGCCAATGGCTAAAGAACGCCGATAATCAGGGTTTTCTGCCATTAGTTGTAATATTTGACCTAAAGTCTTGGGTTTAATCAGGTTTTGTCGTGACAGCCCCGAACCGTCGCCGATTTTATAACTATCGCTGTTAATTCCCAGTTTTGTTAAAGTTTCTTGCAATCCCGACACACCGCCGAGCATTTGTAGTAGGGTTTCGGCTAGTAAATTATCGCTATTTTTATTGACTTTTTCCACCAAATATGCTAGGGGTTCTGATTCTAAATTGGTGATTTCATAACCGAGAATTTCTGAGCTAATTTCGGCGTTTTTAACGGTAATTCCCGCTTTTTCAAGAATATTACGCCAGCGATCGAGGAAATACTCCGAAGGTTGGGGAATAGCTAAATTAAAATCATCTTGACTATCGATCGCCAGAGAACCAGTGATAATTAGGCGATTATTGGCTAAATTGCCCTTAATTGCCAGAGTATTCGGGCTTCCTTGCGCTGCGGTGCTGGTTTGATTCTCAATTAGCCATTGTTTAGCGGCAATGGGATCAGACCATTGTAAATCTAAGCTTTGCCCCAATTGTCGCGGTAAAAGCCTTAAAGTGACGGAATTTTCGTTTAAAACCAAGCTAGAAGCGGGTACAGCATAGTCAAAAAAGACATCTTCCCATTCCCAAGTTTTTTGACTATCGGAGACTACAAAAGGATTAGCAACGACAATTAAGCGAGAAATTGAGTTAATTCCCCCTGCTTTTAACTTTTCTGCTAATTTTTCTAACTTTTCTGTGGTTATGGTGGCATCTCCCCTCCCGACTAAGGTTAAAGTCTCTAAATCGGGGGGGTTGCCTTGGGCTAAAATGGGGGTTTTCAGACGATAATCGCGGTTAAATTTGCTAAAAGCGGCGGCAGTGGTTAATAATTTTGCGGTAGAAGCGGGAGTAAAAAAGCTATTTTCGTGGAGACTATAGAGATTTTCCTGAGAATTGAGGGATTTTACTAAAATTCCCCAATAAGCGCCTTGATAATCGGGGCGGGCTAAAATGCGATCAATCCTGGTGGCTAAGTCTGCCGGACAGATAAACTGGGAAGGGGGAGAATTGTCTTTACTGATGGGGGTTGCGAGGGTGAGGGGATGGTTTACCCAGAGAAATAGGGAACAAGTCCCCAAGAGAAAAGATAATTTCGAGCGGCGTGTTAGCATAGAATTAAATCTTGGCAGTGGATAAATTGACTCTAATTTAGCAGCATTAGTGACCATATTGTGCTAGTTACTGAATAGATTCAGTTAGGGATTGATCCGAGATATTCTCTATCCTTTTTTGCCCAGAAAGTTTCTTGATTCCGTCAAATTTCTATACATTCGCGAGGATATTTTTATGAGTTATGATTTTGATTTATTCGTGATTGGTGGTGGTTCTGGGGGTATTGCCACCGCTAGACGGGCAGCCGAATACGGGGCAAAAGTGGGATTAGCAGAATACGATCGCTTGGGAGGAACCTGTGTTAATCGCGGTTGTATTCCCAAAAAATTAATGGTTTATTCTAGTCGTTTTCCGCAACTATTTAAGGATGCGGAAGGTTACGGTTGGAGTCCAGTAGAGAGTCAGTTAAATTGGCAAAAATTAATCAGCGCCGTTAATCAGGAAACTATCCGTTTAAATGGCATTTATCAAAAGATGCTCGATAATTCCCAAGTGACGCTTTTTCCTAATTATGCCAAGTTTCTTGATACCCATACCCTAGAGGTGGGAGAGGAGAAAATTACTGCCGATAAAATTTTAATTGCCGTGGGGGGACATCCCGTTAAACCCGATATTCCGGGGATCGAACATACAGTAGTTTCTGATGCCATGTTTCAACTGCCAGAACAACCAAAAAGAATTATAGTTTTAGGGGCGGGATATATTGGGGTAGAATTTGCTGGTATTATGCACGGATTAGGGACGGAAGTAGTGCAGTTAATCCGTAAAGACAAGATTTTAAGAGGGTTTGATGAGGATATCCGCGATGAGATTCAAGCAGAAATGATCCGTCAGGGAATTAAAATTATGCCCGAAACTTTCCCCACTTCGATCGAGAAAACTGACGAGGGTTTAAAGGTACATATTCAGGGGAAAGAAACCTCAGAAATCTTATTTGTTGATGCCCTAGGTTTAGCCGCTACTGGAAGAATTCCTAAGCTGGAAAAATTGGGCTTAGAGAATGTCAATGTCGAGGTAAAAAATGGAGCAATTGTCGTCAACGAGTATAGCCAAACCAGCGAAGATAATATCTATGCCGTGGGCGATTGTACCGATAAAATTAATTTAACTCCCGTGGCGATTAATGAGGGGCGCGCTTTTGCCGATACAGTCTTTGGTAATAAACCCCGGTTAATGAGTTATGAAAATGTTCCTTCGGCGGTATTTTCTACTCCTGAAGCGGCGACGGTGGGATTAACAGAATTGCAAGCAAAAAAACAATATGGTGACACGGAGATTACAGTTTATCGGTCTAAATTTCGCCCCGGTTACAATGTTTTACCAGACCGAGAGGACAAAACTTTGATGAAATTAGTTGTCCATCAGGAAAGTGGTAAAATCCTTGGGGCGCACATGGTAGGAGATCACGCCGCCGAAATTATTCAAGGAGTAGCCATTGCGGTAAAAATGGGGGCGACAAAAGCCGATTTTGATGCTACTGTCGGCATTCACCCCAGTGCTGCCGAGGAATTTGTCACCATGCGTTAATTAACAATTTTAGGTGTGTTAAACCAACCTAACACACCGGAGAAAATTAACCCTTTTGGCTATTGACAATTGAGCCATTTTATGATTTTTTTTCGGTTAATTTTTGAGCGAGATTTAAGATATCGGAGGGGAGCATAATCACGGTACTGGTGTTATTTTCCGCTCCAATTTCCGTTAACATTTGTAGGCGGCGCAATTCCAAAGCGGCGGGATTTTCCATGATTAATCGGGAAGCTTCCGCTAATTTTAGGGAGGCTTCCTGTTCTGCGGCAGCTTTAATCAAACGGGCCCGTTTTTCTCGCAATGCTTCCGCTTCCTTGGCCATAGCTCGCTGCATACCGGTGGGAATTTCCACATCTTTCATCTCCACCCGTTCGATATCGATGCCCCAAGGTTCGCTAATTTCATCGACAATTTGTTGGACCGCATGATTAATTTTGTCTCGTTTTTGCAAGACATCATCGAGATGATTTTGACCAACTACATTTCTTAAAGTGGTCATGGCCGCTTGATAAACGGCTGTGGGATAGGATTCGACTTTATTAATCGCTTTGCCCGGGTCGATAATGCGATAGTAGAGAACCGCATTAACCTTAATTGTGACATTATCGGCGGTGACAGTTTCTTGCGGGGCGATATCGACGGTTTTGGTGCGAATATCCACCTGCATTTTTTGGTCAACTAGGGGAATGATCCAGTACAGTCCGGGGCCCTTGGTGTCTTGATAACGACCTAGGCGAAAGATAACACCACGCTGGTATTCTCGATCGATTTTAAAGCCATTTAATCCCAGAATGCCCGCTATAAACAGCAAGGGCGCTAAAAATTCCATATTAATTACCAGTTATCGGGTTCAAGTTAATCGGTGTAGGGTGACATCTCAATTGCTATCTCCTCACTCCTGATCACTAATACATTCATTCTAGAGAGTAACTAGGCTGCCGGGGAAACTCATAACGAAATATTACAGATTTTTAGGAATTGCCCACCCGACAGAGATGACTCGACTTCCAGACCCCGACCTGAGATAAACTACAGAATGTTATCAGAATTTACCTTGATATTATGAGCGTAGTTAGCCAAGTCATCCTCAAAGCCGACGACGAACTTCGTTATCCTAGTAGTGGTGAACTACAGGGTATCGGGCAATTTTTAAAAACCGGTGAGCAGAGAATTCGCATTGCCGAGACTCTCGCTGAAAATGAGAAAAAAATCGTCGATCAGGCTCAAAAACAACTGTTCAAGAAACGTCCCGATTATAGAGCGCCGGGGGGTAATGCCTACGGTCAGCGTCAATATAATCAATGCTTGCGCGATTATGGTTGGTATCTGCGTCTAGTTACCTATGGGGTATTAGCCGGAGATAAGGGTCCGATCGAACAAACCGGCCTGGTCGGGGTCAAAGAGATGTATAACTCTCTTAATGTTCCCATCCCTGGCATGGTGGAAGCGATTCGTTGTCTCAAGGAGGCCGCTTTAGCTCTTTTGACTCAAGAAGATGCCGTGGCAGCAGCCCCCTACTTCGACTTTATCATCCAGTATATGTCCTAAGCGATCGGGACAGTCCCAGAGGCCTGAAGTCTGAAAAGGGGCAATTTTCCCCTCTTTCAGGGTTCAGGCTTGACTTTTTTCAGTTATCAGTAAACAGTGATCAGTGATCAGTGATCAGTGATCAGTAAGCAGTAAACAGTAATCAGTGAAAAGACAGTAGTAAACTGGCATTTGATCAGGCTCACTTAATAAGTAGTCGTGCAAAATTAATTTCTTGGTTAGGATAGGCAAAAGGCAAAAGGCAAAAGGCAAAAGCTTTATCGAAATGTGTAATTAATTTTGCTTAGGTACTTACATACTGCTCACTTAATACTCAAAACTGATAACTAATAACTCAAAACTGATAACTGATAACTGATAACTGATTATGTTTTGGCGCATTGTACTACTAACTTTTCTAATACCATCGGTCTATGGGCTATTTGGCTGGTCGATCGCCCATGAGCGTTTATCATGGAGTGATTGGTTACTTGCCCGCGGTGATGAGATGAATTGGACTCTCACTAGCGAATGGCTAGAAATTATCATCTATATCCTAGCGATAGGGATTATCCTCTCAATTGCCCTAGGATTAACTCTTTTTAGTCACTTAATGCCAGTATTTTTCCGCAGTTGGTTTAAAAACGATATTAGCGCTGTATTATCAATTCTTGGCTGGTCTTTGGCGGTAGTCTTTATCTTCCACAAGTGGGCGGTATTTAGTCGAGCTTTAATTCTGTTAGCCGCCACTATCCTCGGTCGTCTAGAACTTCAGGAAGTGGGTTACAATAGGTGGCAAGTTTTCCTGATGCTTACCATCCTCTGCTTAGGTAGTTTTAGCTTGGGAATTTGGGCTTATAATCTTTGGGGTCAGGAATTTTATCGACTTACTACTGATTAATCTTATCTGATGCGTGGGGTGCGGATTACTAATTTTGGTTTTTCATTCCAAGGTTATCGCAGCCTAACGCACCCTGCAAAATTGCTTATCTCTAATTGTTAAAAAGTATGCCCAAAAAAAATAACGATACCCTCAAACGAGTCTTAATTATTTCCTCTGGTTTAGTATTTCTGGCTTTAATGGTGGTGCCAACCTTAGGCTTATTGAAAAATAATAATTCTAATTCTTCCCAAGGCAGTCAACCCGGGCAAGAGGCGGCTATTCCTCCCGAAAAATTAGAAGAAATGGTCAAAGGTTACGAGAAAATTCTCGAACGTGAACCGGATAACCCTACTGCTTTGCAAGGACTAGCCCAAACTCGCTTACAGTTAAAAGATTTTATCGGAGCTAGAGAACCTTTAGAAAAGTTATATCAAAAATATCCCGATAATCTAGAAGTTATGCTAGTTCTTTATGGAACAAGATTACAAACCCAAGACGTTTCTGGGGCTAAAAGTATCCTAGAAAAATTAGTCAAAAACTATCCCCAAGAACCAAAATTTAAAGAAGAATTAACTCGTTTAAATCAAGCGATTGCGGCAGATTCTAAACAGCCACCTCCAGAACCTAAAAAGTAGTGGAAAAAGAATTAATTATTGAAACTGGGGAAAGTGAAAGACAATATCGAGAATTTTTTATTTCTTGATTTGTTGCTTGATCTTTAACTAGGGCTGGCTGAATAAATCTAAAAACCTTGTTGGGTAAGACTCTTAAACTTTTTGGCACTCAAAAAGTATCAGATAAGTAGCTGTTTATAATTAAATTAAAAATGGATTTTAGGTTTGATCCCCCCGGTCCCGCTTAATAGGGAGGGTGCCGATAGGCGGGGGGATCTGAAAGTTTTTAATACCTACCTACTTATGGGAGTGATTCAGAGGGAAAATTCAGCGACTTTGCATCACTTACCCTGTTGTCCCAACTATAATTAGAATCATTAAATCCCAACGATAAACCCCGCCTCGATAAACGATAGCCGATAACTGATCGCTAAACATGGAGCCATCTTTCGCCCTTACCCTGCAAATTGTCATCACTGTTGTAGCGGGGATCACGGCCCAAGTCATCGCCGAATACCTGAAAGTTCCCAGTATTGTCTTCCTGCTCATTTTTGGGATTGCTTTAGGGTCCGATGGTTGGGAAATTTTACAACCCCAAAGTCTGGGAATTGGCTTAGAAGTCCTTGTTGCCCTCTCTGTGGCGATTATCCTATTTGAAGGCGGTTTAAGCCTAAGCGGACGGGAATTAGGGCGAGTTTCTGGCAGTTTACGCAACCTTGTCACCCTCGGTACTTCCATCACTCTCATTGGTGGCGGTATGGCAGCCCACTGGTTGGGGGAATTTCCCTGGCCGATCGCTTTTCTTTACGCTTCTTTAGTGGTGGTAACTGGTCCGACGGTGATCGGTCCTTTGCTGAAGCAAGTAGCCGTAGATCGACGGGTAGCGACGCTTTTAGAAGGAGAAGGGGTATTAATCGACCCTGTGGGCGCAATTTTAGCCGTAGTGGTGCTAAATACGATTATTGATAGTCATTCCCGCCCCATGGAAATTATCACCGGTTTAACCCTGCGTTTAGGCATCGGGGCGGCGATCGGCATTGCTGGAGGCGGATTGTTAAGTTTTATTATAAAAACTTGCAATTTTCTCACTTTTGAGTTAAAAAATCTCGTGGTTTTAGCGGGAGTCTGGGGGTTATTTGGTTTATCGCAATTTAGTCGCAGTGAATCGGGGTTAATGGCGGTGGTAATGGCGGGAATCGTGCTAAAAGCGGCGGCAGTTCCCGATGAGCGGTTATTAAGGCGTTTTAAGGGTCAATTAACCACTCTTTGCGTGTCGGTACTGTTTATTTTACTAGCGGCGGATCTTTCGATCGCCAGTGTCATCGCTTTGGGTTGGGGCAGCGTCCTGACGGTGTTAGTCTTGATGCTGGTGGTGCGTCCCCTGAGTGTAGCTCTGTGTACCCTAAAAAGTGACCTAAATTGGCGACATAAGTTATTTATCGCTTGGGTTGCTCCTAGGGGAATCGTTTCTGCTTCCGTAGCTTCTTTATTTGCCATTTTACTCACCCGTGCCGGTATTAATGGCGGTGAAGCGATCAAAGCTTTAGTCTTTTTAACAATTTTAATGACCGTTTTTATTCAGGGATTAACGGCGCGATGGGTAGCAAAAGGGCTAAAAATCACTTCTTCTGCGGCAACAGGGGCAGTAATCGTCGGTTGTAATCCCCTGGGTCGCTTAATCGGCTGTTTATTCCAAGAACAAGGGGAAAACGTGGTTTTAATCGATACGGATGCCAGGGCCTGTCAGCAAGCAAAAGAAGAGGGTTTGACGGTGCTGCAGAGTAGCGGACTTGATACAAAAATACTGCAAGAAGCCGGCATCGAATCCATGGGGACTTTTCTAGTTTTGACTAATAATAGCGAGGTTAATCTGGTTTTAGCCCAAAGAGCTGGAGAGGAGTTTCATCCTCCCCGGTTGTTGGCTGCCTTTGCGGGAACCCCCAACCCAGATAAAAATAAGGTTAATCAGGTTTTTCTGCCTAGTTTTTCGGTCAAGGAATGGAATCAGTATTTAGACGATAATCAGATTAAATTAGGTAAAACTATCTTTAAAGCCGATGATTTGAGCGAACAACAAACCAGATTAACTAAATTAATCGAAAATGGTGAACTGCTGCCCCTACTATTGCGTCGCGATAATTCCCTACAGGTAGTAACAGAAAGGGAAGAATGGCGCACAGGAGACGAATTAATCTATATTCTGCGCGATTTACGCCCACAACTGCTTAAACGTCTTTCTGGCACTGTCAGAACCCGTTTATCTTTAGAAATCTTACCCGAAGTGGAAATCGCCACCAGTAGATAACTTGAGACTGTTCTATACTATTTAGTGGATTTAACGGGTTCAGGGCTTAAAATAAGCAACTGCCGACCGACGTTAGATTTAGCGACACCTAGCAGTACGGGATGTTCAGTTTTGGGGGCATCTTGGGGTAAAGCACGAAAAAGGTACAGCCATCCCCCTCTTTCCAGTAATAATCGCCAGACGCGATCTTGCTCCGTATCGGTTAGGTTGCGCTGTTGAATAATGCGGGCTAAATTAGGATCGCCAATGAGACTCTGCTGATCTTCGGGCGTTAGGGCTTCAAAAAGGGGCTGATTGGGGTCAAGATCCCCTGCTTCTTTACCTAAAATGAGCAGTTCCTTGGCACTAATCAGGGTGACAACGGGGAGAGTAGAAGTGGGATTCACCGCATCTCGACGGGCATCCTTTAAACCTTGATCCCGGGCAAGATGGAAGATGAGTAAGAGAATCCAACTCAGGAGAATCAGTTCTGAGACGAGAGGAAGGGTTAACTGACGCTGAAAGCGGGGACGAGGAGCATAGGGTATTTTTCGGCGATTGCGTTGGTTTTGTCTTTTCAGTTGCCAATTTTTCAGTCTAGTTAACCACTGTTGATATTGCCAGTGAAGGAAAGCAAGACAAAGGGTGGAAAGCTGAAAAAGTATAGGAATCAGAAGGGCAATAATCAGGGTGTTAACAATACTTTGAGGCGTACCAAAGAAGACTTGAAGAGGGAGTAATAAGAAGGATTCAACCGGAAAATCGAGGCTGGTGATACCGAGTTGGTAATAGGCAAAGTATGCCCAACGATAGACCCAACCTGTATAGTACAATCCCGCACCAATGAGACCGGCGGCACTGGCAAGATTGAGGAGAATCGTCGGGGGAGAAGGAGTCGTCACAGGGGGCTACTAACGCTAAAAAAGAACGCTAAAATTAAAGTTATTATAGATGATCATTGTAGGGCGAGTTATGGTCAGACGTTTAGAAATTTTATCCGGTATAGCTTTAGTTTTTTTGGGATTTTTGACTGTTTCTAGTATCGCTCAAGCACCCACCCTCGAAGCGGCTCTACCACGATTAGCAAATATTACGTTACAAAATGGCAGAGATTATAAGGGGGTGACGTTAACTCGGTTCGATCGCCCTCAGCGTCGGATTTCTTTTAAGCAAGGGGGTAAGGAGTTTAATCTACCCATTGCCCAAGTGACACAATTAACCTTAGAGGGAGAAACCATCATCAATATTCCCGAAAACCCGAGAATTGTGATTCAGGGAGAGGACAAGCGATGTGGTTCGGTTTATGCTGTACCGCGCCGTTTTGAGCATTTGAGTTTGGTGGAAAAGCAAAAGCGTAAGCAGGTAGAGATTAACTTATCAGATTTGCCTCCAGCCATGCAAAGAGAGTTAACTCAGAAAGGGGCTTATGGTTATGTGTTGAAACAGTTAGAATTTGCTAATGGCGAGTTAAAAGCGGCAGGAGTGGTGCGTTGTCGGGCAAATTAATCACCAAAATTAGGTCAATAAAAATCAGTATCAGGATTTTTAGGATTAAGGGATTAACAGGATTAGGTTATTGGCAAGGAGTAGGATAATTAAAGGATCATAAAGAATATTATATCTATCCTGAAAATCCTCCAATCCCCTCAATCCTGAGATCAGGATTTTTAGGATTAAAGGATTAACAGGATTAGGTGACTTGTGAATTTTTAGGATTAAAGGATTAACAGGATTAGGTGACTTGTGAAGAGTCTATAATTAAAGGATCATAAAGAATATTATAGCGTTTCTCACACCTGTGTGGTACAGTTAAACCTTTGCTGATTAAGCTTTTCACTATCGACAATGTACCTCTTGCGAACAGGAAACGCTATATATCTATCCTGAAAATCTTCCAATCCTCAAAATCCTGATACTGGCATTGAGGATTAAGGGATTAACAGGATTAGGTGACTTGTGAAGATTCTATAATTAAAGGATGCAGGGAATAGGACACCCACCCCCAACCCTATCCTGAAAATCCTCCAATCCTAAAAATCCTGATACTGGCATTATGGAATTAGACGAAATCACCTATAAAATTATTGGTTGTTGTATGAAAATCCATCGAACACTGGGAAATGGGTTTCAAGAAGTCATCTATCAAAGATGTCTCGATATTGAATTAGGAAAAACAGGATTAACCTTTGAAAGAGAAAAAGAACAACTTATCTTTTATGAAGGAATACAAGTCGGAACAAGACGCGCTGATTTTACCGTAGAAGGAAAAGTCATTGTCGAATTAAAAGCAGTAATTCGCCTAGAAAATGTCCATCTTGCACAAGCAAAAAATTACGTCGTTGCTTATAATTTTCCCGTTGGTTTATTAATCAACTTTGGCGCAACCAGTTTAGAATACAAAAAGATATTTAATAATAGATAACAAATATCAGTATCAGGATTTTTAGGATTAAGGGATTAACAGGATTAGGTGATTTGTGAAGAGTCTATAATTAAAGGATGCAGGGAATAGGACACCCACCCTCAACCCTATCCTGAAAATCCTCCAATCCTCAAAATCCTGATACTGGGATTGAGGATTAAGGGATTAACAGGATTAGGTTATTGGCAAGGAGTAGGATAATTAAAGGATCATAAAAAATATTATATCTATCCTGAAAATCCTCCAATCCTCAAAATCCTGATACTGGGATTGAGAATTAAGGGATTAACAAGATTAGGTTATTGGCAAGGAGTAGGATAATTAAAGGATCATAAAGAATATTATATCTATCCTGAAAATCCTCCAATCCTCAAAATCCTGATACTGGCATTGAGGATTAAGGGATTAACAGGATTAGGTGACTTGTGAAGAGTCTATAATTAAAGGATCATAAAGAATATTATATCTATCCTGAAAATCTTCCAATCCTCAAAATCCTGATACTGGCATTGTTGAGATAATATAAAGAATCATTTGAGTCTGACGAGGGGAAGCAATGAAGACAGGTTTAGGGATATTACTCAGTCTAGGGCTAGTCGTAACAGCGCCGCATTTGACGGTTATAGCTTCCCCCCTATTGGTGCAGACGGATTTACGTCAAGAAGCAGATCGACTTTATCAAGAAGGATTTGAACTGTTCCAGTTGGGAACATTAGAAGGCTATCAGGGGGCATTGGGGAAGTGGCAACAGGCATTAAAGCTTTATCAGCAACTCGATAGCAAATCAGAGCAAGCATTAGTCCTCACCAGTTTAGGGCGTATCTATGATAATTTAGGAGAAAAACAGAAGGCATTAGACTACTACCAACGGGCTTTACCCTTATGGCGGGCGGTGGGCAATCCCACGGGGGAATCCATACTTCTCAATAATATTGGTGGTGTCTATTCTGCTTTAGGGGAGAAACAAAAGGCATTAGACTATTACCAACAGGCTTTACCCTTATGGCGGGCGGTGGGCGATCGCGAAGGGGAAGCCGTTACTCTCAATAATATTGGTCTTGTCTATGATGATTTAGGGGAGAAACAAAAGGCATTAGACTATTACCAACGGGCTTTACCCTTATGGCGGGCGGTGGGCGATCGCGCAGGGGAAGCCACTACTCTCAATAATATTGGTGCTGTCTATGATGCTTTAGGGGAGAAACAGAAGGCATTAGACTACTTGCAACAGGCTTTACCCTTAAGACGGGCAGTGGGCGATCGCAGAGGGGAAGCCTTTACTCTCAATAATATTGGTGGTGTCTATGATGCTTTAGGGGAGAAACAAAAGGCATTAGACGATTACCAACAGGCTTTACCCTTATGGCGGGCGGTGGGCGATCGCAGAGGGGAAGCCAGTACCCTCAATAATATTGGTGCTGTCTATGATGCTTTAGGGGAGAAACAAAAGGCTTTAGACTACTTCCAACAGGCTTTACCCATAATGCGGGCGGTGGGCGATCGCAGAGGGGAAGCCAGTACCCTCAATAATATTGGTGGTGTCTATTCAGATTTAGGGGAGAAACAAAAGGCATTAGACTACTACCAACAGGCTTTACCCATAATGCGGGCAGTGGGCAATCGCAGAGGGGAAGCCGTTACTCTCAATAATATTGGTCTTGTCTATAGAAATTTAGGAGAAAAACAGAAGGCATTAGACTATTACCAACAGGCATTACCCTTATGGCGGGCGGTGGGCGATCGCGAAGGGGAAGCCGTCACTCTCAATAATATTGGTGGTGTCTATGATGATTTAGGGGAGAAACAAAAGGCATTAGACAACTACCAACAGGCTTTACCCATAATGCGGGCGGTGGGAGATCGCAAAGGGGAAGCCGTCACTCTCAATAATATTGGTGCTGTCTATGATACTTTAGGGGAGAAACAAAAGGCATTAGACTATTACCAACAGGCATTACCCTTATGGCGGGCGGTGGGAGATCGCGCAGGGGAAGCCACTACTCTCAATAATATTGGTCGTGTCTATGATGCTTTAGGGGAAAAGCAAAAGGCTTTGGACTATTTGGAACAATCCGCTAATCTGATTCTGGATCTACGGCGGGGAGTTAGCCGTTCCTTGCGGGCAACCTTCCTAGAAAGTAAGCAAGGGACAAGCATCGCCCTAGTCGATCTCCTGATTCGCCAGAATTCCCCTCAGAAAGCCTTTGAATGGGCAAATCTCAGCACCACTTTTGACCTCGTGGATTACGATCGCCTTGCAGGAACAGAAGGACAAGTCAAAAATCCTGTCGCCAATCAAGCTTATCAGGAGTGGAAAGCACAGGCACGGCAACTGGAAGCCCGGCGCCAAGAATTACAAACCAACTTCAGCGACACCCTCTCCCGACAAGTCCTGCAACAACGAGCCGCCCTCAGCGAACAAGCGGAAATCCTTGTGGAAAAATACCCCGAATTAGCCGATTTACTGGAAATTACCCCCACCGACCTCGCCCAACTGCAAGCCAACCTACCTGCTAATACCACCCTCCTCCAACCCGTCCTACTCACAGGGACAGATAACGTTGAACATACCGTTGCCCTCTTTATCCTCACCCGTACCACCCTTAAGGTTCAGCAAGTTCCCGTCCCTAAAGATCTTAATGAGCGTCTGCAACGCTACGCCAGTCAACTGGAAAGCGACCTAGAAATCGTCGATCGCGCCCTCAGTTCCCAACTCTATGACCTGCTGATTCGTCCCATTGAAGGCCAAATTGCCCCGAATCAAACCCTGGCCATCATTGCCACGGGTGCTTTGCAAAGAATCCCCTTTGAAACCCTCTACGACAACCAAACTCAACAGTATCTCCTGCAAAAATATCCCATTCACTACCTCACCCGTCTGAGTAAAGTGCAGCCCCAACCCACGCCGAAAGTCAATAATCCTAGTGTCCTCGTCTTTGCTAATCCCCGTCCCACCCAAGTCGAATTAATCGGGACAGAAGCCCAAGCCGACTTTCTGCAAAAAACCTATGCCAACAGCCAAATCTACAAACACCAACAAGCCACCCTCGACGCCTTTTTAAGTCAATCGCCTCGGTTTCCTATTCTGCACTTAGGCACTCATGGTTGTTTCCGTCCAGAGGGGTGTCCTAGCCTAGGCATGAAAGCGAATACCCTACTGTTTGCCAACAAGAGAGAGTATGAACTCAAAGATGCCGTGAAACTGGGACTGCAAAACACCGAACTGATTACTATTGGCGCTTGTGAAACGGCGCGGGAAGTGGATGGAGTCGGTTTGGCGGGTTTGGCCTATGTTTGGGAAAGAGCGGGGGCGAAAACTACCCTCGCCAGTCTTTGGAATGCTACTGATTTTGTGCAATATTCCCAACAAAACAGCCCAGAATTGCCCACGGCGGCGATTTTAAATCAATTTTATACTAATTTACAACAGGGCATGACCAAAGCGGAAGCCCTCCGTCAAGCAAAACTCGCCCATATTGACCTTCATCCTTTCTTTTGGGCGGCGTTTATCCTGATTGGAGATGGTCAAGCGGTGGGAGCAAATGGCAGGTAGCAGGGAAGCTTTTTTTCAGTGAACTAATAACTGATAAGTAGTCGTACAAAATTAATTTCCTAGTGAAGATAGGCAAGAGGCAAGAGATGGTTAGATATGTGTAATTAATTTTGCTTAGGTAGGGTCTGCTGAAAAAGTACGGGCGAAGCATTCGGTTAGAAAATCTACGGTTTCACCGATAGGTTATGCCCGAATGCTTCGCCCCTACAGGATGGGGGTTGATGAAGACGCAAGGTTTTGAACGACGATTCTCTCAAAATCTTGCACCTGTTGCGCGAGAAAAGCCACAAAACTCTTAGCTTGCCTACATTTCACATTTATTCAGCAAACCCTAGGTACTTACTAAATCCGTTGACTATAGGCTACATATCAGGACAGGCAAGAGGCAAAAGAGGGAATAAATAATCAGTTTTTAATAACCGGATTTTAGCATAATCAGTAGGTGGGTGTTAAAAATTGTCAGATACCCTCCTTAATCTTCCCCTAATAAGGGGGGCGCTGATTCGTTAAACTTTTGCCATTGATGTAGTTGCTTCTCTGAGCTTTTCTACCCAGTTATAAATATGATTGCGATCTAGTCTATAGCTGAGGGGATGAGCGATTAATCGAGCGCTACTAGCAAATAATTCGTCAATTTCTACTAAACCATTTTCCCGTAAAGTTCGACCAGTGGAAACTAGGTCAACTATCGCTTCTGACATCCCCGTAATCGGTCCTAATTCTACGGAACCATAGAGAGGTATAATCTCGACGGGAATATCTAAACGACGAAAATAATCCTTAGCACAATTGACAAATTTTGAGGCAACTTTACCGTGATGGGGAATGTCCAGAGGACTTTGATAGCGACTATCAGCAGGGACAGCTACCGACATCCGACAATAACCAAATTTTAAGTCAATTAAATTAGCCACATCGGGAGATTTTTCCAATAAAATATCATAACCAGCGATGCCTAATTGTGCCTGACCATATTCTACATAAACTGGTACATCTGTGGCTCTTACTAATAATGCTTTCCCTTGGTTAGTGGGATCGGTAATCTGTAATTGGCGATTTTTTGAGTCAAGAAAGGCACTAAAATCTAAGCCAATCTTTTGAAATATTTGGATACTTTCGTTTAGTAAAGCACCCTTCGGTAAGGCAATTGTTAGCATAGAGGGAATTATGAATTGGGGTGCGTAGAAGTGGGGGTGTGGGGAAGTGGGGAGCGGGAATTATAAATTATGAATTATGAATTATGAAGTGGGGAGTGGGGAGAAGAGAGCAGGGAAAACAAATAAAAATAGTCTCCTGACTCCTATCTCCTGACTCCTGACCCCTGACTCTTGACTGGGAGTCTCCTGTCTCCTAACAGCTAAAATCATAACTGATAACCGAGATGGCAGTCAGTTCTCTAATGACCACATCAGCTAATTGTAAATCTTGATGGGTTTCTGGTTGCCAACTAATTGCGATCGCAGCTGCTGATTTTGCCTGTTTAGCCATTTCCCAATCGGCCCTAGTATCCCCTATCATCAGGGTTTTGTCCACGGCAGTCTCCAAAGCTTGACAGGTTTCTTGCAATAATAAGGGATCGGGTTTGCTTAAACCTTGATCGCAGCCTCGGGCAATTTTAACATAATTTAATAGGTGATTTTCCTTGACAAATTGCTCAACTCGTGCTGTGGTATCGGAGGAAAGAATCGCCAATTGTAAACCGGCCGCGTGCAGATAACGAATTACTTCTAAACATTGGGGATAGAGGGGATTTAAGCGGGGGGGAACCTTTTCATCGGCCGCTTGGAAGGAGGCTTTTGCGATCGCCATTGCTGTTAACCAATCCCGACCGGTGGAAGCAATACAACCAGCAGCGACGATATGATTATCTCTGCGGCTGCCCACTGCCATTAAACCAGCAGGATTGAGACTATTTGCCCCAATACCGAAAGTTTTAGTTAATAAAGACTCTAAACCAGGGATTTGCGATTCAATGGCCTGCACCCGGGCTATAGCTCGATCGTACCAGAAAGCCCGCGAATCCTCTAGCGTACCGTCCTTATCAAAAACAATCCCTTGAATATCTCTAAATTCTCGATTACCACAGCGAATTATCGGCAAATAAACCTCCTTATTTTTATCTATATTGTCAGTCATTATTTTAGCTCTCAGGAGGCAAAAGGCAAAAGGCAAAAGGCAAAAGGCAATAGGCAATAGGCAATAGGCAATAGGCAAAAGGCAGCTTTGTTCTCCCTACACCCTACACCCTACACCCATCCCCCCACTACCCCACTACCCCACACCCCACTTTCCTATACCTTTTAAAACAGGATTTAGTATTACTCCTCAAAAGCAGCTTTTTGCTGACGGACTAAATCGACACCGCGAGAAGTCCCCAGACGGGTGGCCCCGGCCTGGATAAGAGCGATTGCTTGTTCAATGGTGCGAATTCCGCCGGATGCTTTAATTCCTACCCGGCCTTTGCTAATTTCCTTGAGAAACTTCACATCGCTAACCGTTGCTCCTCCAAACCAGCCGGTACTGGTTTTTAGATAACTCACTCCTGCATCCATGCAAATCTCTGCCGCTAAACGTTTCTCGGTGTCCGTCAGTTGCGAGGTTTCCAGAATCGCTTTTACCGTCTGGCCAGTTTCCTGACAAATACTAGCAATTTCTTGGAATAATTCCTCGGATTTCCCATCTTTTAGCCAACCGAGATTAATAACTACATCTAACTCCTTAGCACCATTATCTACGGCTTCTAAAGCCTCATAACGTTTAACAGCGGAGGTAGTGGCCCCTGTGGGAAAACCAATCACGGTAGAAACTAAAGTTTTTTTGCCGTGGAGTAACTGCACAGCTTGCTTAACGGCAGCGGGATAAACGCAGACGGTGGGAAAATGATATTGATCAGCCTGTTGACAGTAGGCCTCTAATTGTTCACTGGTGGCGGTGGGGACGAGGAGAGAATGGTCGATATATTGTGCTAAATCTAGATCAGAATCGGTGATAGCCATTATCTACGCCTCAATATAGTCAATCGATCGCTATTTTCTCATTTTATGGAAGTCACACAGCAAAGTCATGTCTCGCTAACCTAGAAATTCCGAGACTAGCAAAAATCCAGTAACCTAGGAAGAAACCGTCACAAGTGAAGACTAGGAGACAATAGACCTATGTTAGAAGCGTATCATCAGCACGTTGCCGACCGAGCGAAATTAGGTATCCCTCCCCTTCCCCTCAACGCTCAACAAACGGCGGAATTATGCGAAATACTCAAAAATCCGTCCGAAGAACTCAAAGGAGAATTGCTGACCCTGCTGCGTGACCGGGTTCCCCCTGGAGTTGATGAAGCCGCCTACGTTAAAGCGGGATTTTTAACAGGAATTGCCAAAGGTGAAATAAAATCTGAGGTTATCTCCCCCCAGGGTGCGGTTAGCTTACTGGGAACCATGGTCGGTGGTTATAACGTTCATTCTCTGATTGAACTGCTGAAATCCAGAGATATTAATATCGCCGCCGCTGCTGCCAGCTCTCTAAGTAAAACCCTGCTGGTATTCGACGCATTTAACGAGGTTTTGGAATTATCCGACACCAATCCCTATGCTAAACAGGTCATCGATGCTTGGGCCAATGGTGCTTGGTTTATCGCTAAACCGAAACTTGCTAAAGAAATTACCGTCACCGTCTTCAAAGTCCCAGGAGAAACCAATACAGATGACCTATCTCCCGCTCCCCATGCCACCACCCGGCCCGATATTCCCCTCCATGCTTTGGTAATGTTAGAAACCCGTCAACCCGGCTCCTTAGAAACCATTGCCGAATTGAAAAAATTAGGCCATCCGGTCGCCTATGTGGGGGATGTGGTTGGGACTGGTTCCAGCCGAAAATCGGCTATTAACTCGGTTCTCTGGCATATTGGCGATGATATTCCCTTTGTACCTAATAAACGTGCTGGTGGCTATATTTTAGGCAGTAAAATCGCCCCTATCTTCTTTAATACTGCTGAAGATTCCGGCGCTTTACCGCTTGAATGCGATGTTAGCCAAATGAACACGGGGGATGTGATTAAAATCTATCCCTACGAAGGCAAAATCACCAACGAAGCGGGCGCAACTATTAGCACCTTTAGCCTCAAACCTGAGACAATTCTGGATGAAGTGCGGGCCGGGGGTCGTATTCCCCTCTTAATCGGTCGCAGTCTCACCGATAAAACCCGTCACGCCTTGGGACTTGAGGCGAGTAACCTATTTACCCGTCCCACTATGCCTAATGACACGGGTAAAGGTTACACCCTAGCGCAAAAAATGGTCGGCAAAGCTTGCGGTTTACCCGGGGTGCGGCCGGGTACTTCCTGTGACCCGATTATGACCACGGTAGGGTCTCAGGATACCACCGGCCCGATGACCAGAGACGAGTTAAAAGAGTTAGCCTGTTTAGGTTTTAGCGCCGATTTAGTCATGCAGAGTTTCTGTCACACGGCAGCCTATCCCAAACCGGTTGATATTCAAACTCATCACCAATTACCGGACTTTTTCTCTACCCGGGGTGGGGTGGCTTTACGTCCGGGAGATGGCATTATTCACTCCTGGTTAAATCGGATGTTATTGCCGGATACGGTGGGGACTGGAGGCGATTCTCATACTCGTTTTCCCCTGGGAATTTCCTTTCCTGCGGGGTCGGGTTTAGTGGCATTTGCCGCCGCTTTGGGAGTAATGCCTTTGGATATGCCAGAATCAGTTTTAGTACGTTTTACGGGGGAATTACAACCCGGTGTAACTCTGCGCGATATTGTTAATGCTATTCCCTACGTCGCCATCCAAGAAGGCAAATTAACCGTGGAAAAACAGAACAAAAAAAATGTTTTTAACGGTCGGATTATGGAGATGGAAGGGCTGCCGGATTTGAAATTAGAACAGGCTTTTGAGTTAACCGATGCCACGGCGGAACGTTCCTGTGCCGGTTGTACGATTAAGTTAAGTACCGAGACAGTGGCGGAATATTTACGCTCTAATGTGGCCCTGTTAAAGAATATGGCGGCCCGGGGTTATAGTGATGCCAAAACTATCCTACGTCGGGTAGCAAAAATGGAACAATGGTTAGCTAATCCCGTTCTGATGGAGGCGGATAAGGATGCCGAATATGCGGATATTATCACCGTCAATTTAAGCGAGATTAAAGAACCCATTGTCGCCGCACCCAATGACCCCGATAATATCAAGTTAATGTCGGAATGCGCCGGGGATACAATTGATGAGGTGTTCATCGGTTCTTGTATGACTAATATTGGTCATTATCGCGCCGCCGCTAAGATATTAGAAGGTGCAGGAGTTGCTAAGGCTAAACTGTGGATTTGTCCCCCCACCCGCATGGATGAAAAACAATTGCGCGATGAGGGAATGTATGGCATTTTTGCCGCTTCTGGGGCGCGCACCGAGATGCCTGGATGTTCCCTTTGTATGGGTAATCAAGCGCGGGTTGAAGACAGAGCGACGGTATTTTCTACCTCGACTCGTAACTTCAATAATCGCATGGGAAAAGATGCGCGAGTCTATCTCGGTTCCGCAGAATTAGCGGCGGTTTGTGCGCTGCTAGGACGCATTCCCACCGTCGAGGAATACCTCGCAATTGTCACCGAGAAAATTAATCCTTTTGCCAGCGAGTTATACCGCTATTTGAACTTTAATGAAATCGCTGGTTTTGAGGATGAAGGCCGGGTAATTCCCCTAGAAGATTTACCTAAGATTGAGGATATCTTAGGGATTCCTTCTGGTGTTTTAAGTTAGTTGACCGGTTATGGGTCATTTCGATCGAGGCGAAAGATTTCTTTTGATTTCGATCAAGATGACCCCTCTAACGATCGAATTTTCGACAATTATAGGATTTTTTTCGATATACGGAATGACAACTCGATAAAATAAAAATATGAAATTCGAGTGGGATCGACAAAAGAACCGAGCGAATATCATCAAGCACGATCTAGACTTCGCGGACGCGCAGCGGATATTTGAACATCCCATTCGAGTTTCCCTTGACGAACGAGAAAATTATGGCGAAGATCGATTGATAGGAATCGGTACGCTCGATGGCCGAGTGGTAGTTGTCGTTTTTACAGAACCGAGTAGAGATACAATTCGTATTATTTCACTTCGTAAAGCTTTACCCTATGAACGAAAACGATATGAACAATACCTCCGAGACGAATTGGGAGAAAGTTGACGCTCTTACGGAAGAGGAAATCGACACATCCGATATTCCGCCCTTAACCGAGGAGTTTTTTAGTAAATCGCGGTGGTGGAAACCTGTAGAGAAAGTAAATGTTCTTGTTCAAGTAGATCCCGAAACCCTAGCTTGGTTTCAATCACAGGGCGAGGATTGTGAACAAAAAATGTCCGCCGCTTTACGGATTTATGCGGAGGCTCACAAAGTATAGTCAAGTTTAGTTCGGGTACAAGCCACACAATAAAAAAGTTCGCTATCATTTTGAGCGGGATGAAAAGCCACACAATCTCATTTACCAATAAATCGCCTTAAATGAAATGATAAAAGTGAGTACGAAAAATTATGATTATAGATGTACCGACTGGAGATGATTTTAAATCCGCTGGCATTGATTTTTTAAATCTGGCTTGGGATACGCTGATAAGTTTATCTACAAAACTTAAGGATGCGGAATATTTTTATAATGTGTATTATAGCGATGAGAATGAAGAAGTAATCGATCAATTGTCATCTGAGCAATATTGGAAACAAGCACAACGTCCATTGAGTACAGCCCTTTCCCTTATTCAACAAGGAACCGAATTTCTCTTAAAAGGTCATATTGCTACAGTTAGCCCGTATTTACTAATTTCAGGAGATCCGAGTAATTATCCCAGTAAATCTCATGAGCGCAATATCCGTTTTAGTGAATTTAAAACAATTGATGCACAGGATTTAGTCAAAGTTTATAATACCGTATCGACTGATCGATTACCAGATAACTTTCGACAAAGATTTGAAGATTTGAGAAGCAAGCGAAATATAATTATGCACACTGTAGATCCTGAATTATATATAAAAACTAAAGAGCTGTTTGTTGAAATTCTAGAAATTTGTCATTATTTGATAGAGCCAAACTCGTGGATAAAAATTCGAGGACAATTCATTCAAAATAAACCTGAATCTGTTCTATATAGCCCTGAAACCGGAGAATTCTATAATTGGCTGGCTTTGGAAATAAACCTTGTAATTGATTTATTAACACCTTCAGAAAATAATAAATATTTTAATTTTAATAAAAAAACAAGACGTTATTTCTGTCCTAGTTGTTATAGTGGTTTTAGGGAAGATTACGAAGACGAACAGATTCCAAGATTAGCTCAACTAATACCTAATGAACCAACTAGCAACACTATTTATTGCCTTGTATGTAATGAATCTTATGAAGTATTGCGGGAAGATTGCACAGCTGAAGATTGTCTGGGTAATGTCATAGATCCTGATGATGGTAAATGTCTTACCTGTGGTTCGGACAATTAAATATACTTGTTTCTAGGTCATTTCTGCCAGTTCATCCTTGACTCGCCGGTTCAAGAGTTAGATATTTTCCGAGCAAAAGTGCTACAATGTAATCTTAGGGGTCAAAACAATCAAGGAGAAGAGCATGGTCAGCAAAATTGATCGCCAAGCATTTTTACAATCCTTAATCGTGCCACCGGGTAAAGAAATTTCTCTGCACAAAGACTACGATCCCGGGTTTAAGCCAGACTACATTACCAAAGAAGATGCCACTTTGCTGCTGCAACAGGGTATCGAAAAAATGGCCGAGTTTCAAGATAAACTCTATGCCCAGGATACCTATGCCCTGTTAATTAATCTGCAAGCGATGGATGCGGCGGGTAAAGATGGTACGATTAGACACGTTATGTCGGGCTTAAATCCCCAAGGCTGTCAGGTATTTAGCTTTAAAGTACCCTCGGCCGAAGAACTAGACCACGATTATCTCTGGCGATATTATAAAGCTTTACCGGAGCGGGGTCGTATCGGTATTTTTAATCGTTCCTACTACGAAGAATTATTAGTCGTGCGCGTCCATCAAGATTTATTGGAACGGCAAAAACTCCCCCCGGAAGACAGAACCAAGAAAGTTTGGCAGCGACGTTTTGAGGAGATTAATAATTTTGAAAAATATCTGGTTAACAATGGGGTTATTGTCCTGAAATTCTTTCTCAATGTTTCTAAAGGAGAACAGAAAAAACGATTTTTAGAAAGAATTGATCGCCCCGAAAAAAATTGGAAGTTTTCCGAAAATGATGTCAAAGAAAGAGCTTTTTGGGGTGATTACATGAAAGCCTACGAGGAGGTATTCAATCATACCAGTACCGAATGGGCCCCTTGGTATATTATCCCGGCTGATCGCAAATGGTTTACTCGTTTAGCTGTGGGGGCGGTTATTTATCACACCCTCGAATCCCTCGGTTTAAAATATCCCACCGTCACCGAAGAACATCGCCAAGCTTTACTGAAAGCCAAAGAAATCCTGGAAAATGAGCCAGATTAAAAATGGAAGAAAATCCCTAAAAAGCGATAATTCCTGGAAAATTGATCGTATAATCAATGTCGATTTTCAAGAATTCCCCCTATGAATTATCGCATCGATCGCCGCACCTATGCAGAAACCTACGGCCCCACCGTCGGAGATAAAGTTCGCCTCGCAGACACGGAATTATTTATCGAAGTCGAAAAAGATTTCACCACCTACGGCGATGAGGTAAAATTCGGCGGCGGTAAAGTAATTCGCGATGGTATGGGCCAATCCCCCATTTCTAGGGAAGATGGGGCGGTGGATCTAGTGATTACTAATGCCTTAATTCTCGACTGGTGGGGCATCGTTAAGGCCGATGTGGGCATTAAAGACGGCAAAATTTATAAAATCGGTAAAGCGGGTAATCCCCACATTCAAGATAATGTCGATATTATTATCGGTCCTGCTACCGAGGCATTAGCCGGGGAAGGGATGATTTTGACAGCAGGGGGGATTGATGCCCATATTCATTTTATCTGTCCCCAACAAATTGAGACAGCGATTGCGTCGGGGATTACCACAATGATTGGTGGCGGGACTGGACCTGCGACGGGAACTAATGCCACCACCTGCACCCCGGGAGAATGGAACATCTATCGAATGCTAGAGGCCGCCGAAGCTTTCCCGATGAATTTGGGTTTTTTGGGTAAAGGCAATAGCAGTCAGCCGGAAGGACTAGCGGAACAGGTAAAAGCGGGGGTAATTGGCTTAAAACTCCATGAAGATTGGGGAACCACTCCGGCAGCCATTGATACTTGTTTAAGCGTGGCCGATAAGTACGATGTGCAGGTGGCGATTCATACCGATACTCTCAATGAGGCCGGTTTTGTTGAGGCTACTATCGCCGCTTTTAAAAATCGCGTCATTCACACCTACCACACGGAAGGGGCCGGCGGTGGTCATGCTCCCGATATTATCAAGGTTTGCGGGGAAATGAACGTTTTACCCTCCTCTACTAATCCCACTCGTCCCTATACGACGAATACCTTAGAGGAACACCTTGATATGTTGATGGTTTGTCATCATCTAGACCGGAGTATTCCCGAAGATGTGGCCTTTGCTGAATCCCGCATCCGCCGGGAAACTATTGCCGCCGAGGATATTCTCCACGATTTAGGGGCTTTTAGTATCATTTCCTCCGATTCTCAAGCTATGGGACGGGTGGGAGAAGTAATTATCCGCACTTGGCAAACTGCCCACAAAATGCGGGTACAACGGGGCAGACTGACCGGGGAAACGGGCGAGAATGATAATCTGCGAGCAAGACGATATATTGCTAAATATACGATTAATCCTGCTATTACCCATGGTGTCTCCGATTATGTCGGTTCCATCGAGGTGGGCAAATTAGCCGATTTGGTTCTCTGGAAACCGGCATTTTTTGGCGTAAAACCGGAAATTGTCCTGAAAGGCGGTTTAATCGCCTGGGCGCAAATGGGCGATGCTAATGCCAGTATTCCCACACCCCAACCGGTTTATATGCGTCCCATGTTTGCCTCTTTTGGTGGTGCGATCGCCAAAACTTCCTTGACATTTGTTTCTAAATATGCTATGAAAGCGGGCATTCCTGAGAAGTTAAAGCTGAAAAAAACCGCCGTGGCAGTGTCGAATACGCGCAATATCAGTAAGGCTAGTATGAAGCTAAATGACGCTTTACCGCGCATGGAAGTTAATCCCGAAACCTACGAAGTGCGTGCTGACGGGGAATTATTAATCTGTGAACCGGCTACGGTTTTACCCATGGCCCAGCGCTATTTCCTATTTTGAATTCGATTTCAGAAAACGGGTTTTTTCAAAAAACCCGTTTTCTTTTTGAATCACAGTTAAGGATTAGTAGGAAAATTTGGGAAAAATAACTTAACTAATCCTGCCATTAGTGCAGTAACAATGGCAACAAAGATGGTTCGATTAGTAAATTCCAAGTTATCTAGGCGTTTATTCACACCTGTTAATTCTCCTTTAATATTTGCTATGTCAACTCTTAAGTTATTCACTTCTTCAGATAGCTTATCTATTTTGCTATTAAGTTGTTCAGATAATCTGTCTATTTTGCCATTAAGTTGTTCAGATGACTTGTCTATTTTGTCATTAACTTCTTTGAATTGTCCTACAATAAAGTCTTTTAATTCTTTGAGGTCGTTTTCTGTAAATGTTGCCATTGTGTGACTCTCCTAGTAATTGTTTGTGATACCAATAATTTTACTACTAAGTTTAACTCCTAACCCTTCATCAGTTAAATTGCATCGAAGTTGCATCACCAGAAGGAATAAAACTGGCCCAATAAAAAGGATGTTTTTGCTTCTCACCCTTGAGCATTCCTAGTTGAATTTGTCGTAAAGCTTCACTGCGTCCTTCTCCTTTTTGTAAGCGTCCATAATAGGCCACCATTAAATCTTTAGTTGCGTCATCAGATACTTTCCAAAGGCTAATTAATTGGCTTTCACTTCCCGCAATAACTAAAGCACGTCGCAATAGACCTCTTGCATAATTTTTTTATGGTATAATATAAGGTTTTGCTTTTTTCTCAATTCTTAGATTGAAGTGGAAAAAAGAATAAAATGTGATCTTAGGTCAGGAAATCAT
>VYKP01000056.1_pt1 | contig 44323 bp, 30 predicted proteins | sample 5114551 | NCBI WGS metagenome assembly VYKP01 (sample SAMN12291777, study PRJNA351875) | freshwater metagenome | isolation source: freshwater lake | place: USA: Michigan, Baseline Lake | collected 2013-08-09
TCCATTAAGAAATGTTACAAATTACATGGGTACACGAAGAAATGTTAAGGGCTATATCCATTGATGGATAAGGGTTTTGGTTGTTATAGTATATATGTATGGGGGGAAGTTCAGTTATACTAAATCCGTTGAGTATAGGTAACATATCAGGATAGGCAAAAGGCAAGAGGCAAAAGGGGGAATAAATAATCAGTTTTTAATAACTGGATTTAGTATAACATATCAGGATAGGCAAAAGGCTTCGGCCGTGAGCTCAACGTTCGACAAAAGCTCACGCCGAAGCCTAACCCCACCAACAAACTTTTTCAGCGAACCCTAAATATCATCAGGATAGGCAGCGGACAAGAGGAGGAATAGATAATCAGTCTTTAATAACCGGATTTGGTGTAATACAGATATTTCTGCATCCTAATAGGAAACGCCTTACATCCGTCAATTTTAACTTAACAGACCCCCGGGGACGAGGGACTTTTTTTAGGGGTAATCCATGGCAAAAACCGCATCTAAAACTGATTATTGTCTGGGGAAGGGGGAGTAGATTCAACTATTGGCGGTGGGGCCGGAGGTTGGAGAATATTACGCCAGCCTTGCATTTGAGAGCGAGCCGAACTATAAGCAGTACTCTCTGGGGATACGGATTCAGCAAGGCGAATGGCTTCCAGATAACGACCATTATTAGCTTGATCCGTGGCTAAGGACAAAAGTTGATAACTCCAACGTTCCAGCAATTCAGTCCGTTGCACACCCGCATCGGTTTTAGTGGAAATATTGGTAACTAAAGCAATCGCCCGGGTTAAACCTTCTGCGGTTCCCATCGCCGCTAATTGATTAGCCTGTTGGAGATTTTGAAGGGCCCGCAACTCTCGGCGCCAAAGACGGATATTTTGGGAAACTTCCGCGGAAAGAGCGCGACCGGGGGGAATTTGATTGGCAGTTTCGATCGCTGTGCTATAGTCTTTGAGATTAGCCAAAGCTTGAGCCTGATCTAAAATCGGTTGATCCTCCAGGCGTTCAATCCGTACTTGCCAGTCGCCAATTTCCCGTTGAGCATCTCGGTATAAGGCCCGATTTTTACCAATAGCCCGCGCCTGAATAATAGCACTACTGAGGGAATTAATATCGCCGGGGATAGCGATTTCCCGGGCCTGTTCTAAAATCGGCCGGTCTTCTATGACTTGTATTTGACGATTCCAAGAGCCAATTTCCTGTTGTGCTTGCGACCAGAGGGGATTATTCCGGGGAACCTCGCCCGCTTTTGCGATAGCGGCGCTATACTGCTCGATTGTACCTGCTTGTGCTAAATCTCTAGCCTCAGACAAGATTTTTAGATCCTGTACCTGTAACTGCCAGCGCTCCCTCATAGCTAGGGCCGTTTGATGGAGGGGTCGAGAAGCGTCGATTTGTTCTAGTCCCAGTATGCCAGCTTCTAATCCGTCCACCGTGCCAGTTTCCGCATCTAAGGCCGCTTCGGACAAGACAGACCAATCGGTGACATCTTGTTTAATTTTGAGGTCTTTGGGACTTTCGTTGGCCAAATCCCGGAGAGCTTGCCATTGCTTCTGCTCAATTAATCTTTCGGCGTATTCTTTTAGTTTATCCTCGGTTTTCCCGATTAATTTTTGTGCCTCCTGATAGGCATAACTGCTGACTTGAATTTTTCTAGCTTCTTCGATGACTTTCAACCAATTGTCGAGACCGCCTCGCGTAAAGAGATTAAAGGCATTATCTAATTTACTGCTATCTTCCCGGGCGACGGTAATTTTAGCGAGCGCTTCATTATATTTAACCGTTGCCCAATATTCGTTATTTAAGTTCAATAAATCCACTGCTAGACGGAAAGATTGATTCCAGTTGGAAGCGCGGAGATTTTCCTCTAGTTTGCTTAAGATATCGTTGCCTTGCGTCCAAGTTCCTTGCCACTTAGCGATTCTTTCTTCAATAATTGCCGCTACTGCCATATTATTGGGGATTTGACGAGCTTTAGCGATCGCTTGCTCCAAATTTCCGGCTTGATAGTCTTTTTCCGCCAAATTCAGGATATCTCGCGCCCATTCTTCCACCTGTTGATTAACTTGCGATCGCAAGGGATGGTCTTCGGGTAAAGCTTCCACCAGGGCAATTGCCGCGAGTAGTCCTTCCACGGTGCGACTATCGGCGGAAAGTTGAGCGCAGTAGAGACGCAGGGAAGCAGAAGCAACAGGCCAGAAGATTTTGGGACAATTGGGCGACTTCTGCATATTTAATAACTGCCAAGTGGCTAGAAAACCAACACCGCCAAAAACGACCACAAATAAAGCCGCCCAAACTTTCCAAGTGAAACGATGCTGGTATCGGGACCAAAAGAGAAAAAGAAAAGACTTAGTTTTCTCTGGCCAACGAGTCAGGGAGTCAATCGATTCTCGTTTGACTAGATTTTCGGTTAATTCTTTTCCTTTAGACATTCACGACTCCCTGACAGATATTTTAGATAGATTTTACCCTAATGGCGCTTATTACCCAACTTCTCAGCAAGATTCAGCTTGTAGAGACTCGACTAATTCAATTAATTGCGTCTCGTTGGCACTATACACTTCCTGGCAAAACTCACAGATGGCTTCCGCTTGTTTATCCTTTTCAATAATGTCTTTTAATTCATCGACCCCGAGAAATTTTAAAGCTCCTAGGGCCCGTTCAAAAGAACAATCACAATCAAAACGCAGCAGCTGCACAGCCGGAAAAATTTCTAGACCCATATCTCCGAGAAGTTCCTGAAAAATATCTTCTAGACTTTTTCCTGCTCGTAAAAGAGGCGTAAATCCCGTTAATTTTCGCAATCTCGACTCTAAACGAGCCACTAAGACCTCATCCCTGGCGGCCTCTTTCGAGAGAACTTGTAATAAAATTCCCCCAGCGGCCGTTACTCCTGTGGTTGTACCGACAAAAACCCCCACTTGCAAAGCGGAGGGAATTTGTTCGGACTGGTCTAGATAGTAGGCGATATCTTCCCCCACTTCCCCAGAAACTATCTCGACGATGCTTTCCTGAAGTTCATTTCTCTCCTCACCTTTTTCTTCCCGTAAGACTCGCACATAACCTTTGTTACCCACGGCGCGACCCACATCTAATTTACCCTTAGCATTGGGGAGTAATTCCACCTGGGGATAGTCCACATAACCCCGCACCGTGCCATCGAGTCCAGCATCAACTAAAACACCACCTAGGGGACCGTCGCCTTTAATGCGAATATTGACCCTAGAACCGGGTTTTTTTAAACTGGAAGCCAAGAGTAAAGCCGATGCCATCGTGCGACCGAGAGCGGCAGTGCCTACGTTAGATAATTTATGTCTTTGGCGGGCTTCTTCGGTTAAACGGGTGGTAATCACTCCTACTACTCTAATTCCGCCATCGGCGGCCGTGGCGCGGATTAATTTATCTGCCATACTACTTACTGTTATCCTTGGAAAACGCTGTCCCGATTTTTAGTTATTCTTTAACTAACTTAACAAAAATTATCAGACAACAATATGTTCGGCAATTTTCAACAAAGTCAGCTGCGTATCGAAATCTCGGCCAGTGAACAGGCTATCCGGGATAGTTTGCTCCAAACTGATCATCTCCGTCAATGGCTGTGGCCGCAAATGCTCTCGCCTAATCTACCCGATAAATTAGAGGAAGGCTTGACTTTTACCTCTTGGTTAGGTTTAATTCCCGTACAACATCAGGTTTTATTGGCCAATGACCAGTGTTTACGCTTACTTTTGAGTCAAGGTATCGATGGCTATCACGAATGGTATTGGGGCGATGGTTGGTTACAATCGCGGTTAGAAGGCATTTCTCTCCTTCCCCTCAATCTCGGTCAAACTCTCAGTTTATTGAAATTACGACTATTTCTGAGCAATCAAAAGTTAGGAGTTAGGGATTAGGAGTGGCTAGTAGGGGAAAATTTAGGGACTTTTTCCCTGAAAATTAGGTAATTGACCAGATGAAAATCCCTAAAACCCTACACCTTAACCCTTTTTGGTCAACCAGAAAGGGGATCATGAGCAAGCGGTATCAAACTTGACAAAAATTACCTCAATTTCTATAATCCTGAAACCGTTAACAAAATTGAGTGATAAGTAGCCTAGCAAAAAATCAAGAAAAACAGCAAAAAAACGTAGTTCCCCCCTTGACAAATAGCCACAACTAAGCATTAGTTAAATTTAATGATTTTTTAATAAAAACCGCTTTCTATCACCAGAAAAAGCGATCAGTAGATTTTTATCAGAGTAATGTAATCATCTTTACAACTATCGGGGATCAAAGGATGTTACGGTGAAGGAGCGATGACAAACCCACTTTAAGATCACCTCAATTGCTATGGCACAGATTCTCGATCCCCTCCCCAACGGCAAGAAAAATAGTATTCTTTGTTGCTATGTCAATGCGACCAGTCATATTCAAATTGTTCGCATCACCAATATTGCTAACTGGTATTTTGAAAGGGTGGTTTTCCCCGGGCAGCGTTTAGTATTTGAGACCCTAGCGGATGCTTTCTTAGAGATTCATACGGGTATGATGGCCAGCGCCATCCTTTCCGATAATATCCCCTGTGAACGCCTTTATATCAGCGATGGGGATGACGATGACTCCGATGGTCAATTAGACAGGGAAATATTTTATCCCCATTCCCTAGAGGAAAGTCAAGGGGCGAAAATTGACAATACCGTACCCTTCGGTTTAAGTTTAGCTTCCGCCTAGCTAATCAACTAATCTGATAATTCCCCTCGCACGAGAATCACAGTGCAATTAACCGCACGGGCAATCGTCGAGGGGATATTGCCATTTAATAACTGATTGAGCAAACTTTCCCTAGATGCACCCAAAAGCACCAAGGAACAATCCTCCGATTCTACCAGATTAATTATTGCCTCGGCCGGAGAGGCCGAAGGAATCGGTAAAGGCACAATCGGCTGTGCGATCGCTTTCTGTAAAGATGCTTGTAAAATTTCCAAAATAGACAGATCTGGCAGTAACTCCGTCGGAGAATAGATTTTACATAACCAAAGTTTGGGATGATCCGAAGACTCGGACAAAGACAGCAAACTAGGCAATAATGCTAAGGCGCGTTGGGCATTCGGACCGCCGGCGGTGGGAATCAGCCACATCCTTTCCCGATTAAGATCGTTGGGAAAACAATCCTTTGTCCCCAATTTTACCAAGATAGTTTCACAGGGTGCTTGAGCAATCAAAGTATCGACTAAAACCCCAAAAATCGCCCCAGTGGTGGATCTTTCCCCCGTCCAACCCATAATTAATAAATTGCTGTGTCGTTCGCGAATCGTGGCCAAAATCCCGTCGGCAATATCCTGAGCAACGGAAATTTGTGTATGAACAGAGATATTCTGCTGTCGCGCTAATCTTTCCAGACGATGAAGTAATTTGCGTCCTTCCCGCGTATCTACCTTTACTTCCGCCGGAGAACTAAGACGAGGTACAGTAATCACATAGAGACAATCTATCTCATAATTGCGTTCACGGGCGACAGCAGCGGCAATTTTAAACAAAGCGGTAGCGGTATCGGGATTAGCAATCGGTAACAAAATCCGGCCTATTCCCACGGCCGGGGAACGAGTTTGATAAACCACATAGGAAGGGGTAGTGGGTTGAGGCAGTTGACAAACCCCCCCCAATTGATCAGCTTCCACCCGGATAATATCGGTGCGGGTGATGATCCCCACCAGTTTTTGACCATCGGTAACGGGTAAACGGGAAAGCTGATAACGATTTAACAGAAATAAAACATCGCTTAAAGCTGCCTGGGGGGCCACAGTAATCGGATTGGGAGTCATGATCTCCCGCAGGACGGTTTGACTGTTTTTTGATCGCCATTTATCCAGATCACTTTGGGTAAAAATCCCCAATAGTCGCCCCTGTTCCACCACGGGAAAACCGCGATGATGGGAACGGGACATAATTTTCACCACTTCCCCTAGGGGTAAATCTGCCGGCAGAATTTCCACCTGGGATTGCATCACATCCATAGCTGACAGATGGGCCAGCACATCATTAGCAGGGGTTTCCTCGTTGAGAATAATACCACTAGCGGAAAGTAAATGCTGATAGAGAGAACCGGGTAGAATGCTTTCAGCAGTGATATAAGAAACGGCACAGGTCAACATCAGGGGCAGCACAACATTAAAATTGTGATGCAGTTCAAAGACAATTACGATCGCCGTTACCGGAACCCTGACTACTCCCGTAAAAAAGGCCCCCATACCGGCTAAAGCATAACTAGGTTCGCTGCCGAAACCCATAATTTTCGTCTCGATTCCCCCCACCAGAAACCCCAAACAGGATCCCAACACCAAAGCGGGGGCGAGCAGCCCTCCCGGAGCGCCGGAACTATAGGAGATCATCGTCAGGAAAAAATAGACCACAAAAGCGAGGGCGGTATTCTGCCAACTTAATTCCCCTGCCAGCAAAAATTCCCGTAAACCCGTATTATCTCGAAAAAAGTCGGGTAAAAAAGCCACTACCGTTCCCGATAACCAACTGACCAGACCGATGCGCCAAGCCAGAGATAACCGCCAACGCCGCTGCAGCTGACTACAAAAAAGGATGCCTTGATTGAATAAAGACCCCAATAAGCCCGCTAAAACCCCCAAAAGGCAATAAATGGGTATTTCTTGGGCAGAGAAGCTAATATTGGCATATTCAGTGATGATCGAGGGGGTATTCTGCAACATCATCGAAACCACCGCCCCTGTAAAGGAAGCCACAATCGCCGTTTCTAGGGTCAGACTAGAAACATCGCGCATTAATTCCTCGATCACAAAGAGGACCCCGGCGATGGGAGTAGTAAAACCGGCCGCTAACCCGGCAGCGGCCCCAGCTGCGATCATCTGACGACGGTGATCAGGACTGGTGGGCAGCCAGACGCTTAATTGGGCTGCTAGGGCTGCTCCGATGTGTACCGTGGGGGCCCGACGACCAAGGGTTAAACCACCGCCAAGGATCAGGATCGCCCCGATCATTTTTACTAGGGCGACGCGCCAAGACAGGGGCAAAGGATATTTGGCTAAGGCCGCTTTTACTTGGGGAATACCACCCCCGGCGGCTGCGGGGGAGAAGCGTTCCACAATCCAGCCGGCGCTGTAACCAAGCAGAAAACCACCGAGGGGCAAAACTAGGAAAGGAGAGGAATTGGCTACTAGATGCACCCGCCAACCACCTAACCAACCAATGCCCAATTTCAGGATAATAGCGGCAAGGGCGGAGAGAATTCCGATTAAACAGGCAACCAGTAAAGCATAACGACTATCGGTGGCGCTACGTCCGAAGTGTTGAGATTTAAACCACTGACGGAGGTTTTGGTGAAGGGCAAAAAGTCCCATAATTATCAGGGAGAATCAAGGCAATGGCGGAGCGAGGATTTTTTTCGGGTTCTGATTCCTCGTCTCTTTAATCATAGGCCGTTAAGTTCTTTGACTGTTCACCTTGTTTCTACCAGTGCATCCCATAGTAGTTTTTCGATCGATGGGCTAGGATCAAAGGTTGTTGGCTCTTCTCGGTTCTGTCTGATAAGTTTAACTTACAATATGATCGATCAATCTTTGTGTCCTTTGTGTCTTTGTGGTTCGTTCCACCCCCTTGCTAGGAGGAATGTATCTTAGTAATACATTTTACCCACCAAATCCAAGAGAGCCAAAGTAACTTGCAACTATCAATTTATCTCATCAATCATAAGTACCTAAGCAAAATTAATTACACATATCTAACCCCCTCTTGCCTCTTGCCTTTTGCCTTTTGCCTATCTTTACTAGGAAATTAATTTTGCACGACTACTTACAATGTCTTTGCGGAAAAAAGCCGCTCCACTTCCCTGGACAGCAGCTTTTCTAAATAATTAACTATATAGTGATATAATTATATTAATTTGGCTCAAGTGCCGAAGCTCTTATCATATTTTTTAGCTAATGTCAATAAAGTTATGAAACGATTTCTGTTATTATTTTGTGTTCTCGTGAGTTTTTTGCTATTTATCAGCCTTAAAATCGATTTTTCCTTGTCCGCACTAGCTCTAACTCGACAACAGCTAGAAGGACCCGGGCAGCTGTTGTATCAATCCCGTCATAGTTTGCGCGATGATACCGGTAGTCCTTGGCAGGTGGTGTTATTCAAACGGGTTAAAGATGGGGAAACGGTAGAAATTAGTTTGCGCTTGGTGGGATTTCCAGAGGGGATTGAGTTTCTTCACCCGGAAAGATTAACGATAACCACTGCTAAAGGTCAAATTTTAGCGGCTGAGGATGCTTTTGCCCAAGAATCACCCGCAGCTAACGTTGGTCAATACAATATGCAGGATATCTTAACGCAGCTACCCGTTACCGAAGCGATCGAGCTTTCCCTACCCCTAGACAATCCCCGCTCTCTCAGTATCCCGATTCCTGTACTTTTAGAATGGCAAAGTCTGCTTTTTTCCGTAAATGGGGAAAATCCCAATCACCAGCGATCAAAAAATTGAGAATCACCTTGGGGCTGTTTTACACTTTATTCATAACTACAATGCCCAATTAGCAAAAGTTTCAGCTATCACCACTACAATGAAATCACTCTCGGACAATTTCAATTATCTGACTACAGTTGTAAAGCTTCGTAGATGTACAATTTATTCAAAAAACCGACGGTACTGAATTGATAACTAGGTAAAGGGGGAGGGAACAATAATTCCGTTTGATAAACGCTGAAAATGAGAAAATTCCTTCTAGTGGTGTTAGTAGCGATCGCTTCTTGTAAAAAAGGATGACCCGTATCCACCAACATTTTACAGTAACCCCGTAAGAGAGCTTGCACCTCGATGGAAGCTTGCGCCCGAGCGCAGACATGATCCTTAAGATAGCTAGTTAACCTCTGGGAAGCGTATTGTTCGTAATCTTGACGATTGGGGTTAGTTGTCAGCAATATCCCCGCAATTCCCCCTAAAACCACTCCTAACACCATTCCCCCTGACCGTACCAATTTCATAAGCTCTCACATCATCACTCACTTACCCTAACCATAGCCTGAATTAGGATAAAAAACCTCTTGTCAACCATTGGCCTTGTGCTATACTTGAAAAAGTGTACGGCGAGCGTAGCCAAGTGGTTAAGGCAGTGGATTGTGGTTCCACCACTCGGGGGTTCGAGTCCCCTCGTTCGCCCTCTTTTCAAGGATCGCTAATTATTCCTTCCCCATATCTTCCCTAATTTTCCTCGGTATCCACAACAATTTGTCAATTGACTGAACCCCGAAATCGGGCAGCTTTATAATAACCGGATTTATTATCACTTTTGACTTTTGACTTGCGAGAAAGAATAGATGAACAGTCAACAAGAATATAAATATGATGTTTTTATTCCCTACAGCAGCAATAAACAATGGTTATACGGGGAATTATTGCGACGATTGTAAACTGGTGGTTTAAAAGTTACCTAAGACAAACATGAAAGTTAAAATTAAAAATCTTGGCATTTTAAAACAAGCAGAATTCAGTCTAGGCAACCTCACAATTATCTGTGGTGGTAATAATACAGGTAAAACTTATGCTACCTACGCTTTATTCGGTTTTTTAGACAATTGGCGAAGACTATTAACGGGGTCAAGATTTGGACTCAAAGAAAAAATTGAGCAACTACTTTCTGATGGTGTAATTAGTCTCGATCTACAGGAGTATGTTCAACAGTGTGAAAGTATTATTACTACAGGTTGTCAAAGATATATTCAACAAATACCTGAAGTTTTTGCGGCTAACGAGGATAGGTTTAAAAATGTTGATTTTCAGATAGAATTAAATTTTGACAATATTCAATTTCAAGATAAGTATGAAAAGAAAATTAGTACAGCAAAATGGGAAATTATCTCGATTAGCAAACCTGAAAATGAGCCTTATTTATCCATTACGTTATTAACAGAAACAGAAAAAATAAATCTGGGAGGTGATTTTCTTGAATATATCGAATATATCATTTCCAACAGCATCCAAGATATAATTTTCTCTCAGTTTTTTCCCAGGCCATTTATTGCCAGTGCAGAAAGGACAGGAGCGGCAATTTTTCGCAAAGAGTTAAATTTTGCTCGTAATCGTTTACTGGAAGAAATTAGCAAAAATAGCAATTTTGATCCTAGTGAACTGTTATTTAATGTTTCTCAGGATTATGCGCTACCAGTCAAAAAAAATGTAGATTTTACTAGACAAATAGAAACAATTGTCAAAAAAACTAGCTTTATTGCTGAAAATCATCCCAGTATTTTAGAAGATTTTGCTGATATTATTGGTGGTCAGTATATGATTACTAACAATGATGAACTTTATTACATTCCTAAAGGAAAAAAACTTAGACTATCGATGGATGAAAGTTCTAGTGCTGTACGTTCTCTTTTAGACATTGGCTTTTATTTAAGACACGAAGCTCGAATCGGAGATTTGTTGATAGTAGATGAACCTGAATTAAATCTCCATCCAGAAAATCAACGCCGTATCGCTAAACTTTTCGCTCGACTGATCAACATTGGTATTAAAGTTTTTATCACTACTCACAGTGATTATATTATCAAAGAAATAAACACATTAATTATGCTTAACCATAATAAACCACACCTGAAACAAATTGCCGCAGAAGAAGGCTATAGACAAGAGGAATTATTATCGGCTAATCAAGTTAAAGTCTATATTGCTGAAAAAGCTTTAAAGATGTTAAAAGGACAAAAAAGAAAAACCAAATTTAACACTTTAACTCCCGCTAAAATTGATCACGAAATGGGTATCGAAGCACGCAGTTTTGATACTACTATCGAAAATATGAATCGTATTCAAACGGCTATTATTTGGGGTGAGGAGTAATGTCTGATATTGCTATCCTCAAAGAAATGATTAGCAAGTGTGCGATAGTAGAGTTAGAGTATAAAAAAGAGTACAAACGAGATATTTATTTACTGAAACTGACAGAAAATCACGATAACTATTCGTTTGTGATTAGTGGAATGCCTGAACCCGATCGAGTTATTGTGATCAAGCTAGATGAGTTTTTTGATGTCCGCAAAATTTTTACTGGTAGTAAAGGTGAGTGTAAGCGTGCAGATTTTATAATTATTGCTAATACCAATTCTGAAAAAGTTATCCTTTGTTTGGAAATAAAGAAAGGCAGAGATTCTAATCCATCGATAACCAAACAATTAAAAGGAGCAGAATGCTTTGTCTCCTATTGTCGTGAAATCGGACGCTTATTTTGGAATCAACCCGATTTTCTTCAGGACTATCAATATCGCTTTGTTAGTATTAAAAATATCAGTATTTCTAAAACAAGCATGAGCAGCCGTAAACTTTCTCAAAAAAGTGAGATTCACGATCAACCAGAAAAAATGTTAAAAATTTCCGCTAAAGCGAAGCAGTTTCAAGAATTAATTTAGTCCTATAGCTTGACATTAAGACTTATTTAATCTCGATCGAATAACGATCTTTTGCCGAGAGTGCCGAGAGTGCCGAAAGAGCCTTATCGATTCTCATTTTTAAAAACTTCAAACACCTGCCGGCTGAAATATTTTAACTTATCAGCCACCTTAGCAGAAGGTTGATAATTACCCACTAATTGCCAATTTTCCACCGTAGATAGTCGCCAAGCGGTTCCTTGATGGTTAAAAGCCTGCATTTCTAAGCCAATCAAACGCTGATGCTGATCCTCGCTATCGAGATGAAAACGAATTTGTACCAGAATACTGCGCCCTTGAATTCTAGGACTCCAACCGGGAAAATGGAAAGCGATATCGATCGAGTCGGGATCCGTTAACTCTCTTGTGTGGGGATCGTTGCGCCAAGGTTTCAGATCTGCCTTTGCATCGGGGAATTGTTGTTTAAACAGGTTGACAAGTGTGGCGATCTTCGCCGTTAATTCTAATCCTTTTGCCTGTTCCGACGCATTCATGCTCACCTCTGATAATTGCTTATAAAGTAACTATTTATACAGTTTAGCCCTGCTTTTTGCGACTATTGGAACAATTATAACGATATTTTCTCGATCGAGTCCAAAATGCCGCACCTGTCAATCCAGATAGCCGCTGCCAAAAAGACAAAATCAAAACTACACTAGAAAATAGGATAATCGAGAGGAACAGTATTTTCTATGAATCCCCAAGAGTCTCTATTACAATCGATCGAAAAATTAGGCTATCGGGTTACGGTGGGTGATGTGGCGGCAAAATCGGGTTTAGAGATTAATGCTGCACAACAGGGATTATTAGCTTTAGCTGCGGAAGCGGGGGGACATTTACAGGTAGCAGATACGGGGGAGATTATCTATCTTTTCCCCGAAAATTTTCGCTCGATTCTCCTGAATAAATATTGGCAATTGCAGTTAAAAGCTTTCGCCAGTAAAATCTGGAAAGTAGTTTTTTATGTTATTCGCATTTCCTTTGGCATTGTTTTAATTATTTCGATTTTAATCCTGTTGCTGGCTATTCTGGCGATCCTGATCGGCTTAATGTTCAAAGATAGTGACTCCGATAACAATTCTGGAAATAACAACATTAATATTAACTTCTTTCCCACGGACTTTTTCTGGATTTTTTATCCCAATTTTGGTAATAACTACTACGAAAGAAGGGATAGGGAAGTTAAGGCAGAAAAACCTCCTAGTAAGATGAATTTTCTCGAGGCAGTTTTTTCTTTTCTTTTTGGCGATGGCGATCCTAATTTTAATTTAGAGGAGAGACGCTGGCAAACTATCGGTAAAGTAATTCAAAATAATCGCGGCTCGATTATTGCCCCACAAATTACCCCCTATCTCGATAGTATTACTCCCAGTAATGAGGAGACAGAAGATTATATACTCCCAGTTTTAACCCGCTTTAATGGATTGCCGCAAGTGTCCGATCGAGGCGATATTATCTATTATTTTCCCGATCTACAGGTGACAACCAAAAAGAGAAAATTACAAACAGTTTCCCCCTATCTAAAGGAAAAACGCTGGAAATTTAGCGAAGCAGATAGCGGTCAAATTATCCTAGCTTTAGGTTTAGGGGTGGTTAACTTTATCCTCGCTTTAGTTTTAGGATCTTTGCTCAACAGTGATAGTGTGGATTTGAGTGGTTCTCTGGGGTCGATAGTCACAGGAATCTACGGTTTTCTCCTCAGTTATGCTGGTGCTTTTTTGGGGATTCCCCTCGGTCGTTATTTCTTTTTACAGTGGAGAAATGATCGGGTTAATCAACGCAATCAACAGCGAGAAAAAAGAGCAGATTTATTAGCCCAAAGTAATCCTGAATTAGAGCAAAAACTGGCCTACTCTCGTCAATTTGCTGACCAAAAAGTGATTACAGATGCTGATATTAGTTATTCTACCGATCAAGACTATCTCGAACAAGAGATCGAGCGATCAGATAAAATTGATCGAGAATGGCAAAAACGCTTAGAATCGCCCGATTCCTGACTCCTGACTTGAAAGAGGGTGTAGGGTGTGGGGTGTGGGGTGATGGGGAAATGGAGAAGTGGGGAAATGGGGAAATGGGGGAGTGGGGAGATAGGAGAATTTCAACTAATACCCCAAAACCATAAAACCCCAACTCCCTAAAACCCCAACTCTCAACTCCTGAATCCTGAATCCTGACGACCGACTCCTAACCCCACCAACAAACTTTTTGCCGCAAACCCTAACTTAAACGATCGAGAGTGCGATACTGAATTGCTTCGGCAACGTGAGAACTTTTCAGCATTTCACTATCTCCTAAATCGGCAATGGTGCGGGCAACTTTAAGAATACGATCCATTGCTCGGGCCGATAAACCCAATTTTCGGATTGCCCCTTCTAAAATATGGCGACTGCTATCATCCAGAGCGCAAAAACGCCGCAAATGCTCGGAATTCATCTCCGCATTAGAGCGAATCCCCGTATTCTGAAAGCGATCGCCAGCCTTTTGTCGGGCCCCTTCTACCCGTTGCCGCACCTGCTCAGAAGCTTCTCCCCGACTCTCTTGGGTCATTTCTTCCGGTTTCAGGCGATTTACCGTCACTTGTAGGTCAATACGGTCTAAAAGCGGCCCCGATAATTTCGCCCAATACTGTTCCCGTTGTCGCGGTGAACAGCTGCAGGGTTGCACCGAATCGCCGTAATAACCACAGGGACAGGGATTGGTACTCGCCACCAGGGTAAAACGGGCCGGAAAAGCCACAGAAAGACGAGTGCGAGAAATGCTCACATAACCATCCTCTAGCGGTTGTCGGAGATATTCCAAGACACTGCGCTTAAATTCCGTTAATTCGTCTAAAAATAAAATACCACGGTGAGAAAGGGAGATTTCCCCCGGTCGGGGATAAGTGCCACCTCCCACCAGCGCCGCTCCGGAAGCGGAGTGATGGGGACTGCGAAAAGGACGCTCGCGCACCAGAGAACCTCGATCCTTCAGTAATCCGGCGACGGAATGAATCTGGGAGACTTCTAGGGATTCGGCAAAGGTAAGCTGGGGCAGAATACCGGGTAAACGTCGCGCTAACATGGTTTTACCGCTGCCCGGGGGACCGACAAAAATTAGGTTATGACCTCCAGCTGCGGCAATTTCCAGGGCCCGACGACCAATTGCTTGACCTTTAACATCCTTGAGATCGGGGAGATTTACCCGCGATCGCCCAAATTCCTCGGCAGCGTTAAAAGTCATTGGTGAATAGCGATCGGGTTCATTTAAGAAATTTACCACTTCCGATAGATGACGAAACCCATACACTTGTACGCCTTTAACCACGGCCGCTTCTTTGGCATTATCGGCGGGAACCACTAAACCCTTAATCCCCATTTTTTCAGCAGCGGCAGCAATGGGTAAAACCCCCGCCACGGGACGCAAACTACCATCAAGGGATAATTCGCCTAAAAAGAGAAAATCCCCCAATAAATCGGCTTCTACCTGTTCGGAGGCTCCTAAAATGCCGATACTAATCGGTAAATCATAAATTGGCCCCTCTTTGCGGATATCGGCGGGACTTAAATTGATGACAATTTTGCGGATGGGAAAGGCAAATCCGGCATTTTTTAGAGAAGCTTTTACCCTTTCTTTCGACTCCTGCACCGCGGTATCGGGTAAACCCACCACGGCAATTCCGGGCAATCCCCCCGATACATCCACCTCTACCCCGATTTTAATGGCATCGATGCCGATAATTGCCGCACTCCAAACCCTTGCTAACATTTTGGCTCAAGTAAAAATAAAGTGAGTTCTTAGAAAAATAAAACAGGATGTTAGGCTAGTTTTCCGCATAAAAATGCTTTTATTTGGGAATTTAACCTGAAAATTACCCTATTTCTCGGTATAACCTAGCCAGAAAAGCTGAGAGCTTAATGGTATAGTTGAAAAAAAAAGTAATCTGTCTATGAGTGAGACTATTTTTAGCAAAATTATCCGGAAAGAAATTCCCGCCTCGATCGTCTATGAAGATGATCTGGTTCTCGCTTTTCGAGATGTTAATCCCCAAGCACCCACCCATATCCTCATTATCCCCAAAAAACCGATTCCGAAACTAGAGGAAGCCAGCGAAGGCGATCGAGATTTATTGGGACATTTGTTACTAACTGTTAAAAAAGTGGCCGCCGAAGCTAAATTAAGTCAAGGTTATCGAGTAGTGATCAATAATGGGGAACATGGGGGTCAAACCGTCGATCATCTTCATGTCCATCTTTTAGGCGATCGCCTAATGGCTTGGCCTCCGGGTTAAATTCCTCTTATTTTTCCGCATTTTTGGGGAATTATAGAGCTAGAAGCGTTCTTTTCCGAGTCGGTCTTCTCGATGTTGAACCCATGAATAAGTCTATTTCTGCGATCGCATTGGCCAGCACCCTGCTGTTATTTCCCTTCACTCCTACGACTCTCGCTCAATCGGAATGCTTTCTCCAAAGAGCAGATGGACAACACATAGATCTTAGCCGTCTCTGTGGCGGTTCGTCTAGAAATAGGAAAAATTCCCCGCAAGTTTATCAGTTACCGATTCAACGCCGGGTTAACGGCATTCCCACGGTGATGGTAGTTTTTAATCACCGTCACTCCTATGAAATGCTTTTTGATACAGGTGCTAGTGGTATCGTCCTCACCGATGCCATGGCGAAAGCAATGAAAGTCAAACGGGAAAAGGAAGTACTCGCTCATACCGCCGGCGGTGTCGTTACGGTTTATCTTGGTCGCATTAATTCTGTTAAAGTTGGCGAGGTGGCTTTATCTAATCAGATTGTTGGTATTTCTCCCCAAATGGAAGGGTTAGGACTCTTGGGACAAACTTTTTTTGGTTCCTATGATGTCACGATCAAAAAAGATGTGATCGAATTACGTTATCGTCCATAGTCTGACGGTAAAAATGCTCCCTTTTCCGATTCTAATCCAAAGTTCCTCGCTGTATTTGTTCCCGTTCGATCGCTTCAAATAAGGCCTGGAAGTTGCCTTCTCCAAAACCTCTGGCGGCATGACGTCGCTCGATTAATTCAAAAAAGAAAGTCGGCTGGGAAAAAATTGGTTTAGTGAAAATTTGCAATAAAGTCGGCTTTTCTAATAGGGAATGACTATTTTGTTCAAAATCAATGAGAATTTCCTGTTTTTTTATTTCTAACCATTCCCAATCAGCAATATTAAAATCTTTTTTTTGATAGCTAATTTGTTGATAATAACTGTTGGGAACTGATAAAAATTCTACCTGTCTATCTCGTAATTTTTGAGTTAAGTTTACAATATTTTCTGTTTTTAAAGCAATGTGTTGAATGCCAGATTTTTGATTAATATCTAAAAATTCTTGAATTTGAGAACTGTTACTATCTGGCTCGTTAATCGGTAATTTTAATTCGGTTTCTGGGTGAACAAGTACCTGCGAGTAAAGACCAGAACGCTCCGTTTTAATAGTAAAAGTTTGCCTTTTTTTAAAGCCTAAATTTTCCTCATACCAATTGGCTGTTAACTCTAAATTCCCCTGAAAAACATTTAAAACTAAATGATCAATCGCCAGAATATCCTGATTATATTGTTCCTTACTATCATACTCAATCAGATTAGGATCGGCTAAAATTGGCGTGATTCCCTGTCTTTCAATTAACGTATGTTTGAGATTAGCAATGCTAGAGATTTGACAGCTTTTTATCTTCCCCCTAGAAAAAGCAGTTTCCTGAATAAAAATATCCTGTTTAATTCTCCTAGCTAAAGCGTCTAAATCCTCCACTTGAAAAGCTACATCCGCCACCCCTTCAGGATATTTACCTAAAAATTCCGCCACGGGACTGAGAGAATTTAAAGGAGAAGATAAGATAAAAATAATCTGTTTAGTTTTATCTTTTTGGATGCCATTGCCAACTATTTCCGTGTGCGTATGGAGATTAACTAAACTTGCGATCACCTGAAAATCCATCACCCGCACCAACCAATCTCGCCATTTTTTGGCCGATTCTACATAAAAATGAATATGATCAATAAACATAAATAAAGTCAAAAAAGTGGTTGAGTGTTAGGAATTATGAATTATGAATTATGAATTATGAAGTGGGGAATGAAGAAGTGGGGAGATAGGGGAATTTCAACTAATACCCAAACACCCTAAAACCCCAACGGGTGCATCCCACATTTGCAGAAACACCGACAATCAGCAATTATCAGTGACCCTTAAATTATTACAGATATATCAGCAGCTGCGTGTAAGCATCCCACCGAAAAACTAATGCGCGGGGGGTTTGGGGGCGGCACTTCGACACATTTCGACAAGCTCAATGTAAAAGCTCAGTGACCGCGCCACGCCCCCAACGGGTTTAGTAGCAAGAAAGTTTCCCTTTAAAAATCCCAACTTAGTAGATTGACAAAAATGAGATGTACCCAACCCCAACTCCTGACTCCTGATGACTAAAAAAAGAGATGACTATCGGGTTGAATATTAATTTCCATCGGGACAGCTTGGGGTTCAGCATTCATGGCAAAATAGATAGCATCGGCGGCGGTTTGAGCGGTTAACATTTTATTGCGATCAACTTTTAAGCTCACCTGATCCCAAAAAGGAGTATCGACACCACCAAAATAGAATAAAGTCATTTTAATACCATAGCGTTTTAACTCATCGGCCAGACATTTACTAAAACCCACTACCCCGTACTTAGAAGCACAATAAGCGGCAGCCATAGCCATAGAATGCTTACCCAAAATTCCCACCACATTACAGATATGACCGGCTTTATTTTCCTTCATCACATTAGCCGCAGCCTGACAGGTATAAAAACTCCCCTTCAGATTGAGGTCGAGCATTTTATCTAAATCTTCCGGCGTGATTTTATTATATTGTTTCATCACACCGGCTCCGGCCGCATTAACCAACACATCCAACCGGCCGTAATGGGAGACAATTTTGGCCATCAAAGTTTCCACCTGAGTGGGATTGGTGATATCCGTCGGCACAATTAACGAGGGACAAGACAACTCACCAGCTAAATTAGATAAATTATCGGCATTTCTGGCCACTAATACGAGTTTATGACCATTAACAGCTAATTTACGCGCTAAAGCGGCACCGATCCCCCCCGTAGCACCGACAATCAGAACAACTTTTTCGCTCATAATTATTTATAAATTTTTACAAATCTTATTGTAAACTGTTCCAACTGGAAAATCATCGCTCGTCCCAACCTCTTGATTAAGAGTTAGGAGAGTTTGCGGATAGACGGGAACATAGATGCGATCGATCAATCGCCCTGGGACTATTAGCGGGGAAATTATACTAAATTCGTTGAGTATAGGCTACTTATCAGGATAAGCAAAAGGCTTCGACGGTGAGACTTCGGCGTGATCTCAGGCTTCTAGTCAGTAGCTATTGAGTCTTCAGCAGATAGTCGCAGTAACCGGATTCTTCCTTGCTAAGGATAATCAACGACATTAGCAGTCACAAGTACGATTCTAGACATGAAAACCGAATTCAACAATTTTCCCCGATAAACCGCTTATTTAAGCTTTATATAAAATTTGACAACATTTGAAACAAGACTTAACATAAGTTCACATCTTAAAAATAAACACAACATTAAGTTAGTGCTTCTTAGAGTTCATCGAGAAGGCTAGAGGGTTTGCTTTCAGCTGTTTTCACTTATTCCCTAACTACTGACTAAGAAAACTACTTAACGGAATCCTATGGCATCTCTTTTGATTGCTAGTCTTCTGGCGTTGTGATATTGCCTAAAGGCTAAGGTGAAACATCAGCAAATTTTTCCCTAGCCAGAAATGCTGTAAAAATCTTGGTAAATGTTTATAACTATTGGCTTTATGTTTTCTTGAAAAGACTAAATCGGAGGTTTGTAACTAATGGCAATTTTTCCTGGAACTATATTTAACGACAACATTGTCGGAACCATTTTTAACGATACTTTTGTCGGTAGTAACGGCAACGACAGATTTAATGGTGGCAGTGGTTTTGACACTGCCAACTACAGCAATCTTCGCAACCCTTTTTCCTCAAGCGTCTCTGTTCCACAGAGTATTACTATTTTGCCCACAGGCAAAATCTTGAAAGGTAGTCTCGGCAGTGATCAACTGACTTCTGTTGAAAGAATTATTGCCAATGCTTCTGCTAGTAATAATTTAATCGATGCTTCCACAGCCGCTGCCCCCTCATTTATCGAGGTTGATCTCAGTATCTCCCGTTTAATCGTCAGAAATGTTCCTCTTCTCGGTGCTTTAAACTTTACTGTTAACAACTTCGATGATGTCTCAGGAACTAATCAAGATGACTTCATAAAAGGTGATAGTCAAAATAATCTTTTGCGAGGAAATGGAGGTAATGACACCTTTTTCGGCACGACAGGAAACGATACCCTTGAGGGGGGAACAGGCAATGATACCGCCGACTATCGGGGATTAGGAAGAGCGATTACTGTCAAACCGACGGGAATCGTTGAGAAAAGGTTTGCAGGGGTCGATGATACGATCAGTATGGAGACGATTATTGCCGATTCTCTGGTGGGCGGTAACACTATCGATTCCAGCACTGCTTCGTTGGGAGCTTCCCTTTCTATCAATCTCTCCACGGGTGCGGCTTCTGTTTCTGGTCCTTTTCCCACCATCAATCGGACTTTTCTCAATTTTGATGATGTCATCGGGACTAGCGGCAATGATACAATTACTGGCGATTTTCAAGCCAACATTCTCAACGGTAGTAGCGGTAATGATCTGATCAGCGCTAGTGGCGGTAACGATACTCTTGTGGGTGGTGCTGGGGCAGATACTCTCACTGGAGGAACAGGGACTAACACTTACATCTACAATTCGCCTTCTGAAGGAGCAGATTTGATCACTGATTTTATCTCTATTGATCGAATTCACTTAAGATCTTCTGGTTTTGCGGGATTATCTCGCGGTAGCCTCTCCGCTCGTCGCTACGGTGAAGGTAACTCCCTGGTTGCTGCCGCCGCTGCCGCCCTTTCTGCTGGGGCATCCTCTAATGCAGCAATTTTGGGTGTTGGCACGGCTGCTGGGGTACAGGTGTGGTACACCAATAATGCTTTTGATACCACCGTATTCGGTACAGGTGCTAACCTTCTCGCCACCTTAAGTTCTACCTCTACCAATCTGGCCACAGTCAACCAAACCAACTTCAGTGTAATTGCCTAATATCTAAATTTTTCAATCTAAGGTAAGAGCTTGTACTGAAACAGTACAAGCCTTTTTATTGGAAGCCCATAGAGCTTTAACCAACTTCTGATAGGATAAACCGTGACAATGTAAAGAAATTTTTATGACTGTACTGACCGAAGGAATCGCGCCCCACGGTGGGCAATTAATTAATCGTATTGCTACCGCTGCCGAAAAAGCCGAATTTCTGGCCCTAGCTGAAAAACTGCCGCGAGTTTCCTTAGATGAACGAGCGCTCTCGGATTTAGTTATGATTGCTATTGGTGGTTTCAGTCCCCTCAAAGGCTTTATGGAACAGGACGACTACGAAAAAGTCGTCGATGATATGCGTCTAATCAATGGTTTACCCTGGGCAATTCCCGTGACTCTTTCCGTTAGCGAAGAAGTGGCGGATCCCCTCAAAGAAGGCAACTGGATTCGTTTAGATGACAGGGAAGGTAACTTTGTCGGAGTCCTGGAACTAACCCAAAAATACCGTTACAATAAGGCCCACGAAGCAGTTAACGTCTATCGCACCGACGACCAGAAACACCCCGGGGTAAAAGTCCTCTACGAACAGGGAGAAATTAACCTCGCAGGTCCAATATGGTTACTTCAGCGTGATCCTCATCCTCAGTTTCCCAAATATCAGATCGATCCTCTGCAATCGCGCAAGATGTTCCACGAAAAAGCTTGGAAAACGATTGTCGGTTTCCAAACCCGTAATCCCATCCACCGGGCCCACGAATACATTCAAAAATGCGCCCTAGAAGTGGTAGATGGTTTATTCTTGCATCCCCTTGTCGGCGCTACCAAAAGCGATGATGTGCCGGCCGATGTGCGGATGCGTTGCTATGAGATCATGATGGATAAATACTTCCCCCAAGATCGCGTTATTCTAGCTATCAACCCCTCAGCTATGCGTTATGCTGGCCCCCGGGAAGCAATTTTCCACGCTATTATCCGTAAAAACTACGGTTGTACCCATTTTATCGTCGGTCGTGACCATGCCGGAGTCGGCGACTACTACGGAACCTACGATGCCCAGTATATCTTTGATGAGTTCGAGCCGGGGGAATTGGGAATCGTGCCGATGAAGTTTGAACACGCTTTCTACTGCACCCGCACTTCGGGAATGGCAACCACCAAAACTAGCCCCAGTTTACCAGAAGAAAGAATCCACCTTTCGGGAACGAAAGTCCGGGAACTGCTGCGTAAAGGAGAATTACCACCTCCAGAATTTTCCCGTCCAGAAGTGGCTGCCGAATTAATCCGGGCTATGCAAGGATCATGAACATAACTAGGCGAGAATTGCTCCAGCAGACAGGTTGGGGGTTGCTGACTTTGGCCATTAGTCAAGGAACCCTTAACCGTCATTTGGCTGCTCTCGCCGCCACTAATCCCCGAAAATTGGCTCTTTTAGTCGGTATCGACCAGTATGGGGCGAATATTCCGCCGCTGCCCGGTTGTCTTACCGATGTGGAGTTACAAAAAGACCTTCTCCGTTATCGTTTTGGTTTTCAGGATGCTGATATAGTGACTTTAACGGGACAAAAAGCTAGTGGAGAAGCGATCGAATCGGCTTTTTTAGAACACCTGATCGCCCAAGCCAGGTTGGGAGATGTGGTCATTTTTCACTTTAGCGGTTATGGCAGTCTTGGGGCAGGAAAAGAGGTTTTTATTACTGCTGATGGGGCAGAAAATGCTTTACTTAAGGAAAATATCCTGCTGATGGCTCGCTGTCTAGCTACAGATAAGTTTAGCTTGGTTTTTGATAGCAGTCATCTCCCCCAACCTCAGCCCTATCTCGGTAATCTCCGCGTTCGTTCCTATCCCGAAGCCCTGACTGATCTTAACCCCGCCGAGTTAACTTTCGCTGCCGATATTAAAACCCGTTTTAACCTCAAAAATAAGCCCAGTAACGGCGTTATTCTCGCTGCCGCTAAACCGGAGCAAATCGCCCTGGAATTGAGCGGTAATAGCCCCAATGCTGGCTTATTCACCTATGATCTCACCCAGTATCTTTGGCAAGCTTGCCCCAGTCCGACAATTGCGATCGCTTTTCCCCATCTCCGTAATCTCGTTGCTAGTCACAGCAGTGAACAACAGCAGCCGGCAATCCTAACCAATCAAAAAAATAATTCTGCGCCGCCCTATCATACAACGTCAGAAACGTCAAGGGGGGGCGCAGCAATTGTTACAAATCTTATTGATGAACGCACCCTAGAAGTCAATCTGGTGGGCCTGCCCTTAGAAATCCTAGAAAATTACGGAATTAACTCCTGTTTAAGCTTTATTGAGGCGACTGGGGAGGAAATTAGCCTACAAATTCTCTCCCGTCAGGGTTTAAAAGCCAAAGCGCAATTATTATCCCCGGCTGCTTCCCTAGAAATAGGACAGATTCTACAGGAAAAATTGCGGGTTTTTCCGAGTCAAATCGGTTTAATCGTCGGTTTGGATAGTAATTTAACCCGGATTGAACGGGTAGATGCCACCAGTACCTTTGCTGGTTTGCCCGATGTGGCCGCCGTGGTTAACATTGGCGAACAAACGGTAGATTGTCTCTTAAGTCGAGTTGGTAGCGAAGAAACTGGCAATTATCAGTTATTATCTGCCAATGGCTCCCCAATTATCGGTAGTTTAGGGGCGGCCAACGAAGCAATTAAATCGGGAATCAAAAGACTGCAATCGCAACTAGAAACCCTACTGGCCTGCAAATTGTGGCACTTGTTGATCAATCAAGAATCCTCTGGTTTAGCCGTCATTGTCACCCTAGAAAGCCTCGATCAAACCTATATCTCCACGGTACAAACCCAAAAAATTGCGGGTAGCAAGGGGAATAATACCGCTAAAAATGACTTAATTCTGCCCGTTGGGACGGAAATTCGCTATCAAATCGAAAATCAAGAAGAACAACCCCTCTACGCAATAATCCTTATCCTCAACAGCGATCTCCAACCGCTTTTATACTGTTCCCGTCCCGAAAACCCCGATAATTTCAGCAATTCTAGCCCATTAGCCCCCTTTGTCGTGGCCGCCAAAACCAAGGCCACTATCCCCAATTCCGGCCAAGGACATTGGAAAATTAGTCAACCCAAGGGCATCAGAGAGAATATACTGATCCTCAGTCGCCATCCTTTCCCGAATACCTTGACCCTTCTCAATGCCGCTCAAAGCCTCAAGGGAGAAGCAACCCAACTGCTCACCCTGACTAACCCCCTAGAAATAGCCAGAGCTTTCTGGAGCGATCTAAAATTAGATTTAGGCTTAAAAATGGATAATTCTGGCAGTGTCATTGATGAATACGCCTTTGATCTAGGAACTTGGTCAGGTTTCCGGTTTATCTATCAGGTTATGGACTAAATCGATAGAATAATTCTTATGGAATCCTTGAAAAGAAAAGGTTAAAATCCTAACACAGCTACCCCTAAATTTCCCGATGAATCTTCTGCCCCGGACAACCCAAAGCCGCCTCAAAAAAATTCCACAAATTCCCAGTGTTTGGGAAGGAGATCGTCGTGCTTTATCCTTATCCGAGAGAATGCCCCGGGCTACCCTAGAACCAAATCAAGAAAGCGGTGGCGAGTGCGTGATCTGGGTGGATGGTAGCGAGGGCTGTGTACGCTCTATGGAAGTAGTTTCCCCCGAAACCGGGCCCGAGGCCATGGTGAGAACCTTAATCCGCGCCATCGAAACGCCGCAAAGTCCCGCCCGGCCAGCTAGACCGAAAAAAATTATCGTCCGCGATCGAGAAACACAGTTTTTTCTGCGTGGGGTGCTACAAGATCTCGATATCACCATCGATTATGTCCCCAATTTGCCCCTGATCGATGATCTCTTTCGTGGATTCGACGAATTCCAAAATAACCGCCCCCCAGCAATTCCCCCCGCTTGGCAGTCTGCTTTAGTGAAAACTGCTCACGAAATTTGGAAAGCTGAACCCTGGTCCTGTTTAGCTGATTACGATATTTTAGAAATTAAGCTCGATCGCCCCGATTTCCCGCATCTTTACGCTTGTGTCATGGGAATGCTCGGTCGGGAATACGGAGTCATTCTCTATCGTTCCCTAGCATCCCTCAAACAATTCCGCCAGTCCGCTTTAGAAGAAAAATCGATGGAAAGATTAGAAAAAGCCTTTCTTTCCCAAGATTGTTGGTTTTTAAGCTACGAATTGGCCGATGATGATGAGGACGATGATGAGGATGACTACGATCTGGCCTCGGTCGCCCCTTCCCAAATCCATCCAGTTTTCGGCAGCGTGCATCCCTACGAAGGCATTCGACCCTATTTAGATGAAGAAGAAGCAATCACGGTATATTTAGCTTTAATAGCTCTGTTGCGCTTTTTTAAAGGCAATCAATCCGCTTTATCCGAAGAACCGATCGGAGAATTACAGCGTCGTTTTCGCATACCCCTCGATCCCGAACAAGCAAAAGGAGAAACCGTGGCCGTGACAGTGGCCACGATGCCCGATCTATGTGCGGAATTTATGCAACTCTTAGAGGAGGAGGAGGACGACGATGATGATGAGGATGATGAGGAAGAATCCGTACTCAAAGAAAATCTAGTCCCTGATAATGCTCACCTCAGTTTGGGAATGGTTCCCTGGCAATTATTGGATAAAATTCGTAGTCGTCCAAAAATCCATTATCAACCCCAATCCGTACCCACAAAAGGGGAGGGTTTTCCCGTGGTCATGATCCAGACCTCCCGACCAAAGGCCAAGGAACTGATCGAAAAAATCGAACAAGCTGGCGGTTTGGCGGCCATTGGTTTTAACCCCGGCGAAGATCCCCTAGAAGATACCCGTTATGATCTCGGGATTCTGAAAATGGCTAATGGTGATCTCTATCTATTTGGAGAATTCGAGCAGGATGATCCCGATCACCGTAATGCTCGCCGCAATTGGCAAAAACGCATCAAAAATACCGAGGGTTATTGTGGTTTGATTATTGCCATGGGGGTAACGGGTTCCTCCTGCGGTAATCCCCAATTAAACGATATGTTAGCCCTCTACGAGGCAAAATCGATCGATAGTAAAGATTTAGACTTGGGAGTTTTAACTCTTATGCCTCACTTTGGTTAATTTGAACTGGCAGCGGCGGTTTTTTTTCAGTGAACAGTAATCAGTTTGCTTGGCAAATTCATTGACATACTCCCACCGTCAAGCTGCGCTATGAAGTGTAGAAATATGCCCATGACGAATCGATTTTTACCGCCGCGTATGGGCAGAAATTCCCTTAATGGGTAGGTCAACTTTGATCAGTCGTTTAGGGTAGGTCATCATGGTTAAAATTTTACAATTTGGTTAAAAAATCCCACTCATTAAACCAAGTCGAGCGATCAACAAGATTGAGTAATGAAATAAAATCTTGCTCAATATTGAACTCTATATTATAAGGTTTGGTCACTTGATTGATAATTGCTTGAACATCATTTTTATTAGCCATTTTATAAAATTCACGATTGTCATTGATGGTTTTTAAATACCTCCTAAATAGAGTATTTAGACTAATATCCTTTTCTCTAATAGGATTTTGGTTATTCAAAAAATCCCTTTTACTTAGTTGTTCCCTGACGTTGGCATACCGATGGCAAGTCTCATCAATATATTTATGATCAAGACTCTCTAGCTTTTCTTGCATAATTGTTAAATAATGATTCTCTAGGGATTGTACCAAAGCAGATCGATCAATATTAATATCATCTTTTTTGGCTTCTAGCCATTTTTTTAGTAGATGAGATAACTTGATCAAATCCATTAATAAAATTGACTCAAAAGTATAAGACGGAGTGATATAAGTTAGAATTTTAAAATGACTACCCAGTGCTTCAATAAGCTTATCACGGTGATCATCTTCAATAAAATCACGATCAAAGACAAGAAAAGCCTTACTCCAAAGCGTTTCTTGATTCTTAATTTGCTGAAAAACTGTCTTATAACTAGGTAAATCCTTAAAAATTTGAGAGACTCCACCTATCACCCAAAAGACATATTTTTTGGTATTTACCCCTAAAGTCATTTTTTGTAACAATGTATAAATTGCTTTTGCATCATCCTGACCTTCCACAAATAAAATATGATCTGCCTCAATAGCATTGATAACGTCTAAACCATTACTATTACCCAAAGAACTAATAATCGGATTTAGACTAGAGGGATAAATTCCTTTAAAACGAGAGCCAACATCTAAACTCTGTTCATCTTTAACCACAGAAGTATAGTGATAGTTGGGTCTGTTTTCAATATGAAAAAGCTGATACAGAGGAACCTGACGAATTAGAGTCTCATTGTGAGTTGTTAAAAAGATTTGAGTATTTGTCGAAAATCTAAGAACCGTATCAATTAAACGTTTTTGAATATCCCGATGAATATGACTATCAGGCTCATCAAATAAAATTAAGTTTAGGTCTCTAGTTTTTTCTGGCGCGTAAAGATTCAATAAAATAAGAATAATTTGTAACGTTCCACTTCCCAATAGAGAAATATCTTTCTCAATGTCTTGTGACTCAATTTTATAATCAATCACTGATTTTATATCTTTTTTGATATCACTTTTAGGGAAAAACTCAATTTTTTTATCGCCGTTAAAGAGAATATATGATAAATCTCGAATAAATTTATTGTAAAGATTTTCATTTCGAGTTGTATCATAATAAAGATTGTATAAACGATTACGAACAACTTCAACAGACTCTCTTTTTTGAATAGATTCAATAATTTGTGGACGAGTCACAAATCTCTCCTCAGTTCTGATGGTGGCTACAGGAGAAGCAAAAGATGCACTAATAGGGTTGGGAAAATTTTCAAAAAACTCATTGAATCCTCTAAAGTTATATTGGCTATAATTCAAAGGCTCGATAACATAATTTAAACCAGAGGTCTTGATAGAAAAACCAATTTCTAAATTTATATCTACTTTGTTTAATAAATTTCTATCTACTTTGTTTAAGGTAATAGATAATTCAATAGGAGCAGTTGTATCACGTTGATAAAAAATATCGTCAATATTTGAAGTTCTAACCGTTTTAATAGTTTCGTAAGGAAAATATTTTTCTGTTGTATGACCGAGAATATAATCACCTTTTTTGTATAACTCTTTATATCCTTTGCCCGCTTGCCGAATTAGCTTATTAAAACACTCATGCCAAAGGGCGATCGCCTCTAGCAAATTGGTTTTTCCTGAATTATTAACCCCAGTAAAGACATTAAAATCAGGATCTAAATCTACGGTAACATTTTGAAAAGACTTAAAATTTTTAATCTGAATTTTGCTGATCTTCATTCCCGTTCATCCTGCCGTAGAATTGCCTCTAGTCGAAGCTGATAATGTTCAATGCTTGTAACAGGTTGCCGTCCTAGCGTAACCGCATCTCGAATGACATAAACTTCCGACATTGTCCCACAGTTAAACACCACATAGAGCCAATAGTCCCGCTTTAATCGTTCGGCTGTTTTATACTTATCTCTGATGCTAACACAATTGGGAAGTAGGTTAGCCCAATTAAATCTAATTAGGGAGCAGCCTCGTAGGTTGGTTTGAGCGAAACAATACTTGGGAGAAAACCTATTAATTCGATTGAAAAAGCGAAACCCAACAAACCCAACGCTTACTACTTAACTCTCAGAGTAATTGGCTGATAGCATTTTTATTTATTCGTGGCAGGCATCCTACTCGCCTCTCCCCTTCGCCGGACAGGGGTTGGGGGTGAGGGTAATTAACCATCTCTGTCATTACTTTAGAAAAATGGTATCAGTAGATTGACAAAAATTGAGCTGCAGCCTGAGTTCTGATCACCGATCACTGAAATCCCTAAAATTAAGCGATAATGTAAAGTAAAGTCAAACTTTCTGGACAAATTCTTATTATGGTGTTATTCGGATTCGGAAAAAAATTAACTTTGCCTACAGTAAGGGAAGCACTACCCGGGCGATCGGAAAAAATGCCCGTACCTAGCAGCCACTACGTTAACGGTCATCCTTTGCAGCCCCCCTTTCCAGTCGGTATGGAAAGCGCAATGTTCGGTTTAGGCTGTTTTTGGGGAGCAGAGCGCAAATTTTGGCAATTAGAAGGAGTTTACACTACGGCGGTAGGTTATGCGGCTGGCATCACCCCCAATCCCACCTATCAGGAAGTCTGTACCGGCATGACTGGGCATAATGAAGTGGTCTTAGTGGTTTATGATCCCAGGGTGATTTCCTACGAACAACTGTTAAAGGTTTTCTGGGAAAGTCATAATCCCACCCAAGGAATGCGTCAGGGTAATGATACGGGAACTCAGTATCGATCGGGTATCTATACTTATAGTCCCCAGCAAAAGCAATTAGCGGAAAAATCTCGATCGATCTATCAAGACGCTCTCAATAAAGCGGGCCATGGTCAAATTACCACGGAAATTATCGACGCACCTGAATTTTATTATGCTGAAGGTTATCATCAGCAGTATTTAGCGAAAAACCCCGGCGGTTACTGTGGTTTAGGGGGAACAAAAGTGGAATGTCCGATCGCTCTTGATCTGAATTTAAATTAAGTAGGGTTAGCCTTCAGTTATCAGTTATCAGTTATCAGTTATCAGTTATCATTCATAATTCATAATTCATAATTCATAATTCATAATTCATAATTCAGATCATAAAATATCCTTTCTTTTTTGCAACCAATAGGTAAGGAGAAAATAAATAAGGGAATGAAGAATCAAAACTCCCCAATTCAATAACAAATTATTGATAGATAATTGATAAACTTGATTGACATCCTCAAAGGGTAAAGGAATATTAAAGGTATTTTGTTCTTTCGCTTCTGCAATCATAGCTTCCACCTCTACTAATACCCCGTAGGCAGCAATCGACCAGCGACTAATCATCAACCATGATAGATATTTCCCCAGACCTTCTAAGCTAAATAATACCCCAGCAAAGATAATCTGAGGAATTAAAATTAAAGGTAAGGCGCTATTTGCTTGGGTGATATTACTAACCCCAGCAGAAATTAATAAACCGAGATTAATTGCCGCAAATATAGTTAAAAATGTGGTAACAAAACAGCCAGTTAACCAGGTCATTAATTCCGGTTGCGGGTCAGTAAATCCCCAAAATATCACGCAGGTAATTACAATTGTTTGCAGAAAAGCTAAGGCTGCTAAAACCATAATTTTCGAGAATAAATAGGGTAATAATCCCAAATTAACTAATCTTTCTCGCTGATAAATTGGCGATTCTTTGACAATTTCCTGTAGGGAACAGGCAAAACCTACCCACAATTGCGCGCAGGTAAAAACAAAGAGAGTTTTTAATGCTAAAGGTGCCGATTGGATAGCCTGATCAAAACTAGGACTATCTCCCAAAAATAAAGGATTTTTGCCACCTAAAACCATAGCCATTAAGAAAATTCCGATCGGTGCGGTTAATAGGTATAAAATTAAACTAAATTGATCACGGATAATTAATTGGCTATAGCGTTGACATAAAACCTGTAGTTGTGGCCAAAAAGATTGTTGAACCTGTTGCGGTTTACTATGATTTTGCTGAAATATTTTAGCGATTCTTGCTTCAATATTATTTTTGTAGTAGTCGGATTGTTGGAAACGTTGGCATTCTTGCTCAACTTTTTCCCTAGTTTCCAGATGAATATAAATATCGGCAAAATCCCCCTGAGGTAAAGAGAAAAAATTTAAGGCCTCCCCCGGAGAACCAAAATAACATAAATTGCCTCCTTGACCAAGAAAAACTAATCGATCGCAGAGATTGATATTATTAGTAGCATGGGTGACTAGGAGAATTGTTCTGCCTTCTTTGGCTAATTTTGCCAGTAATTCCATCATCTTTTTATCTAAACCGGGGTCTAATCCCGAGGTGGGTTCATCTAAAAAGAATAATTTGGGATTGGCTAATAATTCTACCGCAATACTCACCCTTTTTAATTGACCACCGCTTAAGTCTTTGACTAAAGTATTTCTTCTTTCTAATAATTCCACCTGCTGCAGAGTTTTCTCGATCGCTTCTTGGCAATTAAGATCGGGAGGTAGCCTTAATTTAGAAGCATAATATAACACTTCTCCCACAGTTAAATCCCTGTGGACGATGTCGTATTGGGGAACATAACCGATTTGGGTGCGATAGATATTAAAATTCTGGCGCAGCTCTTCCCCATTCAGATAAACAGTTCCCGAGGTGGTGGGTTCAATTCCTAATAAAGTCTTTAATAAAGTCGATTTTCCCGCACCACTTCCCCCGACAATTGCCACTAATTGACTCGGTTCGATCGGTAGGGAGATATGATTGAGAATTATTAAAGGTCGTTTCTTTTTATCCCGCACCATCTTGACGATATTTTCGGCATCCAGACGGATATTATCCCCCGTATCTAATAAAACTAAGTCATCTCCCTGCAAACGAAAACTATAGGGTCCGATTCTCACCGTACAACCATTAGTTAAAATGGCACTACCTGATACTTTTTGTCCGTCGATAAAGACTCCATTGGTGCTTTTGTCGTGGAGAATATAACGATTTTGGTTATCGCTGTCGATAATCGCGTGTTGTCGGGAAATTGTCGGAGCGTCTAAAACCACAGTGGCAGCATTATCTCGTCCTAAAACTACACTGCGATTACCTAGGGAAACCGATTTAAAAGCTAAAGGTGGGCTTTTTACCTGTTGGTTAGGATGATAATAGGTAATCTTGACGCAATTTTTGACATCTTGACCGATATTAATCTCATCCCCATTTCGTAAAAGATAGCCCTCTTTGGGAGTAATGACGCGATTATTGATAAAAAGTTGATTGGAACTAGGATTAGTCCCGTCTCCATCGTGGATATAGTAATCATCTCCCTGACGACGAAAACAAGCTTGGACTCGACTCACCACCGTCCAGTGTTGGGGAACAACTAAATCCACCTGTTGACCATCCCGACCCAATTTATAATTAGGACGACTCAGATTAATAGAAGGGAGAAATTCTCCCTGATTGTTAAGAATAATGTAGGGTTCTTGACTAATAACCGTTTTAATGTTAGGAGAATTGGTCATAAAAATTCGATCGGTAGATGGCGTTCGCGGGGGACGGTAAGAAGTTAAGATAGAATTAATGTCTCGATCGCTACTGTTAACCTCAGAGTCTAGAACGAACTCTAGAGATCATGTTAGTAAAACTTCTTAGGATCGATCGAGCTTATCTAAATTCCTATTCCTAAGACCTATCCACAGGTTATCGTGCTGTTAGACGATGGTTACAACTCCTATTTCTCCTACCGCTAAGGTTTCTAAAGTCGAAGGTATCAAAGAACGCAGTAATTATCTACGAGAACCTTTGGCCAGTGAACTCCTCGAAGATACAACCCATTTTACCGATGCGGCGGTTCAGATTCTCAAGTTTCACGGTTCCTATCAACAGGATAATCGCGACAATAGAGCCAAAGGTCAAGAAAAAGACTATCAAATGATGTTGCGTACCCGCAGTCCGGGGGGTTTTATCCCCGCGCAACTATATCTTACCCTCGATAGTTTGTCCGATCGTTACGGTAACGGCACTTTACGGGTGACAACCCGCCAAGGCTTCCAATTACACGGTATTTTAAAGAAAAATCTCAAAGCTACCCTCGGGGAAATTATCCGCAGTATGGGATCCACTTTAGCGGCCTGTGGTGATGTTAACCGCAATGTCACTGCACCGCCAGCCCCCTACAAAAATCGCCCTGAATACGGCTATGCTTGGGAATATGCCAATAATATCGCCGATTTGCTCACTCCCCAAACTGGAGCCTATTACGAAATTTGGCTCGATGGCGAAAAAGTGATCAGTGCAGAAGAAGCGCCAGAAGTCAAGGCATCGAGACAAAAAGATACAAATGGCATTAACAAAAACGATCCCATCGAACCGATCTACGGTCAACATTATATGCCCCGTAAGTTCAAGATCGGTGTCACAGTGCCGGGGGACAACTCCATCGATATCTACACCAATGACATCGGTTTAGTGGTGATTACCGACGCAAACGGTCAATTACAGGGTTTTAACATCCTTGCGGGGGGTGGACTGGGAAGAACCCACAATAAGGAGGAAACTTTCCCCAGAATGGCCGATCCGATCGGTTATGTGGACAAAGAAGAGGTGTACGATCTGGTAAAAGCGATCGTGGCAACCCAACGGGATTACGGCGATCGCGGCGATCGTCGTCATGCGAGAATGAAATATATCCTCGAAGAATGGGGAGTAGAAAAATTCCGCAGCACTGTTGAGGGTTATTTCGGCCAAAAAATTGCCCCCTACCAACCCCTCCCCGATTGGGAATATCAAGACTTTTTGGGATGGAATGAACAGGGAGATGGAAAATTATTTTTTGGTCTTTCTGTGGAGAATGGCCGGGTCAAAAATGAAGGCAGTTTTCAGCTAAAAACCGCCTTAAAAGTGATTATCGAGCGTTTTGAGCTACCCATGCGCTTGACGGCTAATCATAATATCATTCTCTACGAAATTGAACCCAAGGATCAGCAAGCGATCGAGGCGATCCTGAAAGAACACGGAATTATCACTAATCCCGCCGAAATTGACCCTTTAACCCGTTATTCCATGGCCTGTCCCGCTTGGCCCACCTGTGGATTAGCGATTACCGAGTCAGAAAGAATTTTACCCAGCGTGATTGAACGCATTCGCACCCTGCTTAATCGTTTAGGATTAAGCAAAGAGGAATTTGTCATCCGCATGACAGGATGTCCCAATGGCTGCGCGCGTCCCTATATGGCAGAATTAGGATTTGTGGGTAGCGCTCCCAATTCCTACCAACTCTGGTTGGGGGGAACAGCCGATCAAACTCGACTAGCGCGCCCCTATTTGGATAAAATGGCGATCGATGATCTAGAAAAGGTCTTAGAACCGATTTTCGTTTACTTCCAACAGGATCAACAAAATAACGAAACCTTCGGAGAATTCTGTCATCGAGTCAATTTCCCTGCTTTACAAGCATTTTCAGCCACCTACACACCTAAAATGACCGAAACTACTACCACTGAATCAAAACCCAAACGCGTGCGTAAAAATCAAAACCGTGTCAGCGTCCCCGATGATATGTTTGTCCGTCTCAAGGAAGCTTCGGAAACGGAAAAACGGCCGATGAATCAAATCATCAATGAGGCGCTAGAGGCCTATTTCAGCCAAAAATCCTAATCAGTTATCAAGGTGGGACTTAACCCACCTTTTTTTAATTAGTATATTCATAGGGTCGGTCTGTCGAAAAAATCATAGTCCATCACATCATCTTGGTTACGCGATATGGTGCAACAATTGGGGCAGTTTCTCAACCTTCAAGCGGGAAGTATAGAGGAATATCAGGAGTTTTTATCAGAAGTCTTACAAGCAGAATGGGAGAGTAATGGCGATCCTACGGTGGTTTATCCTATCCTACAACGCCGTCAACATCTGTTAGATGATACCTTTGCCCAACTGTTGCAACAATGGGCTAGAAATGTGTTTTCTCAAGGGAAACCAGAAGAAGTGGCGGGTATTGTCGGGGTGATTCAGAATTTATGTATTAAGATTGCAGATTTTCCTTTGGGAAGTCGGGCTAATAATCTAGAAATCGCTATTACAGGCTATCAGACCCTCTTAGAAGTATATACCCGTCAAGCTTTTCCTGAAAAATGGGCAAGGATACAAAATAATCTGGGGAATGCTTATAGTAAGCGCATCAGAGGGGAAAGGGCAGAAAATTTAGAGTTAGCTATTGTTGCTTATAACCAGTCTTTAGAAGTATATACTCGTGATGCTTTTCCTGAAGATTGGGCAGTAATACAAAATAATCTAGGGACTGCTTATAGTGATCGTATTGGAGGGGAAAGAGCAGATAATCTAGAGTTAGCTATTGTTGCTTATAACCTGTCTTTAGAAGTCTATACCCGTGATGCTTTTCCTTATGAATGGGCAAGGAGACGAAATAATCTGGGTGCTGCTTATAGTAAGCGCATCAGAGGGGAAAGGGCAGAAAATTTAGAGTTAGCTATTGTTGCTTGTAACCAGTCTTTAGAAGACTATACCCGTGATGCTTTTCCTTATGAATGGGCAGTAACACAAAATAATCTGGGTAATGCTTATAGTAAGCGCATTCTTGGGGAAAAGGCAGATAATCTAGAGTTAGCGATTGTTGCTTATAACCTGTCATTAGAAGTCCATACCCGTGATGCTTTTCCTGAAGATTGGGCAGTAACACAAAATAATCTAGGGACTGCTTACATAAACAGAATCAAAGGAGACATAGTAGAGAATATAGAAACCGCAATTTTCTGTTATCAAGAAGCCTTAAAAATTCGTACTTTTGATGTCTTTCCTCTTGACTGGGCAACTACTCAAAATAATTTAGGCAATGCTTATAGTGAACGAATTAGAGGCAATAAAGCCGAGAATATCGAAAATGCAATTGTCTGTTATCAAGAAGCCTTAAAAATTTATACCCGTCAAGCCTTTCCAGGAGATTGGGCAGAGACACAATATAATTTAGCCAATACTCTCAGAGAACGATTTAAACTTCTTGGTAAAGTGACAGACATTCAACAAGCAATTAACTCTTATAAACAAGCTGGAGAAATTATTGAAAAAACCGAAGACAAAACCTTATATTTTAACTATTCCTATCAATTAGGAAAAGCTTTATTTGAGGGCGGATATTATACAGAAGCTATTGAACACTTAGAAAATTGTCAGCAACTTTATCAAAAACAAAAGGATATTAGTAGTTTGGCTCCAATTTTATTGGAACTTGCCCGTCTCTATCATCGCACTGGTAGGCTCGAACAGGCAAGACTTTATTTTAAAGATTCTTTACGTCTATTCCGTCGTTTAGGTGATCAAGATAATGTGGCTTCTGTGACAACTGCACTGGGCAATCTAGAAATACAAATTGGCAAGATTTCCCAAGCTTGTAGTCATTTAAAAGAGGCACAAACATATTATCAAGAAAACAATGATAAGGAACGACTAGAGGAAATTAATTATCTACTAAAAATTCTACAATCTGCGTAAAAAATGTCAAGACTCAGCCGTTATCAATCAACTCTCAAAAGATGGGGACTTATAGAAAATCCTTTTCGACCAACTCCCCCCGATGATCGCAAAAAATTAGCAAAGATTTTTTATGGACGAGATCAAGTTTTAGATGTCGTTATTCCGACCCTCTATGAAGGACGTAATATCTTAGTTAGGGGAGCTTGGGGTATTGGTAAAACCGCCTTAATTTTTAATTTAATTAACCAGTTACAACAGGAAGTTAACCAATTAAATGAAAAAATGTTATTGCTTTATATTAGCAGTATTCCTGGGGAAAGTTCCACGGAATTTTATCGTGCTTTATTATTAGCTGTAGCCGATAGTTTAGCGGATAGTGATCAAGAATCAAGAGACATTGCTAATACGCTTTTAGGGTATTCTATTCAACGTAATAAAACCACTACTGAAGGACAAGTTAAATTAGGCTTTTTATCCTTTGGCAAAAAGGAAGAATCCCCTGCTAATCAACTGACTCCCACTGCCAATGCTGATCCCTATCCTTTACTCATTCGTTTATTAAATAGAGCCGAAGAAATTTATTCTCGTATTGTTATTGCTATTGATGATTTTGACAAAAAAGACCCCATTGTTGTCCAGACAATTTTAGAAAGTAGTTTAGATTTATTTCGGATGGGAAAACATCGAGGATTTATCATGACAGGAAGAGGCTTTACCGAGCTTCAAGAAGCAACCTTAAAAGCCCTTGGTATCTTTTCTGAAGATATTCCCCTTGAACCCATGAGTCAAGATGATTTACGTCACATTGCTATTAATTATCTTAATAGTGCCAGAAACGAACAGCGAAATGATCCCTATCCTTTCACAGAGGAAGTCATCAATTTAATTACGGGTTACGCTCAAGGAATTCCTCGAGAACTGAATACTATCTGTGAAAAAGTATTAAGGCAAGCTGCTTCAGAAGGATATGAAATTATTGATGAAACTGCTTTTTATTCAATTTGGCAAATCCTTCAAGAAAAATTTACTTATCCCTTAAGTCCTCAGTTTCGTCATTTATTATACGTTGCTCATCAAGCCGGTGGCATTAGTGAGAATATTTCTGATCAAACTTTGGCTAAACTTGATGCTATAACCTTTGTTGCTCTCTTGCCCCAACTTAAATCGATGGAAGAACAAGGATTATTAATTCGTCAAGAAGATCAGAGCGGTTTTCGTTTTCTTCCTTCCCAATTATTTCAACCTAAGTTACTCCCTGAGTCTCAGTCTGAGTAAATAATAATTGAAGCTATTAGGGGAGTTATAAAAATCGATCGAGCAAAAAAGCAACTAGGTAATGATTGGGTAGTGGTGGTGAGCCATGGTGCTTATCTTGTATGAAGTGTGTAAAATATTTGTTAATAACAATAATTTGCTTAACTCACTATCTTTATCTAAAAAAATTGAGAATCCCGTTGGGGCTATTTGATACTTTATTTATGACTAAGATAAACAACAAAGCAAAGCGTTAAACCTTCATCCCCACTCCCCTTTGCCCCCCCCGACGTTGGGGGGGTTTTGCCTCTTGCTTCATCTTAACAGGCAATTTAAATTACGAACAGCCTAACAATTTAAGGGAATTAACTTTCGTCAAGAAGATCAAAGCTGACTAATGCTCAAATATATCTTTGTATTGCTGTAAATCTAAAGCGGTGAAGATGGGGATACAACTAAAGCATTTTTGGGTTAATTCCCATCTTTCTTCTCTTTGCAGCATCAAAATTAATTTATCTCGCACTGACAGTAAATAGCGCACATCATTAGCAGCGTAACTCAGTTGTTGTGGGGTGAGATTAGCAGCATTTCCCCAATCAGAACTTTGAGCGGTTTTGTCTAATTCTATGCCTTCCAATTCCTGCACGAGACTTTTTAAACCGTGACTGCTGGTATAAGTCCGAGCGAGTTTACTGGCGATTTTGGTGCAGAAAATCGGTTGAGTCGCAATGCCAAAAGTTTGGGATAGTTGAGCCACATCAAAACGGGCGAAATGAAAGACTTTTTCTATCCGCTCATCCTCCATGACCTTTTTGAGATTAGGAGCCTCTGTTTGCCCCCTAAAAACGCGAATAGCGGTGACAAAACCACTGGGATCACAAAGTTGAATTAAACACAGTCGATCGCGACCCGGGATTAATCCCATAGTTTCTGTATCTACAGCGATCGAATTAACCCCTAAATAACGGGATAATAGGTCATCGCTTAAATCTCGATCGCACACTTGAAAATTGTCTAAGTTCATATAGTTAGAAGATAGGAGAGCTTTTTTCAGTTATCAGTTATCAGTTATCAGTTATCAGTTATCAGTAAAAAGACAGCACTGTTAATGCGATTTAATACTCCTTACTTAAGACTGTCCACTGAAAACTCAAATCTGATAACTGATAACTAATGTTAAAAACTGATAGTTAAATTTAAATATTATCATGGTCATTTTGTCAACGCTTTTTAACAAAAAGTTGTGTGAAATAATATTCACCAGCATTATTTTTAGCGATACCGATACCAGTGAGATTATAATCACCAACCATATTTTTTTGATGACCAGGACTATTAATCCAACCCTTGACAGCAACAGCAACAGGGTCAGGATATCCCTTCATAAAAGCCAAGTTTTCGCCCATTTTTTCTAAAGGAATCATCCTTTGTACTGCCTTAATTCTTCCCTCAAAACCATCATGACTAAAAGGAGCCTGTTTGTTGGCCATTTTTTGACTAAATAAGCGAGCTTCATGACTAACGCGAGCATCGAGACGTAGGGGGGGTAAATTTTGAGAAATTCGGTAGCGATTAACTTGATAATTAGTGTTTTCTTCGAGGGTAATAAAAAAAGCTTGATTCCCGATAGGATCATAGCTAAGGGGATTAGTAGCAACGGGAGCGGATTGACGTTTTAAAAATATTTGAGTAAAGTACAATTTTCCTTGACTATCCGTCGCTACTCCAATCCCGGTACTATCAAAATCTCCCTCCATGTTTTCCCGATGACCTTGACTTTTAATCCAACCATCCACAGCAATCATTACTGGGTCATCATAACCTTGATTAACTGCCACATTTTCCCCCACCGCTTGATAGGGAACTGAAACACCAATAGTTTGCGCTCTTTTGTCAAAATCTTGATGACTAAAAGGAACCAAACCCGCAGCCATACGTTGACTATGTAATCTTGCTTGTTGCGAAATTTCCTGATTGAATAGTAGGGGAGATAAATTGCGAGATTGACGATAGCGATTGACCTGTTGATAGATTTTATTCTCTAAAACAAGTAAAGTTGCCGCATCTAAAGGAGAGGGAGAAGGAGAGGGAGAAAAAGATGGCACAAATTCCGTAAAAGAGCTATGGTTTAAGGCACTACAGGCCATTAAACTTGTTGATACAAGTATCAAAATTCCTAACTGATAACCCTTCTTAAAAGAACTTTTCATACTAAGCTAGTCTAGAACAGAGAACAGGTCAAAACGAATATCAAATTTAGATGCACCATAGCTTATCCCTCTCACTGATAACTGTTAACTGATAACTGCTTACTGTTAACCATTCATTGATAAATATTTAGCCACCGATTGCACATCTTTATCACCCCGTCCAGAGAAATTAATAACAATGCGAGGACTACCGGTTACTTGTGGGCAAAGAGTTTCTAAATAGGCTAAAGCGTGGGCAGTTTCTAGGGCCGGAATAATCCCTTCTAAACGGGAAACTCGTTGAAAAGCTTCCAGCGCTTCCTTGTCGGTGACACTGTAATATTCAGCGCGACCACTATCTTTTAAAAAGCTATGTTCTGGCCCGACTCCGGGATAATCTAAACCGGCACTAATGGAGTGGGCCTCGATAACTTGACCTTCGTTATCTTGTAATAAATAACTCATGGCCCCATGTAGAACCCCCGGTTGACCTTGGGTAAGGGTAGCGGCGTGTTTTCCAGAGGCGATACTTTCCCCGGCAGCCTCAACACCAATTAAACGCACAGCAGCTTCTTTAACAAACTCATGAAATAAACCCATAGCATTAGAACCACCCCCCACACAAGCGAGGAGAATATCCGGTGAACCGCCCCATTTTTCCAGACTTTGCTGACGAGTTTCTTGACCAATAATCGCATGAAAATCGCGCACCATCATCGGATAGGGATGGGGACCGGCCACAGAACCAAGGATGTAGTGAGTGGTTTCCACATTTGTCACCCAGTCGCGAATCGCTTCCGAGGTGGCATCTTTCAGGGTTCCCGTCCCGGCGGCCACGGGTTGCACCGTCGCCCCAAGCAGTCTCATGCGGAAAACATTGAGTTCCTGGCGTTCCATGTCGTGAATTCCCATATAAATCACGCATTCTAGACCAAAACGAGCGCAAACCGTAGCGGTGGCCACGCCGTGCTGTCCTGCCCCAGTTTCGGCGATAATTCGCTTTTTACCCATGCGTTTGGCTAATAAAACCTGACCGAGGGCGTTATTAATCTTGTGGGCTCCAGTATGGTTTAAATCTTCCCGTTTTAGGTAAATTTGCGCCCCAGTACCGTCAGCTTTGGCATAATGGGTGGTGAGACGTTCGGCAAAATATAAGGGACTAGGTCTGCCGACGTAATCCTTGAGCAGTTGATTTAATTCTTGTTGAAAATCGGGGTCGTCTTTATACTGATTATAGGCCGTTTCTAGTTCACTTAAGGCTGGCATCAGGGTTTCTGGGACGTATTTGCCCCCGTAGCGTCCAAAACGCCCAAAAGCATCGGGATACTGGCTTGCTGTGCTGGCTGAGGCGGTATAAATCGGCGTGATAGTCATGTAAACCTTCGATGAGAGACTTATGATCCATTATAAATCTAAGGGTTTAGTCTCTGGGTTAACCTGAGTTCCGGGGCAATCATCGCCTAACCTACTCAATAATTAAAGGGTGAGCATTGCCCACCCTGTTACTGATTTTACATCCAAATACTCACATCAACTTTTAACACCTGTCCTAATAGTAATAACCATTTTAATTGAGTCATCGGCCAGGGACAGGCAGCATCTATTGAATTAGACTGCAAACAATTAGGAACTAGACGCTCGTGGAAATAATAATAGTATAATTCCTGAGAGCGATCGAGGGATAATCCTAGCTTTAATTGTTGGCTAACTTCAATTAAACGGGTGATTAGGCGAGTATCCTCCTCCGCCGTTAAAGGATCGCCATCGTGTAATAATTTCCAAAGAGATTGCCAGAGCAAACTTTCTAAGGTTTGACGCGCTTCGGGAATATTTAATTGACAGTGTAAATGATTGGCTTCTTTAGCAATAGCCAATAATTGATCGAGATTATTTTCCGTTGCTTGCCGCTGCTCAAAATCTTTTTCTAGGGCATTAATCACCTGTAAACAACGGTGAGAAATGGCTATATCGGCCGCTACCTGTAACTCTTGCGGTACGGGCAGCTCATCCCGTTGGAAAGCCGCTAAAATGCCGTAATTATCCCGATAAACTTGGGTGTATAATTGGTCAAGACGTTTTTTAGTTTCGGCTGTCACCTTCTGCATAATTCGGTGTCTTTCATCGGCAAAAAGATGGGGTAAAGCAAAGAAGTTTTCTCCCAATCCGCGCCCCATTTCTACGATCATGGTCGAAACACTGGCCTGTTGTAAAGATTCAAAGAGATGATCCTTAAGATTGCTATAGATTAACCGACTGTTAAACGGTTGAATGCAGCAGTAAAAATCCCAACCTCCTAAATGTAGAACAGCAAAGACAAAATGTTCACTTTCTTGGGTAATTTCCGAGGTTAATTCCACCTGTCCCACCGCTAAAGTTAAAGATCCGATCGCTTGTTTTTGATAATCTAATTGACGGGCATTGTAACAATAAATCCGATGATGACTAGGATAATTGGTAAATAGAGAACTAATAGCGTAATGGGCCGCCACCCGTTCCAAATCCACCCGCGCAGAAGTGACCAATTGTCGATAGACATCGGCCCCATCTTGATATAACTTAACGTTACTGGGAGCGAAAGCTAGACGACTGAGGAAATTCATTTCTAATTGAATTCCAGCCACTTCTCCGGCTAATTCCAGGGCCCGGCCAGCATATCTCAAAATTTGCGTGCCTTCAGGTCGAGAAATTTCCTCAAAAAACCAGCCACAACTGGTAAACATCAATAAAGCTTGTCTTTGCATTTCTAATAAACGCAAAGCGTCGATTTTCTCGCTTTTACTCAGGTTGCGACTTTGATGCACAGCTAAGAAATGTTCGATCGCGTCTGGGGATCGATCTAAAATAACTGCAATGTAGTCATCCCTTGTCTGCCAAGGATCCCGGAAAAATTCCTGTCCCTGAATCTCATAGACCTTAATCAACTCATCTCTGAGCCAATTTAGGGACTCCCGCAGGGGTTTACGCCATTTTTGCTGGTAATTTCCCCCTCCCCCGCAACCACAGTCATCCTGCCAACGATTTACGCCATGGACACAACTCCACGCGGTCACGGGTTTTAATTCCACTTCCCAAGTGGGGGGGCAAATACTGAGATAATGGGCGAAATTGGTGACTGTCCAGCCGTTTTTAGGAAAAGATTCCGTAAAAGCATAGCTAAGACACTTCTCTGTCCCCTGTTTGTGGTGGCCAAAGGTTTCCCCATCGGTAGCGACGCTGATTAACTGGGAAGGACGATGATCCCCTTTAATTGCTTGTCCCAGACGACCGACGAGAAAATCACTACTGGCTAGGACATCATTAAAGCCCATATCGCGAGAAATCGGACCATCGTAGAAGAAAATATCCAGATAACGACCATCGGGGATGTAACAGCGATAGGGACGGGTGGGATCGATTTGACCTCCGGCCACCGCGTGCCATTGGGGATGGGGATCATGGTCGCTAGGGAAAGGACGACAGCGCAGGGCTTGGGAAGGGGCTAAAATGGTGAATTTAATCCCTTCATCGATTAAAGCTGTCACTGTGGCTAAATCAATGGCTGTTTCTGCTAACCACATTCCTTCGGGATCGCGGCCGAAACGGTGCTGAAAATCGGCTTTTCCCCAACGAATTTGGGTGTATTTGTCCTGTTTGTTGGCTAGGGGCAGAATGATATGATTATAGACCTGGGCGATGGCGTTACCATGACCGTTTAAGCGTTGACAACTTTTTTTATCTGCTGTCAGGATGCGTTGATAAACTTCGGGATCATGGGATTGCATCCATGACATGAGGGTGGCCCCGATGTTAAAGCTGAGATATTCGTAGTTATTGACTATTTTGATCACTTCCCCCCGGTCATTGTAAATACGCGCAAAAGCATTGGCACGATAACACTCGTGATGGATGCGTTCATTCCAATTGTGGAAGGGATGGGCGCTCGGTTGCCGTTCAACTCTGTCTAGATAGGGATTTTCTCGCGGTGGTTGGTAAAAATGTCCGTGAACCGTGATATAAACTCCGTGAGCGGTTTTCAGGGGATCAACCCCCGTATCGGTATAGGAATAAAAGGTTGTAGAAGGATTTTCAACAAGATAAGTCATAGAAATGCCTAGAAAATCGGTTTTTTTGAGCGAAAATAGCTGTAGAATGTAGCGACCTGATGTTTAAAAAAACTGAAAACCTTGCCGTTTTTTACGGACTCGGTGTCACAATATCATATTTTGCGTTCCTAGCAAAGCTAAGATTAACAATTCGCAACTTCTCGATACACAGCCCTAAGTAATAAGATCGCTGCTCCCCCTGCTCCAAAAGCGATCGCCAAGCTGAGGAAAATTTCGCCATGCCCAAAAATGATCGCCTTTAATCATCAATGTTTTTGAGGGGTTACGCTGTGCCAACCCATCCTAAGTACCTAAGCAAAATTAATTACACATATCTAACCCCCTCTTGCCTTTTGCCTCTTGCCTTTTGCCTATCTTTACTAGGAAATTAATTTTGCACGACTACTTACGGGATCAGAGATCGCATCACCACTTCATGAAGGGTGGCGGACTAAACGGATGTTTTGCAAACCACTGGCGCGCGCCTTTCATGAGAAAGCGGTGAAATCCGTTATTTGGAATCGCCTTTTTGACCTCGCCCACATAGACGGGAGGAATGCCGAACTTAAAGAAACCAAGGGAGAAATCAACTAAATCGCCCCTTCTGAATAGTTCCACCAGCGGATAGCGGTCTGTCTTGTAGGTGCGAACCTTATGGTGCATCTCGACCATTAGTCCAATTTCCTCAGACCATTCCTCTCGCCCAGTTTCGGATAAGTACCTCTTTACTTCAAACACCGAAGGTGGGATATAGTCCACGGTCTGAGCCGACCAAAGACCCAGATCGTGAAAGCAGGCAGCGACCGCCAACTTGGTCTTTTCTTCTTCGGTGCAGGAATGGAGGGCTAAACAGAAATTGAACATTCGATAGACATGACCCCTGTAACCCAGGTAGTCATCACCGATTCGGTCTTTCCATGCAGCGAGAATTTCTTCTATGAGATCGTCCTTGGTCTCGATTTTCATGCACGCTCCTCATAGGAATAAAAAAAAGGTTATAGAAGGATTTTCAACAAGATAAGTCATAGAAATGCCTAGAAAATCGGTTTTTTTGAGCGAAAATAGCTGTAGAATGTAGCGACCTGATGTTTAAAAAGACTGAAAACCTTGCCGTTTTTTACGGACTCGGTGTCACAATATCATATTTTGCGTTCCTAGCAAAGCTAAGATTAACAATTCGCAACTTCTCGATACACAGCCCTAAGTAATAA
>VYKP01000014.1_pt1 | contig 42673 bp, 45 predicted proteins | sample 5114551 | NCBI WGS metagenome assembly VYKP01 (sample SAMN12291777, study PRJNA351875) | freshwater metagenome | isolation source: freshwater lake | place: USA: Michigan, Baseline Lake | collected 2013-08-09
AAGACTTAATAGAAGGGATTGAATTGGCTATGTTAGAAGTTACTCAAAAAGATATTCGCAATTGGTTTACTCACTGTTGCTACTGTACCTCATAAGTCAGAGAATTGCTATATATAATACCGGTCTCAACTTAGTTGGGGTTTAACAGTAAATCCAGTTATTAAAAACTGATTATTTATTCCTCCTTTTGCCTGTTGTCTGTATGTAGTCTATACTCAACGGATTTAGTATAACAACCTTTCTAGATTTTGTTCACAGTTCTCTTTATGTGAGAGAATATTTAATTTTTCAGAAAGATGTAAGGCGCGTTGCCAGTGATTAATAGCGGATTGACGTTCTTTGACTATTAATTGAGGAGATTTAAAATCATTCTCCGAAAAACAGCGATCGCCTTCTCCTATCTACACAGTAAAGCAGCGATCGCCCCTGATTAAGCAATCGCAAATTCTGTTAATTCACGACTTGCAGGATCATGAAATGCTAAAACAATATCTTCTTTGGGAATCCCTGCTTCTAATAATTGAGAGGTGATTCCTATTTCTGTCCAATCCTGTTCAATATAAACTCTTTCATTTTTAATACGAATATGAATCTGAATATTGTTGATTTTCTTTTTGTTTATCCAACCAATAGACATCCATAGATAATGATCATGATTTTCATCAAAAATCAAACAGGTTTCTAGTTTTTTTTTGGATGAGCTATTCGCAATTTTGTCTAGCTTTGTTAAGGTATTTTGAATAATTTGGCGATAGTTAGTTAGTTTATCCATTGGACAATCTCCTCTTTTTCGATGTTGACAACTAATAAATATAATTGGTGTCTTTTAATAACGGCTTGAATAGATTTTCGTTGGAAAAAAGTCTCATAAATTTCATCTTTGATAGCCAGATAGATTTCTTGGTATTCATCTTGTCCTAATTGAATGAGATCACGATAAAAAATATATTGTCCCAAAGCCATTTCAAAGTCTTTGATCATTGAAGGGCCAAGAAAGCTTTTAATTTCAATGATAATTTTACGTTGTCTTTGTTCTTCGGAAATATATTTCTCGATCGCCAAGTCCGGATACAATTCAGCGTCTTCATATTCAATAGGATAAGGATCGGCCGTAATTGTCCAGCCGTCTTTAATTAAGGCATTTTTAACGGCTTCGTGATAGAGGTCTTTTGCTGGCATTTGCCTCCTTCTATTTTGATCACTGGATTTATTATAAGCGATCGCCTCTTCCAAATTTTTATTAAAAACGCGATCGTCTTTCGATGTCCAATATCTAGAATAATCACCTTTTTTGCGGAATCATCTATCCCGGAAATAATGCGATAAACTCCAATCCGAATCCGCCAGCCTTCTCGTCCTGTCAGTTTGAGACACCCTGCTGGTCTTGGATTGTCAGCTAATGCTCTAATCCCGTCTCGAACTTTCTGATAACTATCTTGGGGAAGATTAGCTAAAGCCTTAGAAGCTTGTTTTTTAATCGCAATAGTGTAATTCATTGACGACTATTTTCAATTTCGGCGATCGCCTGTTCAAAAGGAATTTCTTCCTCTTCCGAAATAGCTAAATCATAGGCTCTAATAGCATTCAATTCTTCAGAATCTTCTAGGAGTTTTCGATATTCCTCTATATCTAAAAGAATACCGATTTGATTACCCTGTTCATCAGTAATATACTTTTGCTTTAATGGCATTGATAATTACCTTGTTTGTTAATTTTATTCCCCTATTATAGCTCAAATTTCTCCTTCATCCTCAACTCAACAGCGATCGCCCTTATCAAACTTAAAAAACAGCGATCGCTCCAATTAAAGTTAAGATGAGAAACTATACCTCAACTTATCCTAAGAATTAAAGATTAAAAAGTATTTCCTATTCTACAAACTAATGGTATTAATTTAGCTAGAGTTGAGGGTTTGACTTTAGAAAATTGGAATGCTATAATAATGCCTAAATACCAATATTCGGAATAATTAATTATGCCATCTTTAGACTTCTTAATTAAAGAATTGAATAATAATGGTAGCGAAGTAATAGATATAATTAAAATTTATTCCCCAAACACCATTAAGCAAAAAGTTATGGGAAATCCGACAAAGGGCAATTTCGGCTGGATTGCAACTGCTCAATGAAGACGAAATAGAACAAGAACTTGCTGCACGTCGAGGAGGATGCAGTGAGTCATGAAATTGCTGGCACTTACGGTTTAGCGGCGATGGATGCACTTCATGTTGCTGCTGCGCTGCAAATTCAAGCTGATGAACTAATCACCACCGAAAAGCAAACCAAACCAATGCACCGAGTCAGGGAAATTCAGATTGTTTCAATAGACATCTCTTTTGCATGAGTAGAAAACGGGTTTCTCCGAGAAACCCGTTTTCTGTGCGTTACTCAGTCTCAACTTAGTTGGGGTTTAATAACCTTTCTAGATTTTGTTCACAGTTCTCTTTATGTGAGAGCATATTTAATTTTTCAGAAAGATGTAATGCTTGTTGCCAGTGATTAATAGCTGATTTAAGATCATGGGTTTTTTCTTCAAATTCTGCCAAAATAATTAAAGTCTCTAGTTCTATATATCGTTCTCCAATATCGAGGGCAATATCTAAAGCTTGGTTAAGATATTGATAGGCTAGATCATCCTTTCGAGTGATACTATAAATTTCTCCTAATCCAGCACAAGCATGGGCAACACTCGCCACATCTGAAATAGCTAAAGCTCTTTTCTTTTGTTTCTTAAAGTATTTTTCAGACTCCTGAAAATTTGCTTGTTGCCCATAAATTGAGGCTAAATTTCCCAAGGAAAAAATAATTCCTGCTTCATCGGTTATTTGCTCAGATAAATCAAGACTTCTTTGAGTATAATCGATAGCTTGATTCAAATCATTGATTCGCCGGTATGCTTCTCCTAAATTTCGTAAAGCCATTGCTTGATAAATAAGATTTTTAATTTTTTCTGCCCATTTTAAGTATTTTTTTAAACAAGCAATAGTCTGGTCAATTTTTCCCTGATAACCATAACAATTACCCAGGTTTAAATAAGCAGCATTAATAATCTCAAATTTTTCGTCACAATCAGGAAGAATCTCGGCTAGATTTAAAACTTCATTCAGTCCTATTTCAGCGCTTAAATATTCACCTTTTATTCCATCAATTGTTGCTATATTTGCTTTTCCTCTTGCTTTCCAAAGAGGATTATTTAATTGCTCGGCTAAGGATAACAGTTTCTCCGCATAATTTTTTGCTTGGTCTAATTGTCCTAATTCTCGATACATATAACCGAGTTCACTTAAACAGAGAAAATCGGTTTCATTGTCAAGATTTCCTAATAATTCTTTACACAGTTTTATGCCCTCTTCATAGCGTCCCCAGATGCGTAATTGTTTGTGCAAAGGTAAAGAAGTTGGATCATGAATTTCTAAGGGTAAAGAAAATAAAGATTTAGCTTCTTTGTACCAACCTAATCGACATAGACAGAGAAATGCTTCCACATAACGACTTGCTCGTTCTTGAATAGAGAGCTGCTGTCCCATTTTATCCTTAATATGGCGTTCATAACCAATTAAATGCCAGATAAATGCGCCAAAATGTGCTTTTTCAAAATGACTTCCTGTCGCTCCTAAAATTTCCCCTTTTTGTTTAACTTGAGCGAGTTCTCCAAAAACAGTAAAATCGATACTTGTGAGACGTTCTTTGACTCTTAATTGAGGAGATTTAAAATCATTCATGATTTGGGTTTCCTTCTTTTCTTTGGGTAGATACTAGACGCTTGAAAGCAACATTACGAATTAAACTGTGCTGTTTGATATGTGGTTCATATCCCGGTTGTTTTTGAGTTTCTACTAAATAACGGTTAAACAAGGTAAAAAGAGCTAAGTCTAAATCTTGTTCCTCGTATTCTGAGAATAATTGAAGATTTTCAAACCACGCATTTTTAAGTTCAAAAGATGAATAAGTAGAGCCATAGATCAGCAATAAATAAGCAGTTTCAAAAGTGTTTTCAAGCCGCTCTATTGTTCTCTCGATTTCCTCCTCTAGCAGTTGTTTTCGTAATTGTTTGGTCATTAAGTTAACTTTGTAATAATCATCAGCATTGGCTTTTTGAGCTTCATCAATCATTTCTCTTAATCGTCGAAATCGGGATTTATTCTCCTCATAATAAATGCTGATATCTCCCTTCAGTCTATCAATAATATCACCAGAAATTAAGCGGATAGCGAGAGGATGTCCTTCATAAAGTTTTCCGATCTCTTTAAGGTAAGCAAGGTTACGTCCATGAAGAATTAATTCGACTTCTGCTTGTTGAAATAAACGTTCAAATAACTCTAAACTTTCCTGCTCTTCTAATCCCATTAATGGCTGAATATGCCAATATTGAGCTTGACTAAAAGTTTCAAAATCTTCAGGCTTATCCTGCGAAGTTATCACAATTCGAGTCTGACAATCTTCGGCTTCTAATATTTTTTGAAAAAAGACTCGCCAGAGGGGGTCTTTAAAGCGATTACTACCATCTTGTTGTTCTCCTTGTAAAAGATTTTCCATTGAATCAAACCAAATCAATCGACGATTATTGCTCAGATGATTAACCAGTTGAGTTAATAATTGTTCTGGGTTTTTTGCTTGTTTTGCCGTAACAGGTTCATCGCCACGATTGAGTAAATCAATAGCTGTGCTGATAAAGTTTTGTGCTTCTGATTGCGACTGTTGATCCTCCCGTTGATTAAACCCATCAAAATCAATAGGCAGTTCAGGAGGAAACCCTTCTTGACACAAAGCTAAGGCTAATTTGTAGGCGAGGGCAGTTTTTCCAATACCTGTTATTCCCGTAATTACGACAATGCGACAATCGCCTCTTAGTTTTTCCAGTAAATCACTTTGAAGAGACTCTCGCCCCACCCAGATAGGCTCGATATCTTGAGTCAGTTTTTGCAAAAGATTATCTAGATCTGCGACTTTTGAAGGGTCGATGTTCAAAGCTCGACAAAAGGCGAAAAAACCTCCTAATCGAATGTTTTCCCTCCTTAAAAATCGATCTAAAGTCTCTGGGGTGCAATTCAAAGCGTAACGTCGGAGATTGAACAATTCCTCCCAATTGGTATCAGGTTCAGCAAATTGACTAGCTTCTGTGCATAAATGCTCTCTAGTCCAGCCTTCTTTTTGTTTTTGCGCCCATCGGGTTTTGACTTGCTCAAGTCCCGCTACGGAGAGTTTTAACTTCATTGCTCTCTATTCAATCTACATAAGTTTATTTCTCTATTGTTGATCAATTATCCCCAGAAATTCTCATTTTTTGAAAAACTTTCTCTCAATGTGACTAAGTACATATCAGCTATTTGCTCAATTATAGGTATAGAAAGCCATTCAAGCTTTCTAATTCTTTCTAATTCCAGCTTCTTTTGCTTTTTGCGCCCAAAAATCATCGTTTTGCTTGCTTCTCTGTAGAAATCTAAGGATTTATATCGCTTTACTCCCAATGAAGAGAGCCTCATTGCTCGTTGTCCTCTTCCTAAGGGTAGCAAAATGGCTATTTCTCAAATAATCAACCAAACCAATGGTAAACAGTTTACATCATTATCATCTACATCGGTGCGGCTACTGTCGTCGGATGGAGGTGATGTCAATCACTTATTTAGCGGTCAAATACCAGAGCGTCACTATGAGCAACTTTCTTGTTGGCTTAATTTAAAACCAAACGAGGAAAAGGACTTAACGGCACAAACATTTGCAACGCTAAAGACCACAAATTACACCCAAAAAGATCCCCTATTCACTTTAAGGACTGTCCGAAGAATGTTACAGGATAACGGTCTTCTCTTTGTCTATGATATATCCCAAACCCCTGATATTGAGCAATATGTGAAGATTCTGTTTTCTTGTGCTGGGTTTATTGTATTAAATAACATTGGCAACTGCTGGATTCTTAGCAAAAGAGCCTTACTTTCTTTTGATGTGCCAAAGGTCAAAGGTTATCTGGTCAAGGAAGCGGAAACACCGGCAGAAATTGAATCCTATTTCTTATTTCTCAAGAATCGCTATCCTGAGTCACAAAATTATTGCAAAGAAATCGACGATTTATTTACTCACCAATCGGTTATTTTTCTAGCCTATCCTGAACAGAATCCCTCTCAGGTAATCGGTGTTGCACGTTATACCTATTCTCTGCCTGAATATGGCTACTATTTGCCTTGTCAACTGGCAACATTTTGTGAAGGAAAACACACAGGAAAGCATTTGATGTTACCCAAAAATGTAACAAGCATCGGAGAAAGTCTCTCTCTGTATGATGAAAAGGGAACTGGCAAAAAAGGAACAAGTTATCTTGTTTATCAGCAATTGATTCGAGCTATCTTGACTTACAAACATGATATTGCTCACACTGAAATTTCCTACACGACTTATCCAAAAGGGGACGAAACCATTGAAGCACTGTATAAAGAACGTTTTGGATTTAAGCACACTCTACACGATAATGAAAAAGTTTGCTTAAAATATGGAACATTTGCCGGTCAATGGTATCTCATTGAACTGGAGCAGTGGATGATTGAGCATCAGTACCACAACGCTGACCAGATTTTTCATAAACACAAGGAAGCGTTTGCGGTGTGAAGTCTAGCTGAATAGGTTTCCGATAAATACTAGATTTTGGGAACTTAAGGTAAATTATCCTGAAAATTGGCTATATCCTTAAGTGTCCCGAAGTCAATCTCAGCTTTAGATGTCATATTCCTTACTCTATAAGGGTTTGAGGCTATTTTAAAATTGATACCAGTTTGGGTAAATTCCCAAATTATTCTCAAGCTATACTGGCATACCAGATGCGGCCTGTTCAGCCGAAACTTAGAAATAAGTGGATGATTGGCTTTTGTTGAGTAGCTGATAGGGTAGAGTTAGCACTTTACCTGAATAAATTGTATGGTTTTGGTGTATTATGTATCAACAACAAGTTCAACTTTTGGGAAATCCTTTAACGCTTAAAGTCAGCAATCCAGATGTTAATCAATCCTGTAATATTATTGGAATTGATAACAATGGAGAAGGGAAATCTTTATACGTCTATAATATCGTAGCGGATGCGTTAGAATCTAATAAACGCAATATTGAAGACTTAATCAAAGAATATGAAAGACGGACAAATATTGCTTTTAAAGTTTTGATTGCGCTATCCGATGGGGTTATTTGGGTACTAACCACTGTTATGAATATCTTTACCTCTATCTTCGGAGGAGTTGGTGGTGCTGGAATTTATGGCATTATGTTTGTCTTAATTATCCTTGCTTTGTTGGCGATAGCATGGATTTATGCCTTAATGGTAATTCTACCTCTTATGGCAATTTCTTATGGTACTAGACTGTGGTTAGAACAAGTTTCTAAAAAAGCCATAGAACAATTAAGCAGAGACGCAAGAGAGGTGGCGCGTAAATCTTTAAAAGGAACTCAAGATTCCTTACAATTACCTGAAAATAATTCGTAATTTACCTCAAAAATGATCTTTTTTCTAAGCCAATAAGAGGGTTTAATGAACAGTTTCTGGCAAGACTTTTTTACCTTTCGGAAAATGGTCAGCATTACCATTATCAAGTTTCTCTATATCTTAGGCTTGTTTCTGATTACCCTAGGAGGTTTAAGTGGACTATTTGTGGAACCTTTAGCAGGAATCGCTACTTTAATTATTGGTAATTTATTCTGGCGAATTTTCTGTGAATCATTGATTCTAGTTTTTAGTATTCACCAAGAATTAGTCAAGCTTAACAGTAAGTAATGTTTTCAGCAATTGACCATCTTGCGAATTGAAAATCATGAAAAAAATTAACTTCATTTTATTCATTTTGATACTGAGTCAGCTAGGGTTTAGCTTACCACTTAAAGCTCAATCTCGCTGTCAAGCAACCATTAATTCTATTGTCAATGAAATAGAATCTAAAGGAGTTAGAAGGGTGATACTTACAAAAAGGACTGTAACTAATAGGAGAAATCCCACTAACAGAACTAATGAAATTAGTTTCGTATTAAGCCCTTATAATGAAAGCTATACATCTCTTGATACAAGAAGTGATAGGATTGTTGATAACATCATGAGGTCTCCTGTTTTAATGAAAAGTTATGCCGATAGAATAGTTTCTAATTGTCAAGATATTGCCGTTGTAATGTTCGGGGCTGATCAGACAGATTGGGGAGCAGACTTTGCTATTCAATCTGATGGCAAAACTCGCCCACGAGATTGTATTCCTTCTGGTAGTAATTTAACTGCTAATTGGAATGAAATGTATTGTCATTAAGCTTCTAAAAGTCTTAATCAACCTCAAATATTTCTTTCATTAATTTAGCAAAAAATATGAAAATTACTCATTTATTTTTTATCACCTGTCTTGTCAGTTTAACCAGCTTAGTCTTACCAGTAAACGCTCAAACATGGCGTCGTCATCAAGAAAATAACTATCGTAATGTGGTAGCTATTGTTAAACCTCATCGGAGTGGATATTGTAGCAATCATTTTATTCGACAAGATGGCAGGGTTTATGACGCAAGAAAGGGGACTCGTGGAAGTTATTTAATTGTTGATCAAGTCGTCTCATTAACAGGTGTTATTAACACCAATAATAGAGGTGATAAAATTTGGCAAGTTTTCTATCAACCCTCACGCACAACCATGTGGTTACATGACTGTGATTTATCTATTCCTCAACTCGTTGATTAATTAACAATAACCCAGAGGTTTAAACATGAAAACAATTCAAAATTCAATTGCTCGTATGATTGCTAATAGAGAGCAAATTTGGCAACAATATGATCGGGCTGATTCTAATCGAAAAGACCTAAGTAAACGCTTTGCTAAATATTATAGTAATACAAGTAAAGTTACGACTATTTCCCCTTTAACTTCTCAACAATTAGCCCCTGCTGAAATTGAAGCTTGTCTGGATAAATTAGAAGAAACAGACCGTAAAATTAATCAAGAACAGTCTAACATAGAATCTCATAAAAATGAGATAGAGTCTTTAAAAATTAAAGCTCGTAACCTAATCATCGGGCTAATCATTGGGCTGAGTGTGGGGGGTTCTTTCTTGTTGTTCACTTTATTTATCTTTACTAACAATAACTCCTCTGATGACTCTAATTCTTCTCAACTGTATCAGTTAAATACTCAAAAAAATGTTTTAAAATTATCTAAACAAGGAGAATAATGCTTATGTTTTGGCAACAACAAATTGAAGGGTTAAACCAAAAAATTGAACAAAGTAGTCAACGCATAACCGACTATTTAGGGTTTTGTGCTTCTTTGTTCAATCATGGTAAATTAAACGGCGAACAATTACCTAATTATTTTGGAAAATTTCTCCAAGATAGCTATCTATCGACTCAATCTTATTTAGAACAGCAACCATTAGAAATAATAGGAAGTTGGCAAGATTATCGTTGGGAAAAGTGGAACATTAACGATAATTTATTATCCTCATTAGAGCATACAGAATTAATTCGTATTGGTCAATTAGTTGAACAAAGATCGAGTAATAACACTTTTTGTGTTCCCGAATTTGCTCCCTTTATTGGTGGGAATAAAACTATTATTATTCGCTGTAGCAATAATACCCGTAATACGGGACTAGAATTACTGCAATCTCTTGTGATTCGTACCGCTATTTTACTTCCTTATCAAATACGTTATACCTTCTGTGATCCCGTTAATAATGGGGGTGCATTTTTAATGCGTCGTTCCCTTCCTGAGGCTTTGATTAGAGAAAATAGTGGCGAAGTTTATCGAGATTTATTAGAAGTAACTCAAGATATTCGTCGCGTCAAAGAAACCTATTTAGATCCTCAGTCTCCTGCCTTACATTTACTCCCCCCAGATATTCGAGTCAATGAAAGATTTGAGGGGATTTTTGTCGCAGATTTTCCTAAAAGATATGACCGTAGAGATATTGAAGAATTACAAAAAATTGGTAATAGTGGACCAGAAGCTGGAAGATATGTGTTTATTCACTATAATCAAGATATTGATCTCCCTAGAGATATTAATATGAGTGGGTTTGAAAATGCCTTTTATATTGATCTCAGTAAACAGTCAAAGACAGCAACATCTTGTCAACTTCAATTTAAAGCGGATAGTATTCCCGACGCGGATTTACAAAAACAATTACTTGATAAAGTTAAACAAGCTAAACCCCCCGAACGAAAATTAGATTGGGATGATATAGTAGGAATTGATCCGCAAAATTGGTGGAATTATAGTAGTGAAGAATGGATAACCACACCTATCGGTGGAAGAGGAAGTTCTGATCAATTAAATATTTGGTTTGGTAAAGATAGCGAAGGTCATCAATGCGCTCATGGTATGCTAGGAGCAATGACTGGATCAGGAAAATCTACCCTGTATCATGGGCTTATTTTAGGCTTGGCAACTCGTTATAGTCCCTCAGAATTAAGATTTTATCTCATTGATGGCAAATATGGCGTAGAATTAGCCCCCTATCGCAATTTGCCCCATACCGAAGTAGTTTCCTTACATTCCTCCCCTGAATTATCGCGTAGTGTTTTAACTGAATTAATCGCCGAAAAAGAACGACGTAACGCCTTATTTAAAAGATTAGGGGTGTCAGAATTGGCAGGTTATCGCCGACTAGGACAACCAGAGGGCAAAATGCCCCGTATTCTTCTAATTATTGATGAATATCAGGAGTTATTTTTTAACGACAAAGAGGATACTGCTTCAAGTCAACTACTGATTTTAGCCCAACAGGGGCGAAGTGCGGGTATTCATATGTTACTCGCTTCCCAAAGGTTTGGGGCTGAAGGAATGCGGAATCAAACGGGAATTTTGGGTAATATTCACCTGAGAATGGGAATGCAGATGTCAAAAACAGAAATTCAAGCCCTGACAGAATTTGGAAAACGAGGAAAACAATTATTAATGACCTGTGATTTGCCGGGGAAAATTGTTATTAATGACCGTAGTGGCGATGATAACTCTAATTATTTTGGGAAAGTGGCATTTATCGAAAAATCTCGCCGAGATATGATCATTAACGCTTTATCTCAAAAAGCTGATCAACTCTCCCCAGAAGATTACACGGAAACAGTGGTCTTTGATGGAGATTCTCAGCCTAATTTAGCAGATAATCCTCAATTACGCCATATTTTAGATTACGGTAAATGGTTAACCTCAGAAGATTGGGAAAAAATCGCCCGTTTACCTTTCTACAAAGGAGGATTAGGCATTTCTGACTGGTTTAGTGCAGAATACCCGGTCTTAACATGGCTAGGACAAGAATTTAGTGTAAGGCAACAGGCAAGGCTGATATTACGCCGTCGTCCAAGTGAAAACGTTCTAGTTATCGGTGGAGACTATAATACAGCCCGTTATGGAATTCTATCGGCTATTTTGACCAGTCTTGCTATTAATGGCAATCTTCAACAAACTCGTTTTGTTGTGGTAGATCGCAGTGTATCCGGTACACAATGGCATTTAGCATTGGAAGAAGTATGTCAGATTATTCTAAAACCTTTGGGCTTTACGACGGCATTTAACCGAGAAAATAGAATTATTACGGCAATTTTGAACAATTTAATTGTTCAACTTGACGAAAGAAACCAACTCAGTGAAGCAGACTTGATGACTCAACCTTCTATTTTCGTCATCATGACGGAATTAGATAGAGTAGATGACTTAAGACGGAGCAATGAGCAGTCTTATAGCCCAGAAAGTCACTTAACTACTCAAATTAAGCGATTATTGAAGGAAGGACCGAGTAAAGGTATTCATCTCATCCTCAGTTTTTCAGGGATCAAGGCTTTCTCTAATGTCCTTGATATTCGGCGAAATTTAGCTTATTTTCGCCATAGAGTCGCTTTACAGATGTCAGAAGATGATTCTTTTACGTTTGTTAGTGATCGCCAAGCCTCACGCTTACAAGCAGATGGAGATGTTCCAATTAAAGCCCTTTATCGGGACATAGATAGCGATCGCACTACTCTTTTTAAACCTTATAGTACGGAATCTACACCCGAATTTAAGCAACAAATAGAGAAAATTGCTAATAGTTTAATCAAAAGAGCTTAAAGCTTAATTTAAACATGGATGACTCATTTTTACAACTCAAACACTTTCAACAGACCCTCGAACAATTCCATGATCGCGTTCAATCGGCGTGGCGAGAAGTGGAAACCACCTATGAGGATCTTTCTCCCCATTGGCAAGACCAAAAACGACAAAAACATGACGAAATGTGGCTTGATTTGCAAGAAAAGACTAAGAATTATTATAGTCGCCAAATTCCCAGCTATAATGATTTTTTAAACCATAAATTACAAGTATTAGAGAGGTATTTAAACGGTGGATAATTCCCGAAAAACAGCCCTTTTAGCCTATCAAACTGCACTCAATCAATATTATTTGATTTTAAGCGAAGAATTGGAATTTCTCGATACGGCATGGCGATCGCTTGATGAAGTTTTTCAAGGATCAGCCGCCGAAGAATTTACAGGTTTTTGGACAAGAACCTTGGCAGAAATGGAAGATTCAAGGCTAGAAGTTCAGAAAATCCTCAATTTTCTCCAAGAAATCCCCGATAAATCTTAATCATTATGACCATTCAGGATCCGCGTATTCTTATTACCCTTCTCAATGACTTAATTGAAGAACTTAGATACTGGAAAATAACCGCCCGTGAGACGCTTGATCAAATGTCATGGCATCAAAGGAAAAGTGAAGAAAAAGTCAGTCAAGCTCTGTATCATGCTTCAATTATTCAAGATCAGGCTAAAAATGATCAAAAATTAGTTGATCAGGCTAATGATGAAGTTGCTCAATTGTTGTCTAATTGTTATCAAGTTTTAGAAAAAGCTCAACAAAATTTGGCAGCAGCTCAAAATACCCAAAATCAGGCGCAATCAACCCTAAATGATTGGGAATATCAGTTAGGTATTGCAATTGACTGGTTAAGACGGGCAGAAGCCCGATTAGAACTTGCCATAAACGAAAGAGAGCAAGCAGAATTTATTTTAAGCAGTGCAGAATCTGAATTACAAAGCGCACAATCCGCCCTTACCAGTTGCCAAAATTCAGGCTATACTGACAAGGATGGACAATATCATGCGCCCAATTGTTCTGGTCAGCAAGCTAGGGTTAGTCAAGCCCAAAAAAAGGTTCAGGCTGCGATTGCTCGCTTAAATAAAGCCATTGAAGAAGAAAAAGCAGCAAGAGAAGAAGTGGCACGAGCGCAAGCTAGGGTGAATTGTTGTCGAAATGCCGTCGGATATGCCCAAAAAGCCGTCTATCAGGCGAATATTACTTTAAATTATGCCCATAATGCCCTGAGTTTTGCCGAACGTAGTTTAGAAAATGCGAATGCAGCTAGACGGGAAGTTGATAGAGCGCAATTAGAGGCAAGCAATGAGCAGGAAATGGCAGATTTAATGTCTTTAGCAGTAAATAATGCCCGCAATTTCACCGAAGAAGCCCGAAATGATTTCAAAGGAGCGGAAAAGCAAGGAAACTCCGCTCAATGTTTAGAAATTGGGGTAACAAGAGAAATAGAATATCGAGTAGAAAGTCTGATTGAATTCAACCGTCCTTTTCAATTTTAGTGATTTTTGGAGGATAAAAAATGATGGAAGATATTGTTTGGAAGATGCAGCAGCGATCTCGCACTCTGCAAGACTATCGTAAAGATATTCGAGGCCTATGGCAAGATGAGGCTGCCAAAACTCTTAACCGTCGTTATCTTGACCCCCATGAAGATGACGATCAGAAAATGATAGAATTTTTGCAGAAACAGGTACAAGGCTTAGAAAAAACTAATGAGGAGTTGGTTAAAGCCAAAGATTATGCTTTAGAGGCTGAACGCTATTCCCAACAAGTTGAACATTTCTTAGAACGAGAAAAACAGGAAGTTAAACAAGCTTATTATTCTTATGATCGATCTATCGAATATTACGGCTTAACTCAGGCAGAATTACCTAATATTCACAGATTAATTCAACAAGCTAATCGCAGTTGTGGTTAACTAAGCTGTTGTCTATTCAGATGGGGTACTAAGCTAAGAGGATGTTTGAAAAGGGTTAGAGGGAACGAGAGAATAAGGCTTTCAGGCATCGATCTCTAAAGACAGAATGATGCTTTCAGCCATCGGGGGGGACTTTCCAAACATCCTCTAAGACTCATTTAAACTGGGTAATCTATCCCTATCCATCTCCCCATCAACCACAATAACCAATTTAGATGCTTAACAGCTTACTCACTACAAGCTTTTTGCTTAATTTTCGGTTAATCAAATGCGTCCCACGCTTAACCTGCTTTGAATTGATAAGTTGCTCCTGCAAGAATCATTAGAATACCAACAATTAAAAATAAAATATTTTTCGTAATCAAGCCAAACGTTAATAATCCTAATCCCATGAATACTAATAGACGACCTGTTATCTTTGAGCCTGATGATTTAATATTTTGAGATGATTTAATATTGTGAGAATTTTCTTCTGGCTTAGTGATATTATCATAGTGATTTAAGGTAACTGTAACATTACGCCCAGTCCCTTTCTCCTTAGCTGTAACGTTGAGGATATTGTTCGCATCGATATCAAAAGTTACTTCAATTTGTGGCTCTCCTTTTTTAGTAGGAGGAATTCCATCAAGACGGAATGTTCCTAAATGCTTGTTATCTTTGGTAAATTCTTCTTCCCCTTGAAAAACTAAAATTTCTACATTTGTTTGACCATCAGCTGCGGTGGAGAAAATCTCCGATTTTTTAGTAGGTATAATGCTGTTGCGAGGAATTAACTTAGTCATGACACCGCCTAAGGTTTCTACTCCTAGAGATAAAGAAGTTGTATCTAATAGCAATATATCCTTAAGTTCACCAGCAAAAACTCCGCCTTTAATAGCTGCACCGAGAGCCACAGCATCATTAAGGCTACCTCCCTGTTTCGGCTCTTTTCCTAATAACTGTCTGACCAGTTTTTGTATCATAGGAAGTCGAGATGAGCCACCGACCAAGAGAACTTCATCAATATCATCTTTGTTAACTTTAGCATCCTGTAGAGCATTTTCAATAAGAGCCTTACATCGCTCATTCAATGCGAAACATAGTGCATCAAACTTATCAGAAGTGATGCTTAGATGTAGATGTTTTTTGCTTTTCGTTGTGATAGTAGGGAGATTAATTTGTGCTTCGTTCTGGCTCGAAAGTTCAATTTTTGCCTGTTCAGCCGCTTCTCTAAGACTTTGTAAAGCTTGATTATCTTTGCGAAGATTGATGCCTTCAGATTGATGAAATTGTTCAACAAGATAATCGAGAATTTTCTGAGTATAATCATCACCCCCTAACTGAGTATCACCAGAGTATGATAATACTTCAAAAACACCACTACCAGTTTCCAAAAGGGAAATGCTACAATGACCTCCCCCTAAATCGAACACAAGAACAGTTTTGTCGTCTTTTTTATCTAATCCGTTAGCCAAAGAAACGGCTGCTGTATCATTAATGAGTCCTATTACTTCAATTCCTGCGATTCTTCCGGCTTCTTTAATAGCTAGGCGTTGGTTATGGTCAAAGTAAACAGGAACAGCAATGACAGCTTGGGTAATCGTTTCCCCCAGACAATGACTCGCATCTTTGACTAATTTTCGCATTAGATCAGCTAAAATCTCTTGCGGTGTTAATAGTTTCTTAAGGACAGGACAATAAATCTTAATATTGTTATTACTATCTTTTGAGATGTTATAGGAAATCTCAGGGATTTCTTGGGCTATCTCATCATATTGTTTACCAATGAATCGCTTAACAGAGCAAAATGTATTCTGATAATTACTTACAGCCTGAAACTGAGCAGGTTCACCTATTAAGAGATCAGCATTCGGTGTATAGGCAATAATCGAAGGGGTTGTCTGAAGTCCCTCACTGTTAACCAGTAAAGTTGGTTGGCCACTTTCAAAGACAGCTATGCTAGAGTTAGTTGTCCCTAAATCGATTCCAATGATTTTTCTCATCTGTTTGAGCAAAAAATTGTTAGGCTTACTAGGTTTATAAGCTAATTATAGAGGAATATGTTATGTGTTGGGAGCATCTCATTTATGCAAGTGAGTAATTATACTTGTCCCTAAAACTGTTTTCTAGCAAGGCTTTCAAAATAGCTTGACATAAAACCTGATTTAGGAGTTACAAAGGTGAGATGCTCCCAATATGTTAACATCCTCACCGTAGCCATAATCATTTGTTCTGCCATGGATTCATTAGAATATCGTTACCGCGTCTAACCCACCGGACGGATCATAAGCTGTAAGGATTCAGGTGCCTCAAACGCATTCACAGAGAGCCTTCTACAATCTCAAAACTCGCCAAACTAACAGATTCATTCTCAATAAGCACGAGAATTAAGGCTTTCAGCATTTCTTAATGAGAGCGAGTATCTTGGCATAATTCGCCCAAATGCTTACCTAGGATAGGTTTGACTGCTTTTTGTATGACCTGAATCCTTACCATAAGCTTTACTTATCACCACAAGTATGGGAGAGGCTTAATGGTCAGTATATAATGACAAAAAGTAAGCTCTGAGACTATGCCTAATCTCAATACCAGTGCTAACGTCAAAAAAAGAATTCTGATCTTCTTAGAAAGACTATTAACTCATGTTAATAAGGAATCACGAGATCATCAGTATTGGTCGAATCACCTATCCTTCAGGTGGCTCGAAGAAGGTGCATCACATCCTAAGCTAATTGTTTATACAACTTTAAAAATATTAACAGATTTTTGTCATGGAATTACTAAGCAAAAGTTAGGGGCTGCCATTACTGTTGAACAGATGAGAAATGTTCTTGATGTTTTAAAAGATTGGGGAATCCTTACAGATCATCGCACGAATCCTCAAGGATCACGACAAAGGCACTTCACCCTCAACCTTTGGAGTTCATTTACAGAAGAAAATTTGTGGAAATTTGAGGAAGAATGGGATAAGCGTAAATCTCCCGGTCTTGAAAACTTATCAGTTAAAACAGAAATAAATTATGATAATTTCGGATTAATTCCTGATATTTCTCAGATTTATGGGAGAGAGAAAGAACTGATATTATTAAAACAAAAGTTTTTTCAAAATAGTCCCTCGTGTAAAATTATCGGAATTTTCGGAATAGCAGGAATCGGAAAAACATCTCTTGTCTGTAAACTGATTGAGCAAATTCAAGAGGAATTTCCTCGTGTTATCTATTGGTCTTTTTTGAATCCTCCTTTACCCCTAGAATTTCTGGAAAATACCAGTAATATTATTTCAGAAAATATTAGTTTTAAGACAGAAGACAAATTTAAAATAAAACTGATAAAATTTATCAAGATACTAGCCAAATCTCGTTGTTTATTATTTTTAGATAATATTGAGGCGATTATTGACCATGAAAACTATCGAGAATATAGCGAAATTTTACAAGCAATTGGTCAGTCAAAGCACAATAGCTGTTTAATTATAACCAGTCGAAAAATTCCTCAAGAACTTGAATCGTTAGCGGGAAATAAGACTTCAACCTATTTCCTAGAGTTACAAGGACTTGACTATCAAACTGGACGGCAAATTTTGGGAGATATTGACACCTTTCATGGTACAGAGGATGAATGGCAATTTTTAATTCAACAAGTCTGTTATGGCAATCCTTTATTCATCAAATCTATCGCTCATCATATTCAACAAGTTCATCATAATAACCTCGCGGATTTTCTTTTAACAGGTAATCTTCTAATAGAAAAAATCGAGTCTATTTTAAATTCTTACTTTCAGCAACTATCTAATTTAGAAAAAGCGATTATTTTTGAGTTAGCGATTAATCGAAATCCAGTTTCTTTGTCGGAACTAGAACATAATATTATCATTGAAACTGACGGTAAAAGTATTCAAGAAGGAATTAGATCATTATCTAGCAAAATTCTGTTAGATAAAAAAGATGACTACTTGACAATACATCCTCTACTGATTGAATATTTCACTCAAAAAATTATTACCATAGCAACAGAAGAAATCAAAACTGAAAATTTCCAATTATTAAGAAGCAACTCCTTGACTAAAACTACTGTTCCTGATTATCTAAGAAAGATTCAAATTAATGTTATTTTACACCCAATAATCAAGAACTTAATCCATGATTTTCAAGAAAATAATCTGGAAAGAAAACTAATCGATTGTCTAAAGACATTAAAACATCAACCTTCTGGACAAATTGGGGGGATTGCTGGCAATATTATTAACTTACTTAATATAGTGAAAAATGGTCATTTAATCGGCTACGATTTCTCTCATATCTCCATTCGACAAGTCGATTTTTCAAACATTAGACTCAACCAAGTAGATTTTTCATACTCACAGTTTTTTGACTGTATTTTCCCTCAAACTTGTGGTAGTATTTTATCAATTTCTTGTAGTCAGTTTGATCCCTCTCTTCCAAGAGAATATCTTTTAGCAACTGGTGACAGTCATGGGATGATTTACCTCTGGAAAGTCAAACAAGACGGAAAATTAGAATTAAGCAAAAGCTTTCCTGCTCACGGAAGCTGGGTGTGGTCAGTAGCCTTAAATTCCGAGGGACAGTTACTAGCAAGTGGGGGACAAGACGGAATTATTAAAATTTGGTCTATTACAACAGATATATCTATAAATTGTCATTCTTTGCCCCACCCTTCTCAAAAACATTATGCTCCTATTAGAGCCGTTACTTTTAGTGCTGATAGTAAGTTTTTAGCCACAGGAAGTGAGGACAAAACCGTCAAAATATGGTCAGTTGAAACAGGAGAATGTCTCCACACCCTTGAAGGACATCAAGAACGAGTGGGTGGTGTTACTTTTAGTCCAAATGGTCAACTTTTAGCCAGTGGGAGCGCTGATAAAACTATCAAAATATGGTCAGTTGACACAGGAAAATGTCTCCATACTCTTACAGGACACCAAGATTGGGTTTGGCAAGTTGCCTTTAGTTCTGATGGTCAACTTCTAGCCAGTGGAAGTGGGGATAAAACCATTAAAATATGGTCTATTATAGAAGGAGAATATCAAAATATTGATACTTTAACAGGACACGAAAGCTGGATTTGGTCAATTGCTTTTAGTCCGGACGGTCAATATATAGCCAGTGGGAGTGAAGATTTTACACTGCGGTTATGGTCAGTAAAAACCAGAGAATGTCTTCAATGTTTTAGGGGATATGGCAATCGATTATCATCGATTACTTTCAGCACCGATAGTCAATATATTTTGAGTGGGTCTATAGATCGATCGATCCGATTGTGGTCTATCAAAAACCATAAATGTCTTCAACAGATCAATGGTCATACTGACTGGATCTGTTCAGTAGCTTTTAGTCCCGATGGAAAAACATTGATAAGTGGAAGTGGAGATCAAACGATTAGATTATGGTCAGTGGAAAGTGGCGAAGTGATTCAAATTTTACAAGAAAAATATTATTGGGTTTTATTGTATCAAGTCGCAGTTAGTGCGAATAGTCAATTGATTGCTAGTACCAGTCACGATAACATCATTAAACTTTGGGATATTAAGACAGATGAAAAATACACTTTTGCTCCAGAACATCAAAAGCGCGTATGGTCGATCGCTTTTAGTCCTAATAGTCAAATATTGGTGAGTGGTAGTGGAGATAATTCTGTTAAGCTTTGGTCAGTTCCGAGAGGATTTTGTCTCAAAACTTTTGAGGAACATCAGGCCTGGGTATTATCAGTAACTTTTAGTCCTGACGGAAGATTAATAGCAACTGGTAGCGAAGATCGAACTATAAAACTCTGGTCTATTGAAGATGATATGACTCAATCTTTGCGGACTTTTAAAGGTCATCAAGGAAGAATTTGGTCTGTTGTCTTTAGCTCTGACGGTCAGCGATTAGCCAGTTCAAGTGATGATCAAACGGTCAAAGTTTGGCAAGTCAAAGATGGTAGATTAATTAATAGTTTTGAAGGTCATAAGTCTTGGGTCTGGTCAGTAGCTTTTAGTCCCGATGGCAAGTTACTAGCAAGTGGGGGAGATGACGCAACAATCCGAATTTGGGATGTTGAAACAGGTCAACTTCATCAACTCCTGTGTCAACATACTAAAAGTGTCAGGTCAGTCTGTTTTAGTCCCAACGGTAACACATTGGCCAGCGCAAGTGAAGACGAGACGATTAAACTTTGGAACCAAAAAACAGGAGAATGTCAGAATACTTTACGCTCTCCTAGACTTTATGAACAAACCAATATTAAGGGAGTAGAAGGGTTGAATTATGAAACCATCAACACAATGAAAATTTTAGGAGCTTTTCTGTCACGTTGAAAAGAAGATGAGTAGGTAGGCGTTAAAAATTATCAGACACCCCCCTTATCAAGGGGATATCCCCCCGCCTATCGGCACCCCCCTTATCAAGGGGGGATTAAGGGGGGATCGGCACCCCCCTTATCAAGGGGGGCAGGGGGGATCGAACCTAAAATCTATTTTTAATTTAATTATAACCAGCTACTTAATTCATAATTCATAATTCATAATTCATAATTCATAATTCATAATTCATCATTCACAATTCATAATTCCCATGTAGTCTTAACGGGTTACTCCATCCACCACCGGACGGACATCGCTACCCTCAAAATAGCCGGGGTTGCCTGTCCAATTGAAATCCGACACGCGGATGTTGAGTATTCCCAACTGCAGCACCGGGTTATAGCGCAAAATTAAACTATAGGTGCGACGACTCCATTCGAGAAAATATTCTGTACTGATTTCCTTCGCTTGATCGATACTGTAAATACTCTGGAAACCCACACGAATCGGACCATATACCTGTTGAGTTATACCGTAGGACATTGTTTGTTGATCAACAAAGCGATCGAAGAAAAAGGGTGATTGTCCGTTAACTAAACCCTGACTAAAACTGATATTAAACCCGGTATAGTCGAGAAAATTGCGGGAAAAACGCCCAAACTGTCCCAATAATCCCACAGTTCCCGTGACGGAATTTTGCGTCTCTCCATTAGTGTAATAACTGGTGACACCGGTGACACCAGTGACAAGAGCAATATAGGGTTGAACGGGAACGGGAGAAAATCTTAAACCTTGGTCGGGAGTCGGTGGTAAAGTAAGGGCAGACCAGAGTAAAAAACTGCGATTGAGGGAGACAGCACCCTGAAAACGGCTTAAATTAGTCACATTATCCGTTGCATTGGCCGCTAAGAGATCACTGCGATCGGTGGGTGCGTTGATATTCTGAACAGAAGCTTGATAACTGAGTCTAATATCCGTATTGGGGACAACAATCACCGGTGAGGTCAAAATTGCCCCAAAACTGCTATTAACCGTCTGAAACCCTAAAGAACCGTTAAAGAGACGCTCGCGATAATTGTACTCCACATTGAGCAGATAGGGATCCTGCAACTGTCCGATCGTCTGTTGAAAGCGAATTTTAGAACGAACAATATTTTCGATCTGTTCCAAATCTAAATTAGAAAAAGAAGCTGTTGCCTGAAAAAACGAGCGCTCACCAAAATTAGTGGCAAAATTCCCCAATAAACCAAAAGCTTTCGGACTAAGGGGTGAAACTTCGCCACCTCCGGGGTTAGCTGAGGGAAAAGCATCGGGATTAAGGACTTTTTGAATTAAATATTGCGGTGTCAACTCAAAAAGAGTCTTCGGTGTCTCCACTAAAGTTAGGGGACTTTCTACGAAAAATCCACCCCGATCCTCCCCATCATAGCCCGGAGCAATTAAAAAAGGACGACGACGACGGCGATCGAACGTAAGACTATTAATAAAAGTGGGTGCCACTACCCGTTGATCGAAAACCAACTGGGAATTACTCATCCGCAACTCATCGGTAAAGGGGCCGGTACTGCGAAAAGTGGCGGAATTGGCCCGAACTTCCAACTCAGGAGGGGAAAAAGGGTCATTCGTCAGACGCACATTAGTGGCATTCCACACCTTACCATCAAAATTCAAGCGCTCGGCCTGAAAACGGACACGATTAATCGTTCCCCCCGATGGACTACTAATATTCTGTCGATCGCGCCGACTGGGATCCTGTCCCCCGACGACAAATTGAAAACCCTCTCCCGTCGTGATTCTCTGCAAGGGTTGATTTAATGCTAAACGATCGGTTAGGGTTCCAAAAGAACCACCGGCTCCCACATCCGTGGGCAGCGTTTGTCCTAAATCCCTAGCGGTGCTGGGTTGAAAAATCTCGCCATTAGCATTAAATACCACACCGCTATCCTGGACGAAATAATATTCAAAGCGATCGCCGCGCAGGATTTGATCCCCCCGGGTTAGGATCACCTGGCCCTCCGCTACCGCTAACTTTTCGGGAAGATTAATCTGTAAGCGATCGGCTGTTAGTACACTTTGGGCAAAACGTAGGGTGACATTACCTCTAGCGGTGATAATCTGCCGATTTTGGTCAAATTCCTGCTCATCGGCCACTAATTCTAGAGGCTTTTCCTCTTCTGGATTAACTGCAGCGGACTGAGCTAGGCTGTTATTGAGGGAAATCAAGTATTCTTGGCTGGTTTTTTCGCCTTTTTTCCGCACTAACAGCCGAGTTGAGCCATTTTTCTGGTTAAGAGCTTTTTGATTTAATCCTGAAACTATCTCGGTTTCGCGATTAATGGTGACACCAACGGCTGCGGGGGGTGGAGAATTCTGAACAGAAAGGGGTTTTCCTAAAGTTGCCGCATCACCCGCACTGCTAGGTAAAGGTTCCAGGGGAATACCCTGATCGGGAACCAAGGGTTTTACCTCGACGGTTTCCGGGGGTGGAGTGACGGTGAGGGGAATAGAAACGCTCTCTGCTAATGGCGTTTTTGCCTCTAGAGGTGCTGGGGTGACAGGAAGGGGAACTACAGACGTGGGACTATTTTCAGAAACTTGGCGCTCCTCCGTTTCCGGTTCAGCTACAGTGTTAATTAGGGCAGGTGGTTCAACAGCTAAGAAAAAAAAAGACATGACTGCACGAGTCGGCGATCGAAATAGAGGACGAGCGAACCTCAATGATACTACCACGATCATTATTTCTAGGGAGACAGGGAAAGTTCAATAACTTGTTCCCTGTGTCTCTACCCTAGAACCAGTTTGATAATTGTCTTCTACTCAAAGTCTTTGCGTCCGGGGTTACGGGTAGGATCGCCGGAAAGGAAGCCAAAGATAAAAAGTAAGACAAAGAAGGAAACAACGATATAAACGGCGATTTTTAGGGTTAACATTACTAAGACGTTCTCCTTAGACTAGATTAATGCAATAACAGGGTTAGCATACCTTGACCTACTTTACCCTATTTGAGTGATCCCTGAACAGAGAAAAGCGAGCAGTTATCAGTTATCAGTTATCAGTTATCAGTTATCAGTGAGCAGTTATCAGTGATCAGTGATCAGATAAGTGGGTGGGTGGAATTAAATATAAGATGAACGTAGGTTGGGCTTCGGCCGTGAGCTCAGCCGAACGGTTGAAGCATGAAACCCAACGCTCGCTCATGTTACGCTACCGCTAACCCATCCTAAAAATAATTGTGCCTCCCTACTTATGAGTTTTTAGTGGACAGTCTGATCAGTGATCGGTTATCAGTCGTCAGCCTACCGTTTACTGTTTACTGATCACTGAAAATACGAGTAAATAGCCTATTTTTAGCCAATTTATGAATAATCTCGGTAAATTATATGTGGTGGGAACGCCGATCGGCAATTTAGACGATCTGACTTTTCGGTCCCTGGCAACTCTCAAAAAAGTCGCTCTAATTGCTGCCGAAGATACCAGACACACCGGCAAATTATTACAGCATTTTGATATTTCAACCCCTCAAATTAGTTACCATGAACATAATCGCTTTTCCCGTCTCGATGAGTTATTAAATATTCTCAGCCAAGGTCAGGATATCGCCTTGGTTACTGATGCGGGAATGCCGGGGATTTCTGACCCGGGTTATGAGTTAATTAAAGCTTGTATAGAAGCTAATATCGAAGTGGTTCCCATCCCCGGAGTAACGGCGGTAATTACTGCTTTAGCGGTGTCGGGATTACCCACGGAAAGATTCTGTTTTGAAGGATTTCTTCCGGGTAAGGCAAAGCTGAGACAAGAGCGCTTAGAGAGTTTAAAAACTGAAACAAGAACGATGGTTTTTTATGAAGCACCTCACAAACTTATTAAGACTTTGGAGGATTTACGCGCAACTTTCGGACCCACAAGAAAGATAGTTTTAGGTCGGGAATTAACCAAGCTTTACGAAGAAATTTGGCGAGGAACTATCGACGAGGCCATTAATTTATATCGGGAGAATAAAACTCCTAAAGGGGAATTTACGCTCGTAGTTATGGGCAACGAGCAGGCCGATAATATCCAATTATCCGACGAGGAATTAAAACGGGAATTAAAACAAATTATAGAACGGGGAGTTAGTCGATCGCAAGCCAGCCGACAATTAGCACAAGTTACTAATTTATCCCGCAGTCGTTTATACAAATTAGCCCTAGAAATTTGATGATTATCAATTTTTATTCCCACCGCTAACCCTACTTAGCCGATTGAAGTAACAAAATTCCCCCGGCAGTTAATCCTAAAATATTGGGCAACCAAGCGGCCATCAAGGGGGTTAAAACTCCGCCAATGCCTAGGGAACTGGTGACAAAAGATAGGAGATAATAGGAGAAAATTAGGACAATACAAATACCAAAACTGGTGGCTTTATTAGAATTTTGGGGACGCAATCCCAAGGCTGCCCCAATCATGCCAAAAACCAAACAAACAAAGGGCAAAGATATTTTCTGCTCGATTTGAACCTGTAGTTTTCTAATTTTGGTAGGATTGCCACTTAATTGCATTATTTTTAGGTATTCCTGCGCTTGTCTTAGGGTCATTTCTGAACCATCTCGGCCTCGAAAAGCTAAATCTAAAGGGGTACGCGGTAGGGCTAATTGTTGATGTTGAAAGCGGACAATATTACGATAGGAACCATTAGGATCAATTAGATAAATTGTGCCGTTATAAAAATCCCAGATATTTTTTTCAATATTCCAAGAAGCTGTTTCTGAGGTAATAATTTGATTAACTTCTGGTTGGGTGCGATCGAGAATGGTTAAACCTAACATTTCTTGACCGTTAAATCTTTCGGCATAAAATAACCTTCTTAATACCGTTTGCGCTTCCCCTCCATCCGGTGGCCGCACTTTGCCGTATTCAGGATAAATAATATTATCTTCAATAAAAGACTTGCGATTTGGTCGCAGAGCTTTCGTCATGGTAGCATTAGCTTCATAACTGGCAGCTGGAGCCACATAATCATTAAAAACGTAGGTTAATCCCGTCACTATCAAACTTAGCACAATGGCGGGAATTATTAGGCGATAAACACTAATTCCAATACTTTTAAAAGCAATTAATTCGCTATCACTGGCTAAACGACTGTAGGCCATTAAAGCTGCTAAAAGTATCGACATGGGAAAGGCTAAAACAATAAACTCTGGCATTTTTAATAAGAGAATTTTTAGGGCCAAAGTAAAAGGTAAACCCGACTCAGTAATCCGTCGCACTAAATCAAATAAAGTCCCGATCGCCACTCCCAAGGAAGTGAATAAACCCATCCCAAATAGAAAGGGCAATAATAACTCGACAAAAATATAGCGGTCTAAGATGGTAAATCCGGGTATTCTACTTAAATTTCCTTGCCAATTGCTAACTTTCATGATATAATACAGCGATTTTTTATTAATAACAATTATCTTAAGAAATTATCACCCAAATAATACTGACGCACCAGAGGATTATTATACAGTTCTTCGCCACTTCCCGCCGCTAAAATCTGCCCTTCGCGCATAATATAAGCCCGATTAGTGATAGCCAAAGTTTCTCGCACATTGTGATCAGTAATTAAAATTCCCATCTGACGATCCCTTAAACCAGCGATCATCGCTTGAATCTCAGATACAGCGATTGGATCCACCCCAGCGAAGGGTTCATCTAATAATAAAAATCTTGGTCCGTTGACTCCCACCGCTAAAGCGCGAGCTAATTCCGTCCTTCTTCTTTCTCCTCCGGAAACGTAAGCGCCTTTAGTGCCAACAATCTTATCGAGGCGAAATTCTTTTAATAAATCATAGAGACGATTTGCCCGTTGGGAAAAGGGAACTCCCGACTGTTCTAGAGCTAACTGAATATTTTCTGCTACAGTTAAATAACGAAAAATACTGGCCTGCTGCGTCAGATAACCAATACCCAGACGCGCCCTTTGATTAAGGGGTAATTTAGTAATTTCTTTTTGATCGAGCCAAACGCGCCCCAGATTCGGTTTAATTAATCCCGTGGCGATATAAAAAGTTGTGGTTTTCCCCGCACCATTTGGTCCTAATAACCCGACTATTTCCCCTGGGGCAACAGTAATACTCACTCGGTTAACCACGAGCCTTTTACCGTAGGATTTATGGATATTTTCTAATACTAAAGTCATCTTTATCCGGTGTTGGGAATTATGAATTATGAATTATGAATTATGAAGTGGGGAAGTGTGGCAGTGGGGAAGTGGGGAAGTGGGGGAATTATGAATTATGAATTGGGGTATGGGGAGAACAAATGAAAATAATCTCCTGTCTCCTGTCTCCTGTCTCCTGTCTCCTGTCTCCTGTCTCCTGTCTCCTGTCTCCTGTCTCCTGTCTCCTGTCTCCTGTCTCCTGTCTCCTGTCTCCTGTCTCCTGTCTCGGAGTCTCTTGATTCCTGATTCCTGACTCCCCATCACTGCGGGTTAATAATTGGGGCAGCGGGGAGGGAAGGGGAAGGTATGGGTGCGGGTGTCGGGGAGGCTGCCGGTTGGGGGGAAGTTTCGTTATCTTTGACTAAATAAATTGACTCCACCTGCTGACTGGTTTGGGGAGTAGCGATAAATCTACCCTCATCTACTAGATAAGTCATCGTTTCGGCGCGGATACTGTTGCCTTCCTGCAAAACATAAACGTTACCCGTCATCACTAAACGACGTTCGCGGCTAAAATACTGAGCTTGGGCAGAAGTGGCCTGCATTTTGCGGGCGGGATAGAACACTTGTACGTTACCCCTCGCAGTAATTACGCCCGTTTTTGAGTTTGCCTCCTGAATATCCGATCGCACTGTCATGGCATTACCTGGTACGATGTTCTGCTGTGCCTTGACCAAGGGAGAAGTACCTAATCCCATGACTAAGCTAGTAGAAACGAGGGAAACTAGCCATCCTCTGATTTTTGTGTATCTTGCTTTCATAGAAATTTCGCCTATAATATAGAGTGTTTTATCCCCCCTTTTATCCCCCTTTTATTCCCCCTTTTATCCCTCCTTGATAAGGGGGGTACTGACAATTTTTAACACCCACCTACTTAGAGGTAATTGTATTGACTAACTAATCTAGCTTTTTAGAGGACGGGATGACTTTTGAGGATTTTTGGCAGAGAACAGATAGATCGATCGAGGTGGGGATGAGGATGTTCCTGATTGCTTTTCATCGCTTCTAGCACTACCGGTAAAGCTTGGGGATCGAGATTCTGTAAAAAGTTTAATAGATCCAAACTCTCCCCCACCAAGTGCGTCACGTTGATCCCCTCGTAATCGGGTTGATAGTGTTGTAAACGTCTCACCCCTTCTCCCAAAAGAATTACCGCCCCGCGCCAGTTATTATTTTCTAGATGGTAACAAGCGACAGCAATCTGCAAAATGCCTTGATAAAAGGTTTTTTCAGGCTCTGCGGACTCCATCCACAAAGCCTCTAGGGTATCATGACAAGCATAGAATTGCTGGCGATTAAATTCGTCGATTCCTTGCCCAAAAGCGCTGGCTGTCATTACCCTAAACTAATGCCCCTTCATAGATTTGCGGACTTCTTGGATATAGTCGAGGGAAATTACCTGTTCTTCCCCAGCAAAGTCGTTATCGGGGGTAATAAACAGCATACAGTGACATTCTTTCCGTTCCCGCATCGGCACACAGGGACAATTCCAGAAAGTATTTTTTACCTCCGCTTCTTTGTCTTCGTAGTGACGACAGGGACATAAAGGAGAGCCTAATTCGTCCTTATGACGCGCTAAACCCTCAATTACCACCGCTGTTACCGAGAGATCGCTACAGAAGTAAGTATTTGTACGTCTAGCGTACTGTTCGGCAAAATTCTTCATCGCCTCAAGACTCTTATCCGTGTCCGTGATCTGGCTCATAGTTATCTAATCCCCTTAGCTTTCTACAAAAAAACTTTTTACTATCCTATCTCGATCCGCCTCCCCTTGGCCGAGAGGAATTTTTAGAATCTCTTTCGATTTTGCCACCGATCCCCTTGTTAATCTAATACGATAAAAAGACTCCCTTTGGCCAAAAGCTCGACTTTTTGGCCAGCAGATCGGAATTATAGGGGCAAAGTTCCCCAAAACCTGTCCTTGATTCCTGCAATCCCTGTACCCTATCAATACCAGAACATGATTTTATCTTTCTTGCAGACAAATAAAATTTCTGACGATAATACACCTTGGTGGCTGAAAATTACCTCCCTTTATCCCCACTGTACCTACTATTTTGGTCCCTTTGCCTCTTTTGAGGAAGCACAACAGCATCAGGGGGGTTATCTCCAAGATCTAGAGTCCGAAGGAGCGCAAGGAATCAGTCTTTCGATCGAGCGGAGTAATCCCCATTATTTGACCGTTTTTGACGATGGAAATCAGCATCTAGCTAAAACGTTCCCTTCCCATGCTCGAACCTTTTCTCGCTTTATTTCTTAAGTCTCCCTGTCCTCTTTGTCAACGGCAGAGCGATCGAGAGCTTTGCCGTGATTGTAGGCGACAATTACAGTCCTATCGTCAGAATAAACCGCTTTTTCTCTGGCACGGTTCTATTCCCCTGTTTATCTGGGGACGCTATGAAGGTAAATTAAAACAGGCGATCGCTAAAATGAAATACGATCGCCATCCCGCTCTCGGCTCTTTGCTAGGCAGTTGCATGGGGGAAACTTGGCTGCTGCGTCCTCCCCTCACCGATAAACGTTTGACGGTGATTCCTATCCCTCTCCACCCGGAAAGGTTAAGGGAAAGGGGTTTTAATCAAGCAGAAGTCATTGGCGAGGGTTTTTGTCGTTTAACCGGTTATCATCTGGCTAGTCGCGGATTAATTCGGATCAAGAACACGGCAGCCTTGTTTAGTATGGCAGCCGAGGAGAGAAAAAAGACGATGCAAGCGGCTTTTCAATTGGGGAAAAATTTACCGAAATCAGTGCCGATTCTCTTAATTGATGATATTTATACCACGGGAACCACGATTGAGGAAGCTGTGCAGGTTTTACGCACAGAGGGATATCGGGTAGTCGGTGCGATCGCTCTTGCCAGTTCCAAAATTAGCTAAAATGCCCAGACGGATCCGTCTAGGCATTTTAGAGTTAGATTAAATTAAGTGCGTTTGATCTTGTCGTATTGACTGATGAAAATCAAACCGATAGTGGCGGGGATCAGGACGATAACCGCACCTAAAACAAGGCTCCAGAGAAAGTTAGCTAAAGAGGGTGTCATGATAGATAAATCCTTTGTCATATTTTCAAAGACTTAGTTTTTTATCTTATCACCTTGGGCGAGAAGACCCCCAGTTCCACAGTCAGATCAATGCGATCGCAGGTTATTATATGTCTTCAATCGCTGAAAATAAAATCTCCCTTGACTTCTCAAGGAGATAGGGATGTTTGACAATGGGTGATAGTTACAAAAGTTCACACTAGACTGGCAAAGATTTTTATGGCTACTGACGATCGCAAACGGCGCATTCTCGATCATCTCTCCAGAAGTACCACTGGTGCTGACTATATTCCCAAAAAACCGCTGCCAATTGTGGAAACTCCCCCGGTGGCAGCGGAACCCGTGGCAGCGCCGCCTCCAGTAACTCCTTCACCGGAATTAACCGCTAAAGAGCGTAAAAGAAAGATAATGTCCCATCTTTCCATGAGTAGTGAAGATTTTGGCGAAATTACTAGCACTACCCCCCAAGAAAAGCGTAAACGCCAAATTAATGACCATCTGCGCCAAAGCCAAGGATAAATAGTAAGGAGTGAGAATTAGCAACTAGGCATCTTCTAGACTGTTCTCACTCCCTCATTTTCTGCTGTCGATGGGGATAATGACAGTTGTTGCAGATCAGTTCCTCGCTCTGGCAACAAGGGAATGTTAAAGTTAGTAATGAGTGCTTCGGTGATCGGATGACGTAATTTTTCTGTGGAACCAACATGATAAAAATGCTGTTTAGTATAGATATAAAACTGATCAGCACTCCAATTTTTTTTAATTAAAGGATTGCTCCTAAACTGATTACTGTGCCAAGTGGACAAAATAAACCGACAAGAAATATCCTTTAAAATAGTCACCAAACAATCTTCATCCTCTTCAGACCAAGAGTTAAAATAATCGGCGTGTCTCCCTAAATAAGGAGGATCGAGATAGATCAAGTCTGTTTTTTGCCAATCAGATAAAGTCTCCCGAAAGTCAGCAACTTGAAAATTATAATCAGTTTTAATAAGAATATTTTCTAGGGCGATAACTTGATTGACTATTTTGGTAATATATGCTTGAGAGAATCGTTCTGATTTATGACAGTAAGGTACGTTAAACTGTCCTTTCCGATTGAATCTCATCACGCCATTAAAACAGGAGCGATTGAGAAATAAAAAATCTAGAGAATTAGGAGATTGATTAAATCTTTCTCGTACTTGATAATAATAACTTTCTCCCTGTTCCTTAAGAATTTGACCATTTTCTTGCAAAAAAAGCTTCACAGTTTTACTGGTAATAACTTGATTTTTGAGATTATTATAAAACTGGATAATGTGAGTATTTGTATCCGCAAGTAAAGCCTTTTTCGGATTAATATTAAAAGCCACCACTCCCGATCCAGAAAAGGGTTCTATCCAACGCCCAAAGCTCAGATCAGACACAATATTTTTAACATCTTTTACCAATTTAGTTTTAATTCCTTGACACTTAATCGGTGGCACCAGTGGTGTTAACTTCACTAAACACTCTCCTCATCAACAGTAATCTCTATCCATAGCAAACTTAGCTCCTGTTGGCCCGCGAATAAAGGTCAAATCAGGGTAAAAATTTTGTTGAGATACTAACTCTATCTTTAATTGGTTACATCTAGCAAAATTATCAAATATGGGAAAAAGAAGCAATTCTAGGATTTTGGAGATGATTTTCGTATCAATAGATATAGTATATACCTTGAGGCAGTTTAAATTCAGTACAGCTGCTCGCAGAAACCATAAGACTCTTGCTAGAACAAATGAACTCAAAAATCTGGCTCTTCTAGGTTCTGTGTGATCTCGCGTAGCGAGCGCGTTGCGACCAGTTTAACTTACATGATCCCTCAATCTTTGTGTCCTTTGTGTCTTTGTGGTTCGTTCCACCCCCCCGCTAGGAGGAATGTATCTTAGAATACATTTTACCCACCAAACCCAAGAGAGCCAAAATCTCTCGTCACCATTCTTGTCAGAATTATGAGAATTACGTTACATTTAGTTAAGATTTAATTGGCTGCGGGGATTAATCTCGAAAAAATAACGTAAAATCCTTGACAAAAACAGCTAAATGAGTTAAGCAAAAATCTTTATCCTAGAACCACTAAACAAACATGAAACTATCTTGGAAAACGATTTTACTGTGGACATTGCCCGCCCTCGTGGTCGGTTTTTTCCTCTGGCAAGGCACTTTTGCCACCGCCACCAGTAATATCGGCAATAACACCGCCAGTACCCGCATGACCTACGGACGCTTTCTAGAATACCTAGACAGTGGTAGGGTTGTTAGCGTCGATCTCTACGAAGGTGGCAGAACCGCGATCGTACAGGCCCTAGATCCAGAACTAGAAAACCGAGTACAACGCCTACGGGTCGATTTACCAGCCAATTCCCCCGATTTAATCGCCCGTTTACGCGATTCTAAAATTAGTTTCGATGCTCACCCGATGCGGAATGACGGCGCTTGGTGGGGATTCCTCGGTAATCTACTTTTCCCCTTTTTGCTGATTGCCGCTCTCTTTTTCCTATTCCGCCGTTCTAATAATATGCCAGGCGGCCCCGGTCAAGCGATGAGTTTCGGCAAATCAAAAGCTCGTTTCCAGATGGAAGCAAAAACTGGCATCACCTTTGATGATGTGGCAGGAATTGACGAAGCGAAGGAAGAATTACAGGAAGTCGTCACTTTCCTCAAACAACCGGAGAAATTTACCGCCGTTGGTGCCAAAATCCCCAAAGGAGTCCTGTTAGTTGGTCCTCCGGGTACGGGTAAAACCCTGTTGGCTAAAGCGATCGCCGGTGAAGCGGGTGTGCCTTTCTTCAGCATTTCCGGTTCGGAATTTGTGGAAATGTTTGTCGGTGTCGGTGCTTCTCGCGTGCGCGATTTGTTCAAAAAAGCCAAGGAAAATGCGCCCTGTTTAATCTTTATCGATGAAATTGATGCAGTGGGTCGTCAACGGGGTGCCGGTATCGGTGGTGGTAACGATGAACGGGAACAAACCCTAAACCAATTATTGACAGAAATGGACGGTTTCGAGGGGAATACGGGAATTATTATCATTGCCGCCACTAACCGCCCCGATGTTCTCGATTCCGCCCTCATGCGTCCGGGCCGTTTTGATCGCCAAGTAACCGTCGATGCGCCCGATTTTAAAGGTCGTTTAGAGATTTTAGACGTTCATGCCCGTAATAAAAAGCTGGCTAACGACGTTTCCATCGAAGCGATCGCCCGTCGCACTCCGGGGTTCAGTGGCGCAGATTTAGCCAATTTACTCAACGAAGCGGCAATTTTAACCGCCCGTCGTCGTAAAGATGCCATTACCCTCCTGGAGATAGATGACGCAGTAGATCGTGTTATCGCGGGTATGGAAGGTACTCCTTTAGTCGATAGCAAGAGCAAGCGCCTAATCGCTTACCATGAAGTGGGTCATGCGATCGTAGGTACGCTCTTAAAAGATCACGATCCCGTCCAGAAAGTGACTCTGATTCCCCGGGGACAGGCCCAGGGTTTAACTTGGTTCACTCCCAACGAAGAACAGGGTTTAACCACGAAAGCGCAGTTAATGGCCCGGATTTCCGGTGCTTTAGGTGGTCGGGCGGCCGAGGAAGAAATCTTCGGCTATGATGAGGTGACTACCGGCGCCGGTGGCGATTTACAGCAAGTTTCTGATATGGCCCGCCAGATGGTGACTCGTTTCGGGATGAGCGATTTGGGTCCTTTGTCCCTAGAAAGTCAAGGGGGTGAAGTGTTCCTCGGTGGCGGTTTGATGACTCGTTCCGAGTATTCTGAGAAGGTCGCTACTCGCATTGATGATCAGGTGCGATCGATCGTGGAACACTGTCATGAAATTTCTCGGCGAATTGTCCGCGATCATCGCGAAGTGATCGATCGAGTGGTGGACCTGCTGATCGAAAAAGAAACGATCGATGGGGAAGAATTCCGGCAAATCGTGGCTGAATACGCCTACGTTCCCGAAAAAGAACAGTTTGTACCACAGTTATAGGTTGATTTTAATCTATAGGCGATCGGGTGGGTTAAGACTCACCCGATTTTTTTATGCTAGGGATTTAGTTATCATCATCATCGTCATCGTCTTTATTCTGGTCATTATCATCGTCTTTTTGCCGCTTTTCCCCGTCTTCATCGTCATCTGCGTTCGTTTGCGGCGATTCCACCGTGGTAGGGACGTTTTTCGGTTCTTCGGCTTCTTTTCCTCCCTGACAAGCACCTAAAACCGTAGTCAAGGTTAACAGAATCAGCAAAACTAAGGATTTGATTTTCATAGTCTTTCTCCCCACTCGATCGATAAATATAACAATTTTAAGACTTTTGGGCGGTGGATAGCTTGGCTAATGCCAAGAAAGTGCATTCCCAGACTAAACGGGGTTGAACGTAGGCTAACAGCTGCCGGCGGGTTTTTTCCAAGATTTCTAAAATTGATCGCTCTCGTCGTCGTTGCCAATCCTCATACTGAAGATAACTCACATACCATAATTGGGTTTCCGTGTCAAGAGTTTGAGCGATAATTTTTGCTAATTCCAGCGCTTGGGAAAATTTTAGGGGAAATTTGCTGAAAGATCGCGGTAAATCTTGGGGGAGACTGTCGAGAAATTCTAAAGCGGCGATCGCTTCTCCTGGGCTACCTTGAGCTAAACCGAGAATTGCCGGATAATTGAGAACGCGAGCGTGTCCGTTAGAGCGCAGGACTTGAGCGAGATTTTCTTCCGAAAGACGCTGAAAAGGGATGTGTTGACAGCGAGAAACGAGAGTCGGTAGTAAAGAGGAGGGACTGGGAGCAATCAGGATTAAAGTGGCTTTTCCCGGTTCCTCAAGCGTTTTTAAGAGCGCATTTGCCGCCGATTCCGTCATGGTGTCTGCTTCCTCGATCACCACCACAGAGCGGGCCGATTCGAGGGGAGGACGACTTAAAAAGTTAGTAATCTCGCGAATTTGTTCGATGCGGATTTGCGGGGGAGCTTTGCGCTTGAGATTGCTTTCCTGTGCTTCTTTTGCGGTGAGCAGTTTGCCTTGGTGTTGATAAGTGGGTTCAATCCAGAGTAAATCGGGATGATTGCCCCCTAAAAAGCGTTTCAGGATTAATTCCCTTGTTTCCGGAGATCGATCTCTAGTTAACAAGTCTTGACAGAAACATTTTGCTGCTAGATTGCGTCCAATCCCCTTAGCGCCGGCGAATAAGTAAGCGGGAGCGATCGAATTGACTTCAAGCGCTCTTTGTAGTAGTTCAATGGCCTGATTTTGACCGATTAACCTTGACCAATTTATCATCTTTTCCCTGCCATGGCTCGCTATTGCTGTTCCTATTTTGTCGGGATTTCTCCTCATCAGACCGGGTTTTTATACGATGATATATTAAGTTTGGGTGAATTTGAAATCATCAAGCGCAGGACCGATGTCTTGCTTTTATCGGAAGTTCCTAACGATGCTTTCTTTCCCCAGTTAGTGAAAGTGGAATTGTTTATTCATCCTCCCACTAGCTCGGAACTTCAGATCGATTTATTGGTAAAAAATCATGAATTGCCCCTGAGAACTAATAATCGTTGTCGGCGATTTTTTGAATCTATTCACCAGATTATTACCAAAAATTATCAAGGTCAATCCCTGACCAGAATTACCGCTTAACCCGATTTGTTCCTGTCTCCGTCAACTGACAAAGACAGGGACAAAATACCATCTTATAGCAGTTATCTTAATGGTGAGGTGGGAAGTCTCTAGTTTTTGGGAACGCCAGAACAGTAGCTGGTCATCCAGAGATGATACCAAATTGGGTGCATCTCAATTTGGTCGAAATATCTATATTAGAGCGTTTCTCCTAAAGATGAAGTGTAACCCAATTTAGTATAATGTTTATTCACTTTTCCTGGTAACGCTGGCCATCACCCACGCCAGATAACTTCTGCATCATAGCGATCCAGTTTCGACGGTCGGTGTGCATGGGCTTTGTTAGACTAAGAGCCCACAATCTCAGGAATTGGGCTCTCCCAGGTTTGGTGGGTAAAATGTATTCTAAGATACATTCCTCCTGGCGAGGGAGTGGAAGGAACCACAGAGACACAGAGGACACAAAGATCGATCGATCTAGGTCTATGTCCTCTGGCAATAACAGAAAGGAAAATTGTTAGAGTAATTTCTGTTGTTCAGCTTCCTGAAGAGTTTGATGTAGATGATAAAGAGTAATTAATATTGTCAATCCTAAAATGAGAGACAAGATTGGCAAAGAAACTATCTCCACTCCTACACCATGTTGAAGCATTAGATAAGGAAAATAACTGAAGAGAGATACAAGATTAATAATAATTGGCACGAAAAAATAACGGGGGTAATAAAAACCAAAAATAATGGAAATAACATCGGCAGCAAAAAAATATCTTTCGTGCATCTTCGGCAGTAAATAAGGGACAACCAAGACTGAGATAAGAGCCAGTTGAATCATTACTGGTGTAGTAATTTTAAGGTGACTTTTGTAAATTATGTAAACGAGGCACACAATAACAGTTACTGTCAGCAATGCCCCCAGGGGAACAACCATTGAATAAAGTTCATTGGAAATCCATTGATATAGATTAGGAGCAGATAAAGTCAGCTTTTTAAATGTTCCAGCTTGATTGAGATAAATTGAAAATAAACTGTTTAGTGATCTGCCTGCCATCCAACTTGGAACTAGAGATATCAAATATACTAAGGGAACAATTAATAATGAAGACCAAGAGATATATTTTTTGACACCAAGCATGATTAAAAAAGGCGCAAAAAACACTGCTTGTTGCTTAAAAGAAACAGCAATACCAAAACAGATTAATCCTAATATATTCCGCTCAATAGCTAGATAATAGAGACAGGCAACTAACCAAAATGTATAAAGCATATCTGTCTGTCCCCAGTAAGAACTATTCAAAAAAACTGTAGGAGAAAACAAGACAGCAAGAGCAGCAATAATTGGTAATTTGCCTCTAGAATATTTGAGGCGAACCAGCTTATAAACAAAAAAAGCACAGAGAAAATCAAAAGGTATTGTAATCAGCTTGATAGCAAGAAATTTAGGCAAACTAGAATAAATATAAGAAGAAATAACCATTAAATACAAGTAAGGAACATTGTAGTTAGCAAAATCATATTTAAAAGCACTAAATCCTCCGTTCTGGACGATAAAATCATACCACTTACTGTAATATTTCATATCCGAGGTTGAGTTTTGCCAGCGACTCAGCCGTAGTAAAAAGGCAAGAATTACACTAATTATCACAATGGTTTGATTTTCAAATCTGCGCCAGAAACTTTGTAGTAAATTCATGAAAAATAACCTAATTAAACATCAAATATTAAGTGTAAGTAGCTGGTTGTAATTAAATATGAAACTTGGGATGGGCATCTTGCCCGTCCACAGGAACTAGAAGCCTCTTCCACTGTCTAACAACTGTAACTGTTCAGGGGGGGGGTGTCAAGCAGCCAGTGGTATTGACTGTGTGGAAGGACTCTCCTGGAGCAGCAGAGAGGGAGAGTTACTATCCCTCCTAGAGGCGCAGATCGCTTCGGTCATAAATTCCAAGACATTGCGTTTATGAGAACGCAGACTCGTCACTACTGTCAGCATCTGCGCTACAAAAACACTACCCGCCTTACTTTGGGAGCCAAAGCTAGTGTGCCGCCACAGCACTGCTGGGCGAACTGCACTCTGGGCAGCATTATTTCTCGGCTCCAATCCCTCCATCGTGACGAACAACCAGAGGGCAGACTCCACTTTCAGCAGTTGGGGCTGAGAGGTAGACAAACCGAGAGCGCCAACAGATAGCATAATCCTGCGCTTTCCCCAGTGAATATTACTTCTCGGTTAAGAGAATTTGGGTTCTGTTTTGATCATCTTCGACGATGAAAAAATGCTCTTTTTGGTGCTTGATAGATTTATTGAGAAAAAATCGGTAATTGCTTTAGTTTTCGCCTTCCTGCGTCGATGTGAGCGGAGGAAATTGACGACGTAAAAGCAGGGAATTACTCACTACCATAACCGAACTAAAAGCCATCAAAGCTGCTGCTAGGGCCGGACTGAAAGCTAGACCCCAATGGGGCAGTAATAAGCCACCGGCAATGGGAATAGCAAAGGTATTATAACCCAAAGCCCAAAAAAGATTTTGTCGGATTTTTTGCCATGTGGCCAGACTTAAATGCAGAGATTGCACCACATCCTCTAGGCGATCGCTAATTAAAACGATCCCGGCCGTTTCCATGGCCACTTCCGTGCCACCGGCCAGAGCAATACCGATGTTAGCCTGTCCTAGTGCGGGAGCGTCATTGATACCATCCCCCACCATAGCCACGATTTTGCCCTCTTTTGTCTGTAGGTCGGCAATTAAGGCCGATTTTTCGGTGGGAGCAACTTGGGCATAAAATTGACTAATACCCAAACTATTAGCGATCGCTGTCACCACTTCTGGGCGATCGCCACTGAGTAAAATCACCTCTAAACCGAGTCTTTGTAACTGATTAACGGTTGTTTGAGCATCGGGACGCAATCGATCCTGAAAAGCGATCGCGCCGAGTAATTGTTCTTCCATACCCAGATAAATCACCGTTTTACCCGCCTCTAAAAGCTCTTGAATACTGGGGATAGTTTCATCGATTTTAATGCCGTTCTGTGCCAACCATTGCCGATTTCCTAGAACAATTTTCGACCCCTGCACCCTTGCCGAAACTCCCAATCCGGCCACAGTTTGAAAATCTTCCCCCGTCAGGTTAGTAGGAGGAGTAACTGCGTCTAAAATCGCCCGAGCAAGAGGATGATTAGTACCACTCTCCAATACTGCCGCTAATTGTTGAATTTCCAGGGAATTAAGCTCAGAAAAACTCAAACAATCGGTAATTTCCGGATGACCTTGGCTAAGGGTTCCCGTTTTGTCAAAAACCACCGTTTGCAGTTGCGAGACGGTTTCCAAAACATCGCCCCCTTTAATTAAAATACCCCGTTCGGCTGCTAAACTGGTTCCCACCAGTAGGGCCGTTGGTGTGGCTAAACCGAGAGCGCAGGGACAAGCGACCACAAGCACAGAAATCGCTAATTTTAGGGACAAAAGTAGGGGAGAAGTGGATTGAATCATCTCGTGGTGTCCTGTGGTTGATCCTAACACCTCTGGAAAGAGCCTAGTTCCCCAAAAATACCAAAAGAGCAGCACAATTAGGGCAATTATCATGACTCCGTAGGCAAAATAACCCGCTACCCGGTCCGCTATCTTCTGTACTGGGGCCTTGCGAGTTTGGGCTGATTCCACGGCTGCGATAATCTTAGCTAGGGTGGTATCGGTCCCCACCTGACGAGTTTGTACGGCGATCGCACCTGAGAGATTGAAACTGCCAGCAATGACTAAATCTCCCATTTCCTTAACCACCGGCAGCGATTCCCCCGTTAACAAAGCTTCATCTACCGTGGTTCTTCCCTGAATAATCTCCCCATCCACGGGAATTTTTTCCCCGGGTAAGACGCGCACCCATTCCCCGACGCGCAGCTGTTCCACGGGAATGGCCACACCCACACGGTCATCTGTACTACCAATTAGGTGAGCCACTGCCGGTTGTAGGGAAGTAAGCGCTTCTAAGTCTGCGGCTGCGCGATGACGGGAATGCGCTTCTAGAGTCCGTCCGAGGAGAATAAAACCTAACAGCATGACTGGTTCATCAAAAAAGCACTCTAGACCGAGATTAGGGAAGATAAGAGCCAAACAACTGGCTATATAGGCGCTACCTGTGCCTAAACTAACGAGAGTGTTCATATTTGGCATCCCGTGCCGTAATCCCCGCCAACCATCGATGAAAATATCGCGGCCGGGGAATAAAATGGCTAGGGTGGCTAAAGTCCAGTGAAAAGCAATACTTTGAAGGATGGGGATTTCTGGTCCCCCGATGTGGTGTAAGTGACCAATCAGGGAAAAAACCAGTAAACAACAAGCGATCGCTAATCGGTATAATTGTTGTTGCCGTTCTTTTTGTTGGTTTTGCAGCCGTTGATTTTGTTGAGAAAGGGGAGTCGATGAGCTGCGCGGTTGGGTGGGGAATCCAATCGCGGTTAATTTTGCGGCTAACTGCTCTGGTGCGATCGTATCTGGTTGGTATTCAATCACGGCAATTTCCGTGATTAGATTAACTTGGGCCGATTTTACCCCTTGATTTTGGCTGAGTTGTCTTTCTACGGCACTCACACAGCCGGCGCATTTCATGCCTTTTACGTCTAGAGTAGCGGTTTTTAGTCCAGTTTCGGCGGCTAGGATCATAGAAAAGGTAGGCAAGGATGGTCTTTACTTCTATCCTAGAAATTCTCGGCCGATTTTTAAACTATTTTGGCCTGTAGGGTTACAGATAGATGAAATTTCATTACAGATAGCTGAAATTTCAGTAGTAGCCGATCTTGTAGGGTGCGTTAATGAAATGTAACGCACCTTATCTAATGTTCAAAATTCGTGCGTTACGCTGACGCTAACACACCCTACTGGACTGACACAGCTAAAATAGGGCAATAGATAGGCTAAACTGAGGACATCAATCATGGGAAGATGTAGGCGAGATAAAGTTCATCTGACAGTCGCACAACGAGAAAACTTTGAACAAATCAGTGGGGGAGGGTTCATAACAGAGTACGCTAATCGGCATAACACGCTTATCGTAATATTATACGGAAAACTTCTCGCGATCACTCCATTTGAGCGTAATATACGGACAGATTCTTTAAAAAATGTGTATTTGGCGTGATATACGGAAAATTTCCGTATAATATATATTTATACTTCTTCTTCCTCTAGTTAATTTTAAAAGTGCGTACTTGTGGCAATATGGGGAAAACTTCTATATAATTATTAGTTAAATTGCTTTTTCTTCTGAGAAGTATATATCTATGGAAAACAGACAGCCGCTGCCAGAAATGGAAGTTGAGGCAACCTTCAATGAGTTTGTCGAAGATTTAGGCGGAGAGCTTATAAGCAAACTTTTTGAAGGCAAAGGCGAAAGACCAAATAACGCCGATTATTTCTTTTGCAATCGGACGGTAGTGGCGGAGCTAAAGTGTCTTGAAAAGAATTACTTCAATGATCGAAAGGTAGGCGATAAGCTCAACTTAATGATGCACAGCTGGATCACAGAGGGGCTTCTTCGCCAAGAACATATAAAAGACGGAAGATTTCAGATAGACGACTTACCCCGTCAATGCGCCGTTGATGTGTTCAAAGTGTTTAGCTCCCCTACAAAAGAGGCTGTTGAAAAAGCTAACAAGCAAATTAAAGAAACAAAGAAATACTTCCGGCTTCCTGATGCCAAAGGTTTATTGATTCTTGCCAATGATGGCAATTACTCGATACCCCCAAATTTCATGATGTACATTTTGGGGAATCTACTTGCATCGAGATATACGAGTATAGATTCTTTCATCTTCTTTACTCCTAATATGAGAGCTTATGCTCCTCAAATTGATAGACAGTTTAATGTCTGGATAAGTGGCCGTACTCGTCCATCTTCAAATGCTGTCGAATCCGATTTGCTTCATCACATTCAGCAGAGTTGGGTGTCTTTCTTGGAGCGAAAATTTGGGGAAGTAGTCACTCAATTCCACATTAAAGATCATAATGTAGTAGATAGTATTAAATTAGTCCAATGATTCATGCTCTTAAAGCATAGGCTCTTCTCGGCTTTGTGTGATAATTTTTGCTTATGGAATCGTGAAATGCTTACTGGACAAGACTTTTAAGACTATTTTGCGGATATTCTATCAGTATAGACCTCGTTTCCACGAACTCTTATGGGTAAAACCTTTTGACAGTGATCGCTGATCTGTATGGTGCGTCCCACGCGCCTTTCACTTTTGAAAACACTTAAATCTAAAGGTCATAGTGCGATCGCTGATCTTATAGTGCGATCGCTGATCTGGTAGGGTGGGTTAACGAAGTGAACACACCTTATCTAATATTCAAAATCCGTGCGTTACGCTAATGCTAACACACCCTACTGGACTGACACAGCTAAAATAGGGCAATAGATAGGCTCAACTGAGGACATCAATCATGGGAAGATGTAGGCGAGATAAAGTTCATCTGACAGTCGCACAACGAGAAAACTTTGAACAAATCAGTGGGGGAGGGTTCATCACAGAGTACGCTAATCGGCATAACACGCTTATCATAATATTATACGGAAAACTTCTCGCGATCACTCCATTTGAGCGTAATATACGGAAAGATTCTTAAAAAAATGCGTATTTGGCGTGATATACGGAAAATTTCCGCATAATATATAGTTAGACCCTTTGTAACATAGGTTCCTCGAAAAGGAAAAATTTAAGATATGGCTTCAAAAATAAAAGACTTAAGCAAGATTCCTGATCCTGATGCTGTTGTGAATACACTTGAAGAATTGAGTCAGGCTATAGATTTAAATTGTAAAATTATTTATATCAATGATTCTCATCTTACCAAGCGAATAGAAACGTTGCTTGATTTTTGTCAAAAACATTTCAAAGTTTTGTGCGCTACTGCTGGAAGCGCAATTGGGTTTGCTCCGTTTTCTGGCGGTTTGAGTGCGGTGCTTAGTGCTGGTGCCGCAGCAGTTTACAGTGCTGCTAACTATGAAATAATAACCGAAGCTATTACTGTGATGAGTTCTCTAGGTTTCAAGAAATCTAATCACATTCAAGAATACTATAGTTTAAATGGAAATCTTTTGTGTCGAAATGATGACTGATACAGTATAGTACGTAGCACACCATATTTTAACAACTCACTACACTAAGACGTGACAAGTGATTTCCTTATTTATGTCATAATTATTTTGTATTCTGGTCAGCCTAGAAATTAGGTATCGGTTATGAACACATTTACTGCTGTTGTAGAAAAAGATTTTGATACAAATCTCTATATTGGTTATGTTCCTGGTTTCCCAGGAGCACATTCTCAAGGTGAAACTTTAGATGAATTACAGAAAAATCTTTGTGAAGTGATAGAAATGCTCCTTGAGGATGAACAAACAAGATTTGAAACAGTATTTGTTGGTACACAGCAAATCATGGTTTCGTAATCATGAGCAATATACCTGGACTTCCCCGTTGACAAAAAGCCATAACCTGTGCTGTAGAAGGGATTAAGAGAATTTCCAGCGCCCCGTTACTGGGTACAAATCAGGGAAACTCCCAATAAATCTAACGCT
>VYKP01000111.1_pt1 | contig 42237 bp, 44 predicted proteins | sample 5114551 | NCBI WGS metagenome assembly VYKP01 (sample SAMN12291777, study PRJNA351875) | freshwater metagenome | isolation source: freshwater lake | place: USA: Michigan, Baseline Lake | collected 2013-08-09
TTAATCTAGAGATTATTTGGGATATTGTTGAAAATGATATTCCTCCTCTAAAAGGACAAATCGAAGCTATTTTACAGGAATTTATTTGACGAAACCCAACCCAATTACTTAAATTTCGGGTTTCACTATCGTTCAACCCCACCTACTTTATTCTTCGATTTACTTGATGGCTACCGGCAAAAGATAGCCACCAGCAATTATATTAATTTATCAAAGTTTGAACTTTTCCTATTCCCTTTGAGTCGCTTGTCTAACCTGTTCGATCTCTAATTCTAAAGCTTGTGCTATCTGTTCAAAGTTTAATCCTAAGGCCAATAAACGAGGAATAGAGGCTAATTTTGCCGCTAATTCGCCTTCTTGTCGGCCTTCCTCTCTACCTTCCTCTCTACCTTCCTCTCTACCTTCCTCTAAAGCTTCCTGATACACTTTAGTTTGTTTTAAATCACTTAAACTAAACATCGCTTCTATCTCCTTTCTACTGACTTGGGGTAACTTATAAACCAAAATTGTCTCTATCAATTCTAAAAGTTCTTGCTGTTGTTTGAACTTAGTGAATTCTTGTCTAATCCGTGGAATTAATTGTTTTCCCTGCTCGATCGCTCTGGCGGTTGGTGCTATGATTAATTGTAACATCGATATTCCCAGGGATTCCCCTTCTCTTAATTCCTCGAGATAAAAACGTAAAATCCTGCCTGAGTTGATTAACTCCCCATAACGAGCCGTCTCTACGCTTTCCACTGAACGCCGAGGATAAATAACTACCCCCTGCCAGTTGTTGCTTAAGTCCGTTTGGTGGAGATAGAGGAAGATTTCACTAAAGAAACGGGAATAAAACCTATTATCTTTCTGAAATTGTACTTCTAGGAAATAAATAGGCTGATTGGGTGTATCAGGCAAAAAAACTCCATCGAGACGAAAGGACAATTGTTTAACTTCCACCGAGGAGAATTGATAAGAATTGGCGGTTTCGGGGGGAAGGTTCAACAAATCAAAGAAACAAGCGGGAAATCTTTGTAAGAGTTGATAGAAAATACTGTCAGTTTTCACGCAATTAAACTCAAAAAGAGGCCTCCAGTTTAGCAGCAGTTTTTTATTGTGTTCTTCAGGAAGCTCCTGTTTTTGAGCAATTGGGATGACGAAGTAACAGCTTTTTCGGTAACTTGTCCCCAATTAAGAGATAGCCATCGGCAATTGTATCAATTTGTAAAAGATGGTTGACGTTTGTGCCAATCGGTGGCCTGTTCGTAGGCGTGGGCGACATGAAATAATTGATCTTCGCGCAGCACATTACCGACTAATTGTAAACCGATCGGCAAACCTTGCCCATCAAAACCGCAGGGAAGACTTAACCCAGGTAAACCGGCTAAATTGACGGGAATAGTCATTAAATCCGATAAATACATACTCAGAGGATCCGCCGTTTTTTCCCCGGCTTTAAAAGCTGTGGTCGGTGAAGTGGGAGAAACTAACACATCTACCGATTGAAAAGCTCGATCGAAATCCTCTTTGATCAAAGTCCTCACCTTTTGTGCTTTCAGGTAATAAGCATCATAATAACCCGCCGAGAGGGTATAGGTTCCCAACATAATCCGGCGCTTAACTTCCGCACCAAAACCCTGAGCGCGAGTCTTGGTGTACATATCAATCAAACTATCGGCATCTTCCCGAATACCGTATTTAACCCCATCGTAACGGGCTAAATTGGCCGATGCTTCCGAGGGGGCGATAATGTAGTAGGTGGGCAATCCGTAACGGAAACGGGGACAGGAAATCTCTTTAATCGTAGCACCGAGGGCTTTTAACTGCTCTAAAGCTTGATTAACTGCCTCGGCAACCACCTGATCCAAACCTTCTCCGAAAGTTTCCTTAATTACGCCAATTTTTAGCCCTTTTAAACTGGTTTTCAGGAATTGGCTATAGTCGGGAATCGGCAGATTGAGACTGGTAGAATCTTGGGGATCGTAACCTGCGATCGCTTGTAATAAAATCGCCGCATCTTCCACGGTACGACCAAAGGGACCGATCTGATCAAGAGAAGAAGCGTAAGCCACCAAACCAAAGCGAGAAACTAAGCCATAGGTCGGTTTTAGCCCAACAACGCCACAAAACGAAGCCGGTTGACGAATTGAGCCACCGGTATCCGATCCTAGGGCCACCACGCATTCTTGAGCGGCCACAGCCGCAGCCGAACCCCCGGAAGATCCCCCCGGCACCCGGGATAAGTCCCAAGGATTAGCAGTAACGTGATAACCAGAGTTTTCCGTGGAACTACCCATGGCAAACTCGTCTAAATTAGTTTTACCGACGATAACTGCCCCTAAATCCCGTAATTTTTGGGTAACGGTGGACTCGTAGGGAGGGACAAAATTTTCTAAAATCCGAGAAGCGCAGGTGGTGGGGATACCTTTGGTGCAGAGATTATCTTTTAAGGCGATGGGAATACCTGCTAAGGGATGCAGAGATTCACCTCTGGCGATTTTCTCGTCCACTTTTTGGGCTTGTGCGAGGGCTAAATCCGGGGTTAAATGGAGAAAGCTTTTTACTTGTGGTTCGATCGCTTCAATACGAGCAAGAAATTCTGTGGCGATTTCGACGGCTGTTTTTTCTTTATTAACGAGTTGTTGATGCAGTTGACGAATCGAAGTCATGTTCAGTTACCGGTTACAATCACCGTCAGGAGCAAGCAACAACCCCGGACAGCAAAGACTATTTTAGCGTCAGTTTGGCTGTCGGTCAGCTAATCCCCTAAAATTAAAGGAAAGCCTCGAAGGAAAACCTACAGTTATGACTTTTAATATCCGACAATTAGATAATTTAGACTACGATGAAGCCGAACCCTTACTAGAAGATTATATTAATGGAGCGATCGAAGAATATATCAATTCGCCCGAGGGAGATGCCTATTATCAAGAAAAACAAGAAGGTTGTGGTTGGATTGCTACCTTTATCGAGTTGGGCTATCTCTATGAAGGTTATACCCTTGCTACCATGACTAAGGCAGATGTGCAGATCTTAATGGAGAAGATCTTACCACGCAAAATTACTATCCTCGATCCGACGGAAACCGAAGATGCTATCCCTGAATTAATTAGTTTTTGGCAATTTTTGGGACGAGAATATAAATTAACTCAGGCTAAGTCTATTATTAAATATTTAGAGCAATTAGGCGATCGCTTTGGTCAACTGATGAACGATCCCAACAGTGGCGGTTTTATGAAAAATCTCCTGTTACAAGCGCATCAGCAGGGTTTCGATATCACCAGTCAGGAGGGTTTAACAGCTTTTCAAGAAAAATATAATGCTGAACAACGCGCCAAACAGCAAGCGGCAGCAACATCGAAAAAAACGCCCCCAGCTGTTCCTAAATCGGAAAATGTTCCCAAGGCAATGCAGGCCAAATATCAAGAAATTATCGATATTACCGATAAATTTGCCGCTAAATATCTTAATGAAGAATACGCCCAACTTATTCGCCAATTAACCGCAACTTTAGCTCGTAAGCGTCCCTCTCCCCTAGAAAAAGGTAAAGCCAATTCCTGGGCTGCCGGCATTACTCACGCCCTAGGAATGGTCAATTTTCTCTTCGATCCTAGCCAAAATCCCCACATTTCGGCCACAGAACTTTATCAAGCTTTTGGGGTTGCTCAAAGTACAGGACAAGCTAAATCAAAACAAGTGAGAGATTTACTGAAGATGTCCTATCTTGACTCAGAATGGGCTTTACCAAGCAATTTAGAGAACCATCCTAGCACTACAGTCCGGCAGTTAATCACTACCATGCTCGGTGATAGTTAGGGTTTGCTGAATAAATGTGAAATGTAGGCAAGGTAAGGGTTTTGTGGCTTTTCTCGTGAAACAGGTGCAAGATTTTGAGAGAATCGTGCTTCCAAACCTTGCGTCTTCATCGGCCCGCGTCCTGTAGGGGCGAAGCATTCGGGCAATAACCTATCGGTGAAACCAGAGATTTTCTGTCCGAATGCTTCGCCCGTACTTTTTGCGGCAAAAAGTCTGTTGGTGGAGTTAGGAGGCACTCTTGCAGCAGTAGATTCCTGAATAACCCAATCTCGATCGAGTTTGCCGACTAGACTCTAGTTACCTCTCCAGTTAAACTATAGTAGTCAATAGTTATAAAGTTTTAAACGATCACCTATTGTCAGCCTTTTTAACTGGTCACTTTATTACCCACCCATGTTAGACAGTTTCTCCCCCCAAACCTCTAGCGTCGTCCTCGCTTCCGTGGCGGACTATTTCAAAGTCCTGTCGGAAGTCAGTCGCCTACAGATTCTCAGTTGCTTGCAATTAGGCGCGATGAATGGTAAAGAAATCGCTGAAGCTACCGGACTAGGCCAGGCCAATCTCTCCAAACACCTGAAAGCTTTAACCCAAGCGGGAATTATCTCGCGACAACCCCAAGGGGTCAGCGTTTACTATCAAATTACCGACCCCGTCATCTATGATCTCTGTCAGGTGGTTTGCGATCGCATTAGTCAGCAAATGCGTCAACGGGCCCGAGAATTCGAGAGTCTGCCAGCTTTCCATCTCCCTAAATAGGGTTTGCAGCAAAAAGTTTGTTGGTGGGGTTAGGAGTCAGGAGTCAGGAGTCAGGAGTCAGGAGTTTCAGGCTTTGTTGCCCCTTTTTTGTACCAGTTGATGTACTAGAAGAAGGATAATGCAAGGTTTTTGATGGTCTCAATCCGATTTTCGCAGCATGAACATCGGATTTTAACAGGTCAAAAGCCTTATTTTAAAAGGGTTTTACCATTATTCAGCAAACCCTAAATAAAAATCACTAAACCCTTGACATTTTGCCTCAATTATGATAAGGAAAAGTTTCCATGCTCGTAGAAAAACTTTGTCAACGCTATCGGGAGGGAGAAAGAGATTTTCGGGGGATTAATTTGCGGGAAGGCGACTTAACTAATATTTCCCTCCCCGGAGTCAATTTTTGCCGTGCAGATCTGCGACAGGCGCGGTTAGGAAAAATACGCCTTGGGCGATCGCTGCTGAGGGAAGCGGATTTAAGTGAGGCGATTCTCTGGGGAGCAGATTTAAGTCAAGTGGACTTTTATCGAGCCTGTTTACGCGATGCGGACTTAAGCGGAGCTAATCTGATCGAAGCCAATTTAGAAGCCGCTTATTTAACCAAAGCCGTCTTAAACGGTGTTAATCTCAACAGTGCTAATCTCCAGCAGACCGTATTAATCGATGCGGATTTTCGCTCCACTTCCGACCAACGCACGGACTTGGGCAAAACTAACTTTTGCGGAGCCGATCTCAACTATGCTAATCTGAGCGGCTCCCTGTTATATCGAGCTAATTTGGCTAATTGCCGACTTTGCCGGGTTAATTTTCGTGCTAGTCCCGAAAGAGACGGATTTATCACCGATCTCACCGGGGCCAGTTTCCGGGGTGCGGATCTCAGTTATGCTGATTTGCGCGGGGCAATTTTAGAAGATGTGGACTTAACCGGTGCTGATTTAACCGGGACTTTGTTTTAATCTGGGAAGCTTTTTCAGTGGTCAGTAAACAGTAATCAGTAAACAGTGAAAAGACAGCAGTGTTAATGTCATTTCGTACTCCTCACTTAATACCACTCACTTAAAACTCAAATCTGATAACAAAGGCCGAATCTCAGACCTAATTGGTTAAGCTAAAAGCTTTGATGTGCTTAGTTTCTAACCTTCTTTTTAGGTAGGACAATTGTCAGATTCTGTCTTTTGCCTCTTGCCTCTTGCCTTCAGAAGCTGATAACTGCTCACTGATAACTGATCACTGATAATTAAGGGTCGATTTATTTAAAACCGACGGATGCTTGCCAAACAAAGGCCAGCAAGAGGAAAAATAGGGGAATCACGGGCAGGACATCGACTAGGGGGTCGAAAATTTGGTATGCTTCTGGCAATTTGGCGAACAAAAGTGCAGTTTCCATCTCTCTATCTACCTTGACAAGAAAATTTTAAAACGTTTCCTGAAATTTTATCACGTTGGGGTAACATCTACGGCATCCTCAAGCCAAGGGGCAAAATCTTGGGCAAAAGTCCCCCCTAGGATAGATTGACGAATTTCACGGGTAAATCTGATTAATTCGGCGATATTGTGCAGAGATAAGAGAATATAACCCAACATCTCCCCCGATTTAATTAAATGATTCAGATAGGCACGGCTAAAGTGTTGACAGGTGTAACAGGGACAAGTCTCGTCTAAAGGGGCGAAATCCTCCTTAAAACGGGCATTTTTGAGGTTCCAACGCTCTCCCCGCACCAAAGCCGTGCCATGGCGACCAAAACGGGTGGGAATGACGCAATCAAACAGATCTATGCCACTAGCGATCGCCTTGGCCATTTCTCGATAGGTTCCCACTCCCATCAGGTAACGGGGTTTATTTTCGGGGAGTAAAGGGGCAGTTATCTGGACAATGCGATGAATTAGGCTCGTTTCTTCCCCCACACTCACGCCACCGATAGCATAACCGGGTAAATCGAGTTTTACTAAAGATTGCGCCGCCGCTGCCCGTAAATCCTCATAGATTCCCCCTTGTACTATGGCGAATAAAGCCTGTTGTTGGGGTCGTTGATGGGCCGTCAGACAGCGCTCTAACCAGCGATAGGTGCGTTCTATGGATGCTTTCATGGTCTCATGACTGACTCCCGTGGGGGGACATTCATCGAAGGCCATAATCACATCAGCACCGAGGGCATTTTGAATCTGAATCGATTTTTCTGGCGTGATTTCGATTATTCTACCGTCCCGGGGCGATCGAAAGGTGACTCCCGATTCTTTAATTTGCCGGAGTTGACTCAGGCTAAATACCTGAAATCCACCCGAATCTGTTAATATTGGCTGATTCCACGCCATAAAATCGTGTAAACCTCCCGATTTCTCGATAATACTTTCTCCGGGCTGCAGATGCAGGTGATAGGTATTAGCGAGAATCATTTGCGCTCCCGTGCTGGCGATTTGAGCGGGGGTCAAACCTTTCACCGTGGCCAAAGTTCCCACGGGCATAAAACGGGGTGTTTCTACCAGTCCGTGGGGAGTATGCCAAACCCCAACCCGCGCACCAGTTTGGGGACACTGGGCGATTAGTTCAAAGGAAAATCCCACTGTTTCAGTTATCAGTTATCAGTTATCAGTTATCAGTTATCAGTTATCAGTTATCAGTTATCAGTTATCAGTTATCAGCTTCTGAAGGCAAGAGGTAAAAGACAGAATCTGGCAATTCTCCTACCTAAAAAGAAGGTTAGAAACTAAGCACATCAAAGCTTTTAGCTTAACCAATTAGGTTTTAGATTCGGCCCTTGTTATTAGTAACCAGTATTTCTGCTCACTGCCTAAAAGGGGCAATCGTTGTCGTCTTCGTCTTCAAACTGCACATCCCACTTAGCAGAAAGTACCTGAGTAACCATGGCTTCGAGGGTATCAGCATTGAGACGAGCTTTCATATCGGGGTCTTGCAGTGGATTACTCAGGGGAATCAGCCGTAATTGCCGATTGTCTTGGACCAGATCAAAATAGGTTTCACCGTCAGGAGAGCGTGTTAAACGCAGATAATCGAAGCTATAGGTATTCAGATAAAGACTGTAGTTAGCAACCAGGGTACTTTGCTGATAATCGGCGAAAACTTCCACTATCCATCCCTCCCCTTCACTCTGAATCACCCCTTCGAGACTATGGATGTAGCGAACTCGTCCGATATCATCGAGGAGACGACGCATATCTTCTTTAGCGATGACCACGCCAGAGTCAATAATACAGGGGGCGGGCAGGGGCTGTGAGGGCGGATGATAGTTCATAGGGATTGCCAGTAAAAAAATTTCCGTTAATAACCCACCGGGTGTTTCTACCGATTCCTGTTGCAATTTTTTCGGGTTACGTCTCGATCTTAACCCAATCCGCTAGAACTTTTCACTGTTACTTAAGATTAATAACGATGATCGATGATTAACTTCTGCTTACTAAATATTTACAAAAATTTGGGTAGGCGAGGCCTACCCGATCATCATTATTTACTGGGGAGGGTTGGAAGCAGAAGGACTGCGATCGATCACCTGATCGATTAAACCATAGTCTAGAGCTTCTTCGGCGGACATAAAGAAATCCCTTTCCGTATCCTCGGCGATGAGGTCGAGAGGTTTACCGGTATGACTAGCTAGATGTTGATTGAGTAATTGTTTGAGATAGAGAATTTCTTTGGCCTGAATTTCGATATCGGTGGCCTGACCTTGGGCGCCGCCCAGGGGTTGGTGAATCATGATCCGCGAGTTGGGTAGGCTCATTCTTTTGCCCGGTTTGCCGGCACTGAGCAGAAAAGCCCCCATACTGGCAGCTAAACCAATACAAATGGTGCTGACATCGGGACGGATTTGATTCATGGTATCAAAAATCCCTAATCCGGCCGAAACTGAACCACCGGGGGAGTTGATATACAAGTAAATATCTTTTTCGGGGTCTTCTGCTTCTAGAAAGAGTAATTGGGCGACGATTAGGTTAGCCAAGTCGCTGGTTACTTCTTGTCCCAAAAAGACGATTCTTTCCCGGAGTAGTCGGGAGTAGATATCGAAGGCGCGTTCGCCCCGGCCTGTGGTTTCAATAACGGTAGGAATCATTGCGCTTTCTCGTCTTGCTGCTGCGGTTAGTTTTTTGATTGTAACTTAGGGAATGGGGGATAGGGATTCGGGAAATTATGAATTATGAATTATGAATTGGGGGGTGGGGAAGTGGGGAAGTGGGGAATTTCAACTAAAACCTTAAAACCCTAAAACCCCAACACCCTAACACCTAACGGCTAAAAATAATCTTCTCGATGGCATCTAGGGCGGTTTCTAGGTCATCGTTGACGATTTGATAGGGGAATTCCTCGCTGGCGGCCAATTCTTCTCGGGCGCGCTCTAGGCGACTAGCGATCGCTGTTTCGCTATCTTTGCCCCGGTCGCGCAAACGACGTTCTAATTCCTCGAAACTGGGGGGTAGGATAAAGATTCTCCTCGCTTCGGGGAAGCTTTTACACACCTGTCTAGCTCCCTCTAATTCGATTTCTAGAATTACGGTCTGGCCTGCCGCTAATTGAGCGGCGATCGCTGATTGGGGTGTTCCATAGTAGTTGCCCGCGTATTCGGCCGATTCGAGAAATTCTCCGGCTACCATTTTCTTCTCGAAACTGGGACGGTCGAGAAAGTAGTAATCTTCCCCCTCAATTTCACCCGGTCGAGGTGGGCGCGTAGTAGCGGATACGGACAGGTAGAGGTTAGGGAAACGAGTTAGTAAATGCCGTACTAGCGTACCCTTGCCCACACCGCTAGGGCCAGTAATGACGATTAATTGACCGGGTTGCATGGGGTTAATAACTCAGTTGCTACTATTAACAGGGGCTTCCTTGTTGACCACGAAACGGTGAGCCACGGTTTCCGGTTGAATGGCCGACAGCACTACATGACTAGAATCGGTGATGATCACCGCACGAGTCCGTCTTCCGTATGTAGCATCGATTAAACAGCCTTTATCCCGAGCATCACTGATGATGCGTTTGATAGGAGCCGATTCTGGGCTAACGATGGCGATAACCCGATTAGCGGAAACAATATTACCGAAGCCGATGTTGATCAGTTGTATATCCATAAGTTAACAAAGGTGTAGTCCCTTGTACAAAAGAGTGTGGAGGTATGATTACAATGTTATCGAGAAAGATTTAGCCTTACAACGCTAAAAATAACATTCTTAATCACATTTTAGTATTTTTTCAGGTTTTTTGCGATTTTAATTAAATTTGTTTACACAAGTCTCTATCTTAGGGAGTAAATAGTCCAAAAGTCGGGAAAATTAGGGAATTTTGGGGGTGTAGGGTGTGGGGTGATGGGTGTAGGGGGAGTGGGAATTATGAATTATGAATTATGAATTGGGGAGGTGGGGAAATTGAACTAAAACCCCAAAACCCCAAAACCCCAACCCCCAAAACCTGTATCCTGACTCCTGACTCCTGTCTCCTGTCTCCTGACTCCTGATCACTGATCACTGATCACTGTTAAGAATGTCCCCGACAATGGCATGATAATTATGGTAACTAATAAGTATTCTCTATCCTTAGTGGGTGCGTCAGACTATGGGTTTTGCTGATCTATCGATCGCTGATATTGCGGCAGAGTACGATCTGGCCGATGAATCTGTGTTGTCACTTTGCGACCAATTAGGCATCTCCTATAAAGATCGGCAGACTAATCTCGCCCTAGAAGATGCTAAAGCAATTATCTCACTGATTTTATCCCAACGCTCAGGAGTAACCGCCTCGAAAACGGAAACGTCCCCTTGACTTTATTCCCCACTGCGATCTTCTCGGTGTCCGTGATCACTTAGAATTGATCGACACCCTCCCAGAGGAGAAAATTTTTTAGTCACCTTAAAATTCCCTTTTTTGGAACAATTGCGAGTAGGAGAACAATGATCAAACGTTTGATTGTGGCAGCGATCGCTGTAGTCTTTTTTGTATTACAATTCAATCTTAACGGCGCTAGTGCCTTAGAACTCAATGAAAAAACCCTCACCATCACCCTCAATGATGCGGGGGAATCGGTGACTTTGACTTCTGAACAAGCGACGGAAGGACAGAAACTTTTTGTAGCCAATTGTACTAAGTGTCACCTGCAAGGTAAAACCAAAACTAATAATAACGTCAGTTTGGGTCTGGGTGATCTGGCAAAAGCGGAACCTCCCAGAGATAATCTGTTAGCACTGATTGATTATCTAGAACATCCCACCAGTTACGATGGTGTAGATGATCTGAGCGAATTGCATCCCAATGTTAGCCGTCCCGATGTCTTTCCAGAATTACGCAATCTGACCGAAGATGATGTGTATAACGTCGCCGCTTATATGTTGGTTGCTCCCCGTCTAGACGAGCGTTGGGGTGGGACAATTTACTTCTAAATTGCCCTCCATATATCCCTCGATCCCTCTAGATTTCTAGGGGGATTTTTGATTACACAGCAAATAGTTGTAAAAATTCTTTGAGTTCATTTAATACCTCATGCTCAAAGTTCCAAATATGACGTTTGTTTTTCATAACATAATCAAATCCATTCATACTGCATTTCCTGCCAGCTTGTTTTTTGTCTTCTGTGGAACAGGTATCAAATCGTAAATAGTTATTAATCCAAAACTTATCAAAATCTTTGTCTTTAATCGATTTTTCTTGCTTGTTTAAACAATTTCTCCAGTCTTCTAAACAATCCGCATAGGTGGAATCTTGACTTTTAATCTTCTTGAGAACTGTTTCTAGTTCTCCTTGTCCGTCCACATTGGTAAAATAACAAGCAAATTCTGTGATTTGATCTTCTATTGTTGTCAATCTATAAAGCTGACTGGTTTCCCTAATATCTTCCGCTTCTGGATACACATTTTTTAGACAATCGTTAAGCCAATTTAGTCGCTCTGTCTTAGTATCAGAATCTTGATCGATAATAATACCAACTTTAGGGATAGCTTTTTTACCAAGAGTCGCCTTAATTTCATCGAAAGTGCTGGTTAATTTAGCTTGATCTAAACCCTGTAAACATTTATAGTCATCTTCCTCAAAGCAAATCGGTTTATCTAACTGAATTTTGGTAAAATTTAAGTATTGCACTAGGGCTTCGATAAAAATTTTATGGTTCTTCGTTACTTGGTATGGTTCGATAGGGTTGCATAAATCGACTAAATCCTTATCTGGCAAAAGATTTAATTGATTAGTTCGCTCTAGATCAAAAACAATTGACAAAAATCATTCTTGCTCTCGACGATTAATAAGTTACTCACCTCTCACCTCATTGCCATGTTTTAAGGCGTACTCTAAAGTGCTTAATTGTCTTTTAATACCGATAATTTTATCAGTTCTGGGACTCCTTGCTAGTTCAAAATAGGCCCCCTGTTCTGGATAATATTCTAACCCCACATCGGCAAAAGCTTGGATCATCTCTAAACTATGGGTTGTAGCAAAAATTTGGCTATCTAGTTCGATAAGTAGTCGTGCAAAATTAATTTCCTAGCAAAGATAGGCAAAAGGCAAGAGGCAAAAGGCAAGAGGGGGTTAGATATGTGTAATTAATTTTGCTTAGGCACTTAGCTAATCGGAATAAAGTTTTCCAAATATCTGGGTAAGCAGTATAGTGAAGACCATTTTCTATTTCATCGATAAAAATAATTTTTTGCGGATTAAGCAGTAGAGCAAAAATCATCTCTATCAGACGATTAATGGCTTCACCAAACAGAGATACGGGTAGGCGTTTTCTCTCTTTTCTTTTCAGATATAAATTTGGTTCACCCAGAAAAAAACTTTCTATTTTCTCAATGGACGGATCGAGAATTTGTAGAGCTTTTAGCACTTCTTCTTCCTGTTCATTAAAAACTATTTTAGTATAGGACTCGCTCAATTCTTCCAAAGATTTATTGACAGATGCGGCAATGATTACTGGTTCCTCATCACCCCCATTAGGTAAAGCTAGTATCTCCTTAGAACTAGCAATTAAAAAATAGTTCATTTGCTCATCATTTGAGTCATGATCATGGTCAAAACTTGTGTGAATATTCAAGATAGAAATAACTGATTTATCTTTAGCGATAAAATCGTATAATTTTTGCCAGTCTTCAGAGATTCCTAGAATACTATCTTTAAGAGAACTAGAAATCGATATTTTTACCAATTTATCTCCTTGGTTAGATTGGGAGCCTTTTAACTCAATAATATTTTTTCTATCAAGATTGAATAATAAATCATCCCAAGCATTTTTGGGAACAGCCTGAACAACTGCTAAAGATTGCCTACGAATGATTCCTCTGATGTAGGGATGAATAGTATTTGGATAGGGATAACTATACAAAAATATTGCCTCTAACAAGGCAGTTTTCCCTGAATTGTTTTTACCGCCAATTAAATTAACTCGCTCAAAACCTTCAATTTTGGTATGCTCAAAACATCTAAAATTACTACTTTCAATATCCTTAATCATGTTGACCTCCGGGCTGAATAAGCATAAATTTAGGGTTAGGAATGAAGCTGGCAAGATGGGGATTTTTTTACTTAATTCTAGACGAGAATCGCCTCCAACTCTCAAAACGGTGACTATCCCCCACCGAAACTGCCGCCCTAAGAGATAATAGAGACAGGGATTTATTTACATTTCTTCATCATGGCGAGAGACTTACGAGGATTTATTAAGCTTTTAGAAGATCGTGGCCAATTACGCCGCATTAGTGCATCGGTCTCTGCCGATTTAGAAATTGCCGAGATCGCTAATCGGATGCTGCAGGTGGGGGGACCGGCCCTACTGTTTGAAAACGTGCAGGGGGCCGAGTTTCCCGTCGCTATTAACCTGATGGGAACGGTAGAACGCATCTGTTGGGCGATGAACCTGAATAAACCCGAAGAATTGGAAGATTTAGGCAAAAAACTCGCCCTGTTGCAACAACCGAAACCGCCGAAAAAACTCTCCCAAGCGATCGATTTTGGTAAAGTGTTGTTTGATGTCCTGAAAGCCAAACCCAGCCGTAACTTTTTTCCTGCCTGTCAACAGGTGATTTTAGAGGGGAATGAAGTAGATTTAAAGAAAATTCCGATGATTCGCCCCTATCCGGGCGATGCAGGCCAGATTATCACCCTAGGGCTAGTAATTACTAAAGATTGCGAAACGGGAACCCCTAACGTCGGTGTCTATCGATTACAGCTACAGTCTCACAATACCATGACCGTCCACTGGTTATCCGTGCGCGGTGGGGCGCGTCACCTGCGAAAAGCGGCGCAAATGGGCAAAAAATTAGAAATAGCCATCGCTTTAGGGGTCGATCCTCTGATTATCATGGCCGCTGCCACTCCTATCCCCGTAGATCTCTCAGAATGGCTGTTTGCGGGATTGTACGGAGGTTCTGGGGTACAGTTAGCCAAATGTAAAACCCTCGATTTGGAAGTGCCGGCCGACTCAGAAATCGTCCTCGAAGGAACAATTACCCCCGGAGAGGTATTGCCAGACGGTCCTTTTGGTGATCACATGGGTTACTATGGCGGTGTGGAAGATTCACCCCTGATTCATTTCCACTGCATGACCCATCGTCGTGACCCCATTTATTTGACCACTTTTAGCGGTCGTCCTCCTAAGGAAGAAGCGATGATGGCCATCGCTCTTAATCGTATTTATACGCCGATTTTGCGGCAACAGGTGTCGGAAATAAGGGATTTTTTCCTACCGATGGAAGCTTTAAGCTATAAAGCGGCGATTATCTCCATTGATAAAGCTTATCCAGGGCAAGCGCGGCGAGCGGCCTTAGCTTTTTGGAGTGCCTTACCCCAGTTCACCTATACTAAATTTGTCATCGTCGTGGATAAGGAGATTAATATTCGCGACCCCCGGCAAGTGGTTTGGGCAATTAGTTCTAAAGTGGATCCGGTTCGCGATGTGTTTATTCTCCCGGAAACCCCCTTTGATAGCCTCGATTTTGCCAGCGAAAAGGTCGGTTTGGGGGGGAGAATGGGAATTGATGCCACGACAAAAATGTATCCCGAAACTGACCACGAGTGGGGGGAACCTTTGGAGTCGGATTCGGCCATGGTGGTCAAGGTTTCCCAACGCTGGTCAGAATACGGTTTAATCGACATTAATTTACAAGAAGTAGATGCCAATAAATTTGGCTACGAAATGTAGATTTATTCGACTAAATACTCAATAGTTTATCTTGTCCCTAAATCTCAAAAAAATCGGGGTAGAAATATCTTCTAACCCGATATTAGTGATTAGTTTTTCGACTTAGTAAGCGTCCTGTAGTTCGTAGAATTCGGGAGAAACGTAGTCTTTACGCAAGGGCCAACCGACCCAATCTTCTGGCATTAAAATCCGTTTCAGGTGGGGATGTCCTTCATAAATAATGCCGAACATATCATAACTTTCTCGTTCTTGCCAGTCAGCGGCTTTCCAAATCCAGTAAACCGAAGCAATCCGGGGATTATCTCGAGGAAGAAAGACTTTTAAGCGCACTTCCACGGGACTATCGACATTATCGGCTACTTTGACCAGATGATAGAAACTAACTAATTCTTTCCCCGGTCCCAAATCGTAAGCGCCCTGACATTGGAGATAATTAAAACCATAAGCGTATAAAGCAGTGGCCAGAGGAATTAAAAAGTCTGGTTCTACTTTAATCAATTCCACACCACTATGGTCAGCTTCTAAAGCTTGATGCTCAAAACCATTTTCGCTTAACCAAATCGAAGTGGGGCCAGCTTGCACAATAGCTGTCGTTTCTTCAGTCATTTAGATTTCTTCCTTTTGTTTCGTGGTCAAAAGAGCGGGGGGAACAGGCATACCAGTGGCTTCTAGTAACTCTTTCGGAGGTGCTTGACGGGTGGCCGATTGCAGATATTTACCCGTAAGAATCGGTTCTGTGGCCTGCATTTTGTGGGTGGTGCTGTAATAACGATTGGTTTGCTGGAGGACAGTCCCACGTTCTTGAATGGATTCGTTAGCGACTTTTTTCCGCAGTTTAATAATCGCGTCGATAATCGCTTCCGGACGGGGGGGACAACCGGGTATATAGACATCCACGGGGATAAGCTTATCTACCCCTCTAACTGCGGTGGTGGAGTCACTGCTGAACATTCCCCCCGTAATCGTACAGGCCCCCATGGCGATCACATATTTAGGTTCCGGCATTTCTTCGTACAGACGCACCAAAGCGGGGGCCATTTTCATGGTAACTGTACCGGCAGTGATGATTAAATCAGCTTGCCGGGGACTAGAACGGGGAACTAAACCAAAGCGATCGAAATCAAAACGGGAACCAATCAAGGCTGCGAACTCGATAAAACAGCAGGCTGTACCGTATAGCATCGGCCAAAGACTTGACAAACGCGCCCAGTTATACAGGTCATCAACGGTGGTAAGAATGACATTTTCCGATAAATCCTGGGTAACTTTGGTGCGTTCGATGGGATTAAGGATTTTTTCGCTTTGTTGTTCGATAATTTGCTTAAATTCGCTGGTAGGGTTGGGACTCATCGGGTTATCCTCTCATGAAAAGTCAAAAATAAGGAAAATTATGGCCGTTATGACCATTCTAAGGCTCCTTTCCGCCAAGCATAGACGAGAGCAACCACAAGGATAGCAATAAAGATCAGTGCTTCTACAAAAGCTAATAGGCCCAATTGATTGAAAGCTACTGCCCAAGGGTAGAGAAAGACGGTTTCCACGTCAAAAACCACGAAAACGAGGGCAAACATATAATAACGAATGTTAAACTGAATCCAAGCACCACCGATCGGTTCCATCCCCGATTCATAGGTGGTGCGTCTTTCTGGACCGCCACCACTAGGCCGCAGGACTTTGGAGGCAGTTAGGGATAGGATTGGTACTAAACTGCAAGCGAGCAGAAATCCTAGAAAATACTCGTAACCTTTGAGGACAAACACTGGGTTTTTTTTCTCCTTATTCGCTATCTACAGGGGAAGTTGTCGGCATCTCTATGGCTACTTATTATAGAGGCTTTAGCAACCCGTCTCCTTCTCAAAAGCAGCATTGAAGATGTTTATCGATACCATTAGCTAATCATTGGGTCAAACTTCGCTTCTGTCCGTGCTTTGCTCTTGCTCTGACGAGGTGACAAGGAAATGACCAGAATGGACTGCTGACTATCCAGATTACTCGTTAGGACTGCACGGGAGTGCCAGAATTGCTAGTCCGAGCATTTGTACTATTATTTCCGATGGGCAGTCTAAATTAGGAGAAATACTGTCAGACCCACTATACTTTGTTAATGCAGCCGATAGGAAAAGAGATCGCTTAGGACAATATATGATTATAAAATAACCTAGATTTATCTGCCAGTGATTTAATCAATGGTTTACAATCCTTGGAACAATGTTATTTAATTCAAAGGGATCAAAACCGATTTCAATTATCATCTATTTTTAAAGAGTATATCAAAAGCGATCGCTTTTCCCAAATCTGATTATAAGAGTTTGATACCCCTAAATCTTTCTTAAAAAGGGGGACTTAAAGCCGAAAAAAGGGGCTTTGCGCCCCTAAAAATCTTTAGTCAAAGTATTAAAATCTACACCAGACTATAGACAATTACTAAACCCAAAACTGCGGCAAAGACAATTAAAGCGTAGAATTGGGCGCGACCATTTTCGAGGTATTTCAGACCTTCACCACTAACAAGAGTAGCTAAACCGGTTAAATTCACCGCCCCATCGATAACGCGATAATCCACTTCCATAATTTGCCGTGCGAGACGACGACAACCCTGAACAAAAACCCGATCATAGAGATTATCAATGTACCATTTGTTCAGGGAAAAACGATACAAAACGGGGAATTTTTCCGCAATAGTTGCGGGGTCAATTTTTTTCTGGAGATACATCAGAGAAGCGACAGTAATCCCGATTAAAGCAATCCCTACCGAATTACCCGCCATAATCAGAAACTCTGTCCAATCAAAAGCATGAACTTCTTCCACTACTTCGTTAGGAACATGAATAAAACCCTCGAAGAAATTCTGCCAAGGTTTACCCACCAAACCAATTAACAAAGAAGGAACCGCCAAAATCATGAGAGGTAAAGTCATAGTAATTGGCGATTCGTGGGGTTCATGGGCATGATGGCCGTGGTTGTCTTCTTCCTGTGCTTCCGAGTCTAATTGTTTAACATTCATTGCCCCCGGTCCAAAGGCCGGAATCGCACCCGCGTTGGCTAACAATCGGCGTTTAATCTCCTTATTAGTGCCTCTAAACTCCCCTTCAAAAGTGTTAAAGTACATCCGGAACATATAAAAAGCTGTTAAACCCGCAGTCCCCCAACCGATTAACCATAAAGCTGGGTTCGCCTCAAAAGCTAAACCGAGAATTTCATCCTTCGACCAGAAACCAGCGAAAGGAGGAATCCCACAGATAGCCAGAGTTCCCACCAGAAAAGTTAGGGCAGTAATGGGCATATACTTGCGTAAACCGCCCATCATCCGCATATCTTGGGCTAAAACCGGCTCATGACCGACCACATCCTCCATACCGTGGATGACCGAACCAGAACCGAGGAACAACATCGCTTTAAAATAAGCGTGGGTCATCAGGTGGAATAATCCCGCACTATAGGCACCAATACCCATAGCCATAACCATATAACCCAATTGGGAGATGGTGGAATAGGCTAAACCCTTTTTGATATCATTCTGGGTGAGGGCGATACTTGCCCCTAGGAAGGCAGTAAAGGCCCCCGTCCAAGCAATTACCGTCATCGCCGTGGGAATTGGCTCAAAAACGGGATACATCCGAGCAATCAGGAAAACTCCAGCGGCCACCATGGTGGCGGCGTGAATCAGGGCCGAAATCGGGGTCGGACCTTCCATGGCATCCGGTAGCCAGACATGAAGGGGAAATTGGGCTGATTTGGCCACTGGTCCCAGGAAGACTAAAACGGCGAATAATGCCGCTAAACTGCCGGCAATGGCTCCAGAAGAGACTAATTCCTCTAGACGTTCACCCATGACATCAAACTCAAAGCTGCCGGTGGCCCAGAAAAGACCCAGCATTCCCAGTAATAAGCCAAAATCGCCGACGCGGTTGGTAACAAAGGCTTTTTGACAGGCATCGGCGGCCGCCGGACGAGTGAACCAGAAACCTACCAGCAAATAGGAACACATCCCCACCAATTCCCAGAAAATGTAGATCTGGACGAGGTTGGGACTGATGACCAAACCGAGCATAGAACTGCTAAAAATGCTGAGATAGGCGTAAAAACGCACATAACCGGGGTCGTGGGCCATGTAACCATCGGTATAAATCATCACCAAAAAGGCCACGGTGGTGACGATAACCGACATTAAAGCACTGAGATGATCGATCGTATAACCCATTTTCAGGTGAAAGTTACCCGCCGATGCCCAATCGATCATTTGGGTATAGGGAGCGTGTCCATTGATTTGACTCCACAGCAGTGCAAAAGACAGCACCATCGACGCACCGAGGGTAGAAATGATTAATACAGCATTCACCTGTCGCAGACGATTGGTGACTTCATTAAAGGAAATTAAGCCCGCACCGACTAGGGTAGCGCCTACCAAGGGTAGGACGGGTACTAGCCACGCGTACTGATAAAGCGGTTCCATTCAGTAATACCTAGTTTACAATTTCACACTATTTGGTTTATCCTCATCTATTGTGACATAGGTTAATTCTTAAGAAAGTGTTTATACCTAGTTTTGCTCAACAGGGCGGCGAAAGGTCAAAGGAGCTTATCGATTTGGCAGTTTAGCGAGCGGGACGGTAATTTTTAGGGAGAAGCGGGAAAATTATCGAATAACCACGAAAGCAAGGAAACGATTAAATACGGGTTTCTCCTAGCTAATACGACAATTTATTTAGTACAATTTAACTATACCGATCAAAATTAGCCCAAAAGGGAAATCATTCTTTATGTAGTGCCTGTCACAGTTAAAATCACTGAGTATGATGGGGAGTTTAACTTAACGAGGTATCATGTCCACCGCCCGCCATATCCTAGCACTTCTAAAAAGTCATGTAGAAGGAGAAGAGCAGCAATTTTATTCTGCTGCCCTACAGATGGCTGCACACGAAGCAAGACAAGGACATGGTAAGTTAGCCCAAGAAATTCGCGAATTAATTGACCAAGCAAAGGCTAGTAAATCGGTTATTGAAAAAAAATCTGATCCAATTCCTTTAGTACAACCAAAAGGAGATTTAGCCAATCTGGTTTCGGTCAGATATCCCGATACTCGATTATCGGATATGATTTTAACCTCTGACCTTGAATTTAGACTTAAACGAGTATTAACTGAACAAAGACAAGGAAAAAGACTCAGAGAACATAATCTTATGCCTCGTCGAAAGCTGTTGTTAGTAGGTCCACCGGGTTCTGGTAAAACAATGACGGCTGAAGCTTTAGCAGGAGAGCTTAAATTACCTTTGTTTACGACTTTATACGATAGTCTAATGGGCAAGTATATGGGAGAAACTGCTAGTCGTTTAAAAGTGATTTTTGAGGCGATGACAATAACAAAAGGGGTCTATTTTTTTGATGAATTTGATGCGATTGGGACTCAACGTCACAATTCTAACGACGTGGGAGAAATTCGTCGCATTCTCAATTCTTTTTTGATGTTTTTAGAACAAGAGCAAGGGGATAGTTTGATTTTGGCAGCAACTAATCATCCTCAGTTACTAGACAAAGCTCTTTTTAGGCGTTTTGATGATGTAATTGAATATCAGCTTCCTGATGCCGCAATTATTCGTGAATTGATTGAATCTCGTCTTATTTCTTTTGAAATTGACTGGAAAGATTGGTCAAACATTCTTAATCAAGCCAATGGACTCGCTCAAGCTGAAATTGTCAGAGCGACAGATGACGCAGCCAAGCAAGCTGTTTTGTCAAATAGTCAGAAGGTAAGCGAAGATTCTCTGATTTCAGCTATTATGGAACGTAAGGATCTGAACTTCAATGAATAAAACCTAATCCCATAATGTCGCAACGTTCTCGCCGTCTTCCTCACTTGTATCTACGGAATAACGATAAATTTCGTGAAAGCGTCAATTATACTTCACCGCGCTCAGTTAATCCTCCACCACCACCCGATCGGAACAGAATAGAACACGCTGCAAAATTAGAACTTGCTATTGGTGAAGCGATTACGAAAGCTCGTCAACAATTAGAATCCCGTTTATCGGAAATTGCCGTCGGACAACCCGGATTCTATTTAGAATTTCAGGTAACAAAAGATCAAGCGAATGCTTTTGAAAATTTAGGAGATAAACGCAAAAAAATTGAATTAGTTGCTGTTAAGCCTTCTCCTGACCAAGAAGACACAGTTAAAGCTACGGTTTTTGTACCAGATTCAGAGCTAGAATTTTTTGAGAACAAAGTAGAACAATATCGTGATCAAGAAACAACAAAAGGAAACCCAAAAAATGCACGCCTAATAACCCGACTAGAAAACGTTGAAATTGGTACAGTTCAATCATTATTTACTGATGATCCTGCTTTATTTCCTCAGAATGGACAAGCAATCTGGTGGGAAGTATGGTTACGTCGTGGACAACTTGAAGACTTCCAAACCATTGCTCAAAGACTCGATATTCTGACTAAATCTCATATACATTTTCCCGAAAGAACTGTTACTTTAGCTATGGCTAATGTAGAAAAAATACAGCAAGTTATTCAAAATTCTGATACGGTTGCAGAATTAAGAATTGCTAAAGATACGCCTTCCTTTTTTCTTGATATGAAATTAATTGAAAAGGAGGAATGGGTCGAGGATTTATGGAATCGAACTTTACCTCCTGGAAATAATGCTGTTGCTGTCTGTCTTCTTGATTATGGAGTTAATAGACGACATAAACTGATTGAAAAAGGTCTTGATAGTAGTGATTTATATACTTGTGATCCTAATTGGGGAACTCATGATCCTCATAATACACATGGTACAGAAATGGCGGGTTTAATTCTTTATGATGATTTATTTAATGCTTTACAAACACAAGGATATATAACGCTTATTCACCGTTTAGAATCAGTTAAAATTCTCCCTCCTGTCGGACAGAATGATCCTGAACTTTATGGAGAAATTACCAAGGAAGCAGTCTCTCGTCCAGAAATACAAAATCCCAAGCGAAAACGCATTTTCTGTATGGCTGTAACTAGCGAGCAGCCATCACCAAATTATGGAACTCCCTCCTCATGGTCAGCAGCAATAGATCAACTATCTTTTGGTGAAGATAATTTTAAGCGATTAATCATTATTTCAGCAGGAAATATCAGAGAAGAAATATCTTTATCTGATTATTTAACCCGCAATGATGTGGCAACAATTGAAAACCCAGCACAAGCTTGGAATGCTCTTGTTGTGGGAGCTTACACTGAAAAAGTTAATATCAGTCATCCCGACTTTCAAGGTTGGCAACCTATCGCTCCTTGGGGTGATTTATCTCCTAAAAGTTGTACTTCTGTTTCTTGGGAAAATCAATGGCCAATTCGTCCGGATATTGTTTGTGAAGGAGGAAATTATGCCTCAGATGGGGAAAATTATGCACAAATGATTGACGATTTATGCTTATTAACAACTGCTCATAGTCATAACTATAAATTGTTTACTTATATGTGTGATACCAGTTGTGCAACTGCACTCGCTAGTTATATGGCTGCTCGAATTCTTTCAGAACATCCCAAATATTGGCCAGAAACAATACGCGCTTTAATTGTTCATTCAGCCGAATGGACTGTTAGGATGAGAGCTAATTTTCCAAAGAAATTGAAGCAGCAAGATAAAAAAAATTTGATTCGTCGCTATGGATATGGTGTTCCTGATTTAGACAGAGCTTTAAAAAGTTCAAATAGTGACTTAACACTGGTTATTGAAGATCAATTGACACCTTTTAAAAAAGATGGTAGTGTCATTAAAACAGACAAAATGAATCTTCATAGCTTACCCTGGCCAAAAGAAAAGCTAGAACAATTAGGAGAAGCTAAGGTAGAACTGAGAGTAACTTTATCGTATTTTATAGAACCTAATCCAGGGGAGCGAGGTTATAAAAGAAAACACCATTATGCCTCTTATGGACTCAGATTTCAAGTAAAAAAACCTTTAGAAACTAATAAAGAATTTCAAAAAAGAATTAATAAAGCTACCAGAGAAGAAGAAAAAAATATTTCTGGCATTAAAGAGGAAGATAACTGGTTTTTGGGTCCTCATTTAAGGAGTCAAGGTTCACTTCATTCTGATATATGGACAGGAACGGCCGTCGATTTAGCAAGTAGAGGAATGATAGGCGTTTATCCTGTTGGTGGATGGTGGAAAGAACAAACACAAGAGGAACGCCATGATCAACCTGTTCGCTATACATTAATTGTAACGATTCGAGTACCAGAAATTGAGTGTGATATTTACACCCCTGTATCTAATTTAATTTTAATCAGTCAAGATACACCCACTAACATACCAATAGAAACAGAGATTTAATCTTTACATCGAACTTCATTTATTAAATATATCTCAGGAATTGAGAAAATTGGTAACGATTCTCTGTCAGTTTCCCTACCAACTTTTTCACCTTCCCTCCCCAACAACCCAACTTAATCAGCGTGATTCAGACATGGCTAGAGGAAATAGAGGTGTAGAGGAACTAAAAAGTTAGTCAATAGTGGGTAAAATGTTTGTGTATAGGACATTTTTTCCCCATGACTAAACCCTTAGACTCCCTGAAACAGCCCAATCCCTCGGAAAAAACAGCCCCTAGAGATGATTGGTTAGATAGCGAACTATCTCGTTTAGAAGATTATGAACCTTACGATTGGGGAGAAATAGATCCCTTAATGTTAGGCAAACCCGTACAATATGTTTCTAGTATTGGCTTAGTTGTCGAGGGTGGCAAAGATTGGGGTTGCTGATTGGCAATAGGAATCTTCTTGTGTGGGGTTTTTAAAACCTAGAGTCAAACTAACTTTTGGATAGGATGCACAGTTGGCATTCATAGCTTGAGTCAGCAACACCCCTCCCCAACAACCCAAGTTAATCAGTGCGATTAAAACATGGCTAGAGGAAATAGAGGTTTAAGCGATGGTTAACCTTCCGCATCTTATACTAAATCCAGTTATTAAAGGCTGATTATCTATTTCTCCTCTTGCCCCTTGCATGAGTAGAAAACGGGTTTCTCGGAGAAACCCGTTTTCTGTGCGTTACTCAACGGATTTGGTATGTCTATCTTAAGAAATGTAAATTGCCGCAATTCTTACTGACTCCGTTCGGCGGTTCGACAGGCGGTTCGGCTGATCTCACCGTCGAAGCCTCACCGTCCGCTCGTGTTAGTGAGCTTGTCGAACTACTGAGCTCGCCGAACATCCGAAGTCTCACGGCCGAAGCCTGACTCCTACCCCCAGCAACAAACTTTTTCAGGAAACCATACTTATACTAAATCCGTTGAGTACAGGCTAGTTATGAGAAGAGGCAAAAGGCAAAAGGGAATAAATAATCAGTTTTTAATAACTGGATTTAGTATTACCTACAGTTTAAGTTAAAGCTTTTAAGAGAGCTTGAAATTTAAGCTGAATTTCTGCTAGTTCTTTTTCCGGATCGGAACCGGCAACAATACCCGCACCGGCATATAATCGCGCTCGATCGCCTTTAATTAATGCCGAACGAATACCCACAATAAACTCACTGTTATTTTGACAATCAATCCAACCCAAAGGAGCGGCATAAAGAGAGCGATCGAAGGTTTCATAATGACGAATTTGTGCTAGGGCGATCTCGGTGGGAACCCCAGCAACAGCAGGAGTGGGGTGTAGTTGGGCAACAATTTCGAGGGGATGGATGGAGGGTTTTAGTTTGGCATGGATAGGAGTCCAGAGATGTTGAATATTGGAGAGTTTTAACAATCTAGAGGGGGAATTTTGCGGATTTAAGCCAATTTGTCGCAATTTTTGGTTAATAAAGTCACTAACAGCCCGATGTTCCCGTTGTTCTTTTTCACTAGCGAGGAGTTTATTGGCAAAGAGAGCATCTTCGATCGCATTTTCTCCCCGGGGGGCAGATCCCGCTAAAGCATCGGTGATTAATTGCCCCTGATGGACAGTTAACAAGCGTTCGGGACTAGCGCCAATAAAATGATCTCCCCGTCCATTGCTGAGGGAAAAAGTGTAGCAATCGGGATGACGTTGACGCAAATTATCGAGACAGTTTACCAGATGAAAAGGACGGGGAGAAATCACGTCAAGAGCGTGAGCGAGGACAATTTTGCTAAATTTTTGAGCTTGGATCGATTGGAGGGCATCGGCAACAGCCGCTTGAAAATTATAGGTAGGATGAATATAATAACTACAGGGATCCTGGTGGGGATTTTGTCGGCAATTGCTGGAGTTATTTTGGATAATTTTGAGGTTATTAATAGTTTCTTCGAGGGAGTTTTCTATTTCTTTTTCGCTGGTGATTAAGAGATTAGTCAGGAAAAAATATTCCGACTGTTTTTTGATAATTTGAAACTTAGGCAGGGTTAGGGTAGCTGAGGGAAAAGGGGTAGCTTTTGCCGAGTCGAAAAAAGTGAAACTGCAAAAGATGCGAGGGGTAATCTCGCTATAGTTATCAATTTTAATAATTCTTTGTTGACAGTTTTCAATAAATTTTTGAGCTTTTAAAAAACGTTGTTTACCGTGGAAAGTGGCAGCAAAGGCGATGCCGTAGCCGAGAAAAGCAGTTTCTTGTTCGGGATTTTCCCAATAATAATGGGTGGGATAGCTAGGGGCAATCCGAGGGAGAATTTCTAGGGGATCAAGGGGGGAAATTTTTTGACAAAAACTGATGATCGACGGATTTCCCTTTTCTGCGGCTAACAGTTGCGGGTTGAGGATAAAGTTATAGAGGCTGTGAAGATCAGCAATTGGACTATCAGGATAGGAAAGGCGAGGAACGGCAGAAGTCATGTCAAGTTTTTTGTATTTTTTGCAAAAAAAACCATGATTAATGGTATGTAATCCCCACAGATGTGGCCAGAGTCAAGGCTCTCTTTTTAACTATGATATCGGAGAAAGGGTCTTTAGGCAGAAAAGGAGCCGGATATTTGTGATGATTAACCGCCTTGGCGACAAATGAAGGCTTAAAATCTCCAGAGATGGCTATTATTTAAATGGGCAAAAAAATTAATTTAATAATTTCTACTTTACAAGTTTGTGGAAATTGCCACCACGGGACAAGTGGGGATACATTGTTCACAAACCACACAACGGGAGCGCAAAAACTTGAGACGAAAACTTTCGGGATCAAGGGTTAAAGCTTCCGTGGGACAAACTCCCGTACATAAGCCACAATCAACGCATTTTTCTTCATCAATGACGATTTCGCGACTAACTTGGGAAACGCCAATATTTTGTAATTGTAACCATTCGATCGCCGCTTCTAACTCATCGATATCTCCCGATAATTCTAATACTAATGTTCCCACTTGATTGGGGGCAACTTGGGCGCGGATAATATTAGCGGCGACGTTAAAATCCTTCGCCAGTCGATAGGTAACGGGCATATGGACGGCTTTTTTGGGAAAAGTGAGAGTAACGCGTTTTTTCATTAGGATAGGATAGGAATAATTTTTGAGAGACTATCCATGACAGCCACCACACCCACCAACAAAACCAGAAATCTGCTGCTGGCAGTAACGGCAGTTATCCTTAGTGTAGCGATTTTCTTGGGGTTTCAAACCACCGCTAGTTCCGTATCTTTGGAAGCGCAAGCGGAAAAAGCGACACCTTTCGATCTTGCCCTCAGCAATGGTAAACCCACCCTGACAGAATTTTATGCTAATTGGTGTACCAGTTGTCAGGCGATGGCCCCTGAAATTGCCGAAATTAAAAAACAATACGGTAATGCCATTAATTTTGTCATGCTCAACGTTGATAATAATAAATGGTTGCCAGAAATTCTCCGTTATCGTGTGGATGGGATTCCCCATTTTGTCTTTTTAAATAACCAAGGACAACCGGTTGCCCAAGCGATCGGAGAACAACCAAAATCAATTTTAACTGCTAATTTAGAAGCACTTTTAACTAATTCCACCCTACCCTATGCCACCACTACGGGAGAGACTTCTGATTTTAATATCCTTCTGGGTGCTAGTCAAACCGATCCCCGCAGTCACGGCAGTCAAGTTAAGCAGTAATCAGTTATCAGTTATCAGTTATCAGTGGAAAGCTTAGGGCTGAAAGCTATCATTCAAGAGTCAACTATCAATCAGTACATTTAATTGACTAAAATCTTTTAACTATGGCGATTATTGTTCAACATTTGACCACAGGTAACGAATATATATTCCTAGGAGTTAGTGGGGGTGAAAGTAAGAGTATTTTACCCACCAAAATGTTAGGAGATTTCTTCGCAACTGAGACTCCAGATAAATCTCGATCGCTGACGGTTTGTGATGATCAAGGCCGGATACTTTGGTTTCCCGTCACGGAAATGATCGTGGTGGAGGTAGATGGTCAAAAACCCGAAGAATTATTACCAGAAATTATCGCTGCTGAACCAATACCTTTACAATTAGATCAAGAGGATCAACCTCAGTCCCCAGAAAATCAAGGAAACATCGATGAATTTGCTGAAGATGACGATTGGATCTAGAATTAAATATTTAGTTTTAGGGGTAATAATTGCCCTATTTACTATTGGATTTAACTCCCTCTATTCTGTTTCTCAAAACTCGATCGCTTCCTTTCCTGTTGCCGAAGTTAACCCCCAATATCTTAACGATTGGACACCGGAATTAGAGGCAGAATTTCAACAAAGAGCAAAGCAGGTTATTAACCATTTTGCTAATCGGGAAAGTTATGGCAATTTGTGGGGAGAAAACGAGAAAAGAGCCTACCCCATGGCCATGTTTGATTTCTTGGCAGGAAACCAGCAAAAAGCCCTAGATTTCCTGCAGCAGGATGACCCACAAACACGAGAACAGGCCCACACTGATTATATAGATTATTATTTTTCTTTCACCCTAAAAGGACAAATTAGAAAATATTTTCTTTTCGGAAAGTATCTCGATCCAGTTTATCATCAGAGAATGTATAATGCGGCGAAAATTTGGACAGAAACCGACCCTTTACAACGGCCCCACCCTATCCATGGCACTGGCCAAGGAACGGGTAATGATTGGAGTATGAAAAGACGGGGTTTATGGGTAGATAGTCGCAATACTGATAACCTGCGAGCAATGCGCGAAACATCAGTTTATCTTATGGCCGAAGAAACAGGAAATGAAGCAACTCGTCAAATTTATAAAAGTAAAATCAAGCGTTACGTTTCAGCTTTATATAACATCGGGATGGGAGAATGGGATTCAGAAGTTTATCACGGTCACACCTTTGCTCCCTACCTCAATCTCTACGATTTTGCTCAAGATACGGAAGTTAAACAATGGGCAAAAATGACCTTAGATTGGTTATCCATGGCCGCTAGTATTAAATATTATCGCGGTGGTTGGGGGGGTCCCGTAAAACGCGATTATGGTGGTAGTAATGGGGTAATGCGATCGGATTCTGCTCGCACTTTTTGGTTATACTTTGGTGATACTCCTGTCCCCAATAATCGCCCAGAATTGGACTCTCTTTATCTAATTACCAGTGGTTATCGTCCTCCTTTAGCAGTGATGGAATTAGCCCGAAAAAACTTTAATAAACCGGTAGAAATTCTCGCCAGTAAACCCCTGTATGAAAACTGGAAACCGGGCAATAATCAAAGTCCGGGTTATTGGGAAACTCAATTTATCGGAGCTAGTTATCAAATGGGTAGTCTGGCGGGAACTTTTCCCGATGGTGATGTGGCCCCGTTTAAATTAATGGCTTTTAATCAAGAAAAAGGGGTGGATTTTTTTGTGGCTAACACTGGTAAAAATGGCGTAAAACCGGGCAAAAATCCCGGGGATGAAATCGGACAATATCGCAATCTTTTAATCTGGTTACGACCAGCAGATCAAGCTTTTTTCTGGCAATTACCGAAAACCGCCAAGGTAGAAAAAGATGATAATATCTGGTTTATTCAATTAGAAAAAACTTGGTTAGCTCTGAGATTAATCAATCTTTCTTCTCCTGAAATGATCGAGATTCCTAATTCCCCTTATCCCGATGATAATACCTACCAAGCTTTACCCACAGGTAACAATTATGCGGGTTTTGCTCTGGAAGTGGGGGAAGCGGCAACCCAGGGCAGTTATGAGAATTTTAAGGGCATATTTAAGCAAAAAAGTCAAGTAAATTTAAATCAAATTAAGCAGGGCAAGGTTTTATTTAAAGGTAGTCAAGGACAGAGTTTACAATTTACCTATAATCAAATCAATCTACTGCCGATGTTAATTCGTAACGGTCAAAAGCACGATTGGTCAAAAAATTTCGCCCTTTATAACAGTTTAAGTCGAGATAACTCTCCCGTTTCTTTGGGATGGCAAAAGGGCAAATTAACCGTCAAAGCAGGGAAATATCAATTTTCCAATGCTTTGATTCTGTCTCCTCCTTAAGTTAGCTCTTCTCGACTATTTATTCAGCAAACCCTAGTTATGAGGAGAGGCAAAAGGCGCTCATGCAAAAGGCAGCTTTGTTCTCCCCACTTCCCCACTTCCCCACTTCCCCACACCCTGTCCCCACAAAAAACTTTTTCAGCAGATCCTATTTATGAGGATTGATTAGAGCATTTGCGCTTGATTTAATAATCCTTGCAATTCTTCTCCCTCGATTACCTCCGTGGTCAAAAGATTAGTGGCAATCGACTCTAATAAATTGCGGTTATGGCTGAGAATTGCTAGGGCTTTTTGGTAACTAGCGTCGATAATTTGTTTAACTTCTTCATCGATCGCTTTGGCCGTATTTTCCCCGATCGAACGCCTGGGACTACCCTGATTATTACCTAAAAAATTAGCCTGTCCCGTTTTATCGTAGGCTAGGGGACCGAGGGATTTACTCATACCATAAATTGTCACCATTCTTTCCGCAATATCCGTCGCCCTTTGTAAATCATCGGAAGCACCATTAGTGACACTGCCAAAGATTAATTCTTCAGCAGCCCGACCGCCCAATAACATAGTAATTTGTTCTTTAAATTCGGTTTCTGTCATCAAAAAACGGTCTTCCGTGGGAATTTTCAGGGTATAACCCAAAGCAGATAAACCCCGGGGAACGATGGAAATTTTCTCGACGCAACCCCCTCCAGGCATAACAGCACCAACTAAAGCATGACCGACCTCGTGATAAGCGACGATTTTCTTTTCTTTTTCCGATAAAACCCGACTTTTCTTTTCTAAACCAGCGATAACTCTTTCTATCGCTTCTTTAAAATCAATTTGACTGACTTTTTCCCGATTATTACGGGCAGCCAAGAGAGCGGCCTCATTAACGAGGTTGGCTAAATCGGCACCGGCAAAACCGGGGGTTTGGGTAGCGATCGCTTTGAGGTTAACATCTTCACCCATCTGGACTCGTCGGGCGTATATTTCTAAAATTGCCCATCTTCCCGCTAAATCGGGACGATCCACCAAAACTTGACGATCAAAGCGCCCCGGACGCAATAAAGCGGCATCAAGAGTCTCTGGGCGATTGGTGGCGGCTAAAACGATGACTACGGCTTCTTTCGGGCTAAAACCGTCCATTTCTGTCAAAAGTTGGTTTAAAGTCTGCTCGCGCTCATCATTGCTGCCGCTAGTTCCCGATCCCGAACTTCTTGATTTACCGATCGCGTCCAATTCATCAATAAAAATGATGCTAGGGGCATTTTTCTTCGCTTGGGCAAATAGATCCCGCACCCGGGCTGCCCCGGTGCCGACAAATAACTCCACAAATTCCGAGGCCGAAATGCTAAAAAAAGTCACTCCCGCTTCTCCTGCGACTGCTTTTGCTAAGAGAGTTTTTCCTGTCCCCGGCGGTCCAACTAAGAGAACACCTTTAGGAATACGCGCCCCAATTTTATTAAAGCGCTCGGCATCCTTGAGAAATTCGACAATTTCCTTTAACTCGGTTTTTGCTTCCTCGGCCCCGGCCACATCACTGAAGGTAATCGGATATTTTTCGTCGTCTCCGTAAACTTTAGCGAGATTTTTGTTAAAAAGCAGCGATTTACGGGTGTCATCGTTGCGATAGAACAGAAACTGCATGGCGGCGACTAAAATTAAGGGGGGAACCACCCAAGCGAGGAGAGTACTGATCCAACTGTTTTCGGCCACGGGAATCGCCTCGAAGATTACGCCTTTTTGCTGTAATAGTTGGGGTAATTGGGGGTTATCGACTGGAATTGTCGCAAAAACTCGTTCTGGGACTAGATTACTGCTTGGTTCGGTAGCCAGAGAACTAGGATCACCGTAAAAGGGATTACTTGATCCCGGGGGATTAACGGGGGGATTACCCGGAATAGGCAGGGATTCTAAAGGATTTTTTAATTGATAAAAGATGACTTGATTGCCGATTCTGACCCTACTGATGTCGCCCCGTTCCACTTTACTGATAAATTCGCTGTAGGGTTCGAGGGGAATATTGGACAATTCTGAGGAACGAGGGATAAGAAGATAGCCTAAAGCGGCAACACCTGAACAAATGAGCAGGATTTTGCCTAATCGCGGCAACCGTGACCAGGAAAATTGATTATCTTCTTGATTAGCCATAATTTTTAGGGTGGGTGAGAGTAAAAATACAAAGTTTATACTAACAATTCCTGGCGGTGATTCGGGTAGTCATGGCGGCTTAATCCTTTGCTTTACTGTGCATTGTAGTCATGGATAAAATACCAAACAGTTCCCCAACATGATTCTCTATTTTTTTAGAGAAAGATAGACTGTCTCTCACCAGCCGAGAAATCTTTTGTCGAAAGGTATTATTTAATCTTTCAATAGGATTAGTTTGACCAGTTTCTTTCTTGACGGGTCGATGACATTAACTGGGAATTACTGTCTTATAGAACTCCCAAAAGTCTGTATAAGCAACCGCATATTGTCGGTCAATACCTGGTAAACTAGCCCAAAGTTTTTTGGCTGATTGCCGAACGTCCGAAGTCTTACGTCGAAGTCCGAACGGGTGAATAACTCATCACGCGCTATGATTAATTTGCCTTTAGGTTTGTCTGTTACCTTGACCTGGCGAGGAGCTTGGCTAAATTTATTATTAACATAGTTTTGTAAGCATGGCCAACTCACTCCAGTTACTCTAGCAATTACTCCTAAGTAAATTCGTTCGAGTAAGAGTTTATCAATTAATTGTTTGGTTTCGTCAGAGACGGTTTTATTAGTGGGATTGATCACATTCTTTACATTGACGTTTGGGTTTTCCATTTATTTTTATCAATAAATATTTTACACAATTCATACCAAGTAAGCAAGAGGGCTACGGCACTACTACCGAATCATTACCAGATTGGAAATATCAATCCCAGAGTTCCTTAAGGATTTTGTCGGTCTAGACTGTATTATAAATTATCTGAAATGACTATATGTCATCATTTTCAGACTTAGCGGAAAAAGTAAGATCGATTACTAACTTGGCATCAACAAATAGTGCCAATTGAAAGTAGTATCTGGAATTTTCTAGTTAACCTTTTAGGGGGTATCATTGCTTACACTTATCATCCTATTAAACCTTTTCTGGATTTAGAGGCAAAAGGCTTACCTGCTCTACTTTCTGCCCTTTTTTTAACTTTACCGAACTCACATTTTCCCCCTGTCAGCTTTCACCAATATTCAGCAAAACCTAGGTAAAAAAATTAATTGTTTTAATCAATAATCTCGAATTCCATTGACTGCTCTTGGGCAAAATTATAGGTAAAATGATCGATAATATTAGTATCGCTCAATTCAAGATTATAAAAATCAATTGTCGGTTGATCAAAAAGTGGGCCAGCGTGCCAAGTTCCCACCTCTAATTTAATAAAGCAGTCGCCAGGGATGCGAAAAACTTTTAATTTTTCTACATCTGGTTGAGGATGAGGACTAGGGGGGGCCACTCCTAAAAACCACTCTTGTCCCCCCAAAGAACCAAGACATTGGGTACATTGACTATGACGAGTAATTCGTTTAAATTTACGTCCACGAGTCTGTAAACGCATAATATAAAAGCGTGGCATACCGTTTTTTAAATGCAGTTGTGCATCGCTTTCATCAAACGGTTTTCCGTCATGGCTAGGGGTTATTAATTGACCGTAGGGACGGAAACTCTCGGCGGTAATTAGTTGCGCTGACAGGGGACGAACGGTAATCGAATTACTCATAAAAATCACTGCTGACTAACAGTTATAGCTGTACCATCTCGGAGAGAAAGAATATTATTAATAGCAATTCTTTCCCCGGCATTTACTCCAGAAATAACCTGATAAGCTTGTCCTTGAATTGTGCCGACTTGAATTGGTTTTTGTCTGACAATTAAACGGTCTTCGGCATTTTCTTGACCTTCTTTAGCCTTTTCTTTTTCGGCCACAAAAACAAAATTTTGCGCCCCGATGCTAGTCACTGCCGTGGTGGGAATTAATACCCCCGGTTTTTGATCCCAAATTACCCGCGCCCGCACGTATTGGTTATTACGAAGACTGCCATCATTAGTAAAGGCAAATTTCACTAAAACCGATTGGGTAGCTTGGGAAACGGTGGGAGAAATAAAAGTTACTTGACCGCGAACCCCAGGACTGCCATCGGGATTAATAATTTCCACGGGCAACCCGACGCGCAGACGCGGTTGTAATTCTACGGGAATCTGCACATTTAGTTCCAAAGTTTTATTATTAGTCAACGAGGTTAATTCTTCACCCAGGGAGATAATATCGCCGACTTTTCTTTGATTAAAATCGCCGACAAAACCATCAATCGGGGCGGTAATAGTGTTAAAAACTAAATTCTGACGGGTCGCCCCTAATTGCCCCTCAGCGCTGGCCACTGCCGCTTGACGACTGTTCACTGTTGCCGCTGCCGCCGCCACCTGTTGCTGTGACGCTAATTCGTTTTGAATGGCGATACTTAATGCTTCTTTGTTTGCCTGTAAAGTAGCTTTAGCCGCCGTCACCTGTTGACGGGCCGCATCACGATTTTGAGACTGGGCCTCTACTTCCGCCCTGGTGGCCTGAACGTTGCGCTGGTTATTATCTAAGTCCTGTTGGGGCTGTGCGCCTTGTTTGACCAGAAATTCGGCTCTTTTTAGGTCTTTTTCCGCTAAGGTTAAATTAGCTCTTGCTCTCTGTAAATCAGCTTCGGCGGCGCTCAACGTGGCGATCTGACTTTTAACATTGGCTTCGGCATTAGCCACATTAGCCCGATTTTGAGCTATTTGGGCTTTATTTGCGGCCGCTTGCGCTTGTCTTTCCCTTAAATCCGCCTCAGCCCCATTGAGGTTCGCTTTGGCCGCATTTACCTGGCCGATGCCAGCGTTTACCTGTTGTTGTTGTTGTTCAGGATCCAATTCGGCGATTTTTTGTCCCTGAGTTACCTGATCGCCAGATTCAACGAAAATAGACTGAATCCGACCGGTAATCTGAGGAGAGACTCTAACGCGCTCTTGGGCGAGCAAAGTCCCCACAAATTCGCTACTTTGCACTAATTTGTCGGTGCCGAGGGTTTGCAGTTTGACGGGAATAGCCGCTGGTCCGGTGGCCTGGGGACCCTGGGGGGCGCAACCGGCGACAATTAGGGAAACGGCGATCGACGAACCGATCGCTCTTGATAGGTTAACGGATCGTTTAATCATTGTTAAATTTAGGGGTTTTTGGCAGAAAAAGTGCTAGTAAATCGGAAAAAAAGAGAAGATGAGGAGAGAAGCTTTTCCTTAAATTTTATTCTACAGAATTGATCGCGTGATCACTGTTTGCCTTGCCCTAAGCTAACAATATTACAGGTAACTAATCTTTGGGCGAGGGTGGTGTATTCTAGACGACCACCGGCGATCTGATATTCGTCCCGGGGCGCCGGTAGATGACCGACGGGAGCATTGAGGGTATAGTTAAGATTTTCTTTAAAAATAATCCAATCACCATCTTTACGCCAACCGATGCGATCGCCAAAAGTTTGAAAATTTTCGATCGCCACTAAGCGCCCCGGCCGATTACCTGTCTCGATAAAAATGCGAAATTGGGTACTGAAACTAAAACGGCCTCCGGAAGCTTCTTTCCAGAGTTGATCCATCTTTTGCAGATCCCAACAGGCCAATTTTTGCAGATCTTCTATGGTAAACCAGCCCTGTAATTCCCGTCCGGTTGCTTTCAGCATTAAATTACGGGTTTCATCGTTAGCTTGTCGCCAATTTTGTTGAGCGAGGAAATTTTTCAGGCGAGTGTAATTAATGCCCGTGGTCGGTGATACCATTTCCCCAGAGGTGGCAGTCTGGGCAACGATCGCCGGCAAGGGATTGAGAAATAAAGCGATCGCAAGAGTGATCTGACAGAAGGAAAAATTAATTCTCATAAACCCTATTTATTAACCTGATGCAAAGAAATCCTACAATAGCATAGACGAAATTTGCCGTTTTTACCGCCTCCTTAACTCCTATGGCTTTCACTTGGATCCGACACCACATTTTGGGATTGCAAGACTGGCAACCGGAAGAATACCAAACCCTGCTACAAACGGCCTCTAGTTTTCGTGAAGTTCTTTCCCGACGCACCAAGAAAGTGCCGGCCCTACAGGGACAAGTGGTGACAAATCTTTTTTTTGAACCTTCCACCCGCACCCGTAGTAGTTTTGAACTAGCGGCGAAACGTCTTTCGGCCGATGTTCTTAATTTTGCCCCGGGTAGTTCCAGTTTGACTAAAGGGGAAACGATTCTCGATACCGCTTTAACCTATGTGGCCATGGGTACGGATATTTTTGTTATCCGACATCAACAGTCGGGAGTTCCCGATTTAATTGCCGCAGAAATGGATCGTTTGCAGTCGGGGGTCAGTATTCTTAATGCTGGGGACGGTCAACACGAACACCCCTCCCAGGGACTTTTAGACCTGTTTACGATCTGTTGTCTGTTAGATGATGAAAATCCCCGTTTAGAACTGTTAGAGGGCAAAAAAATCGCTATTGTCGGGGATATACTCCATTCTCGTGTCGCTCGTTCCAATATCTGGAGTTTAACTACGGCGGGGGCGGAAGTACATTTGTCCGCACCCCCTACCCTACTGCCGAAATATTTTGGGGAACTGTGCGATCGCCTATTTCTCCACTGGGATTTAGAACCAGCTTTAGAAAAGGCCGATTTTGTGATGACTCTGAGACTGCAAAAAGAACGAATGACTGCCAATCTTTTGCCCAGTTTACGGGAATATCATCAAAGTTTTGGCATTACTCGTCCTCGTTTGCAATCCTGTCAACCGGGGGTGAAGGTACTTCATCCGGGTCCTGTGAATCGGGGAGTGGAAATTAGTTCCGATTTAATGGATGATCCCGATTTTAGTCTGATTTCCCAACAAGTTACCAGTGGTGTCGCTGTCAGAATGGCTTTATTATACCTGATCGGTAATCTTCGCGGCGATCGGTAAAAGTTTCTCAGGGATTTGCTCTTTTAGTCTGGTTTCATTGAAACAATCCTAAAGTTTCTATCAAGGTAAATATCGTACTTTCTTCCTCCCTCACACACAGCATCTTCTGCTTCAAATAGGTTAGTCTCAACATCAAATTTCATCGCTTTAGGATTCCTACAACCCTGTTTTAACAAAGCAGCGGTCAACCGTGATTTCTCTTCCGGGGTCAAAGCTCGATAATCACTGCTATTAGCTTGACCTGCATAGATTGACATCCCCATAATACTAAGGGATAGTAAGCTTATGATCGATTTGGTTCTCATTTTTTTAACTTCCTGAATACAATAAAAACACCATTCCAAGGGTTTTAAACCCAAATTTTCGGTAATTAGTTCGGCACTATTACCGATCAACTATATCTTAGAGGAAGCATACCTAGATTGCAATAAGTATAAATACTCAAGCTATCCCTGGGGCTTTTCTAGAAACTTTGACCGATACCGAATTCCGTTCTCAAGGGAAGGGTATAATTAAACTAAGAAATCAACATTTTCAGCTAAAGCCATGCAATTAGCCTTAGAACAAATTATCGTCAATCCTGGTCAACAGTTACTTTTAAAAGAGCTTAACTGGCAAAAATTTGAGACAATATTATCAGAATTAGGAGAAAGTCGTGCTTCTCGGTTATCCTACAGTAACGGAATATTAGAAATTATGGTACCTTTACCCGAACATGAAAAAGATAAAGAAATCATTAGTTATATGGTTCAGTTTTTGTTAGAAGCACTCAATATTGATTTTGAACCGTTAGGATCAACAACATTTAAAAACGAGCGGATGAATCAAGCAGTTGAACCTGATGCCTGTTTTTATATTAAAAACTATCAGGCCGTTATTGGCAAAAATAGACTTAATTTAGAAAGTGATCCCCCCCCTGATTTAGTCCTAGAAATTGATATTACTTCCCGTACCTATTTAGATAATTATCGACAGTTAGGTGTTCCCGAACTGTGGCGTTATACTCAAAGTGGCCTACAGATTAATTTATTACAAGAAGGAGAATATATTGAGTCTTTAAGCAGTCCCAATTTTCCTCAGATCCCGATTATTGAATTAATTAATCAATTTGTTAAACAAAGTCAACAACTGGGGAGAAGTGAAGCCATCAGAAACTTTAAAAATTGGCTGACGGAAAATATAGATAATAGTTGAAAAATCCTAACATTTTTGACTAAGATAAATTCGTCCGTCGAGAGTTGTATAAACCCCTTGCGGTTCAATGATTCAGTTTGTTACTAGAATCTAGTTCACAAAAATAGATTAGATCATTGTTTTGAGCAGGGGATTTTTTAACCTCAGTGGGTTTGGATAAATCAGACAGAACAGAGGTTACAGCCGTTGGTGCTAGTTCTGAAAGTACCATGGTTATTCATTCCTCATAGTTCGATTTTTACTTTGATGATTAATCAATTCACCGAGGCCGATTAAAATTCTAGAAACTAGCAGAATGAGAGCCTCTTGATTAAGAAAATATCCCGTAGAGGCTGTTAAAAAGTTACTGTTTTCTTGTCAGTTAAATTTTGTTAAGATAATGCCCAAAAACTCCAATTTATGGTAGGAAAAAAGGTAAGTCAAAACCAAGTTTGATTTTTGCTTACTCTAAATCAGAAAGGGCATTGGGCAAGATTAGCTAACTATCCCTTTTTTGCCTCTTCCAGATCATGATAGTGCTGATAAGCGCCGATTTCGGGGTTAAAGGGGGCGATTTCTTCAGTTACAGTTAATCCCAAACCTTCTAACATTGCTTGTAGGACAGAATCGGGGGCCAGACGCAGATAATCGGGATTAATTTCTAGGGCTACATGACGATTACCGAGGTGATAAGCCGCTTTGAGGAGTAAATCGGTTGAAGGGGCAGTAATAGTGATAACTGGTTCTGGTTTAGCGATAATTTGAACAATTTCGCCGTTTTCTCCCCGTAGGAAATCGCGATCCTGTAGAATGGTGCCGCGGGGTAAACGAAAACAGAGGGAAAAACCTTCGGGACTGTCGAGACGATAACGGCTGCGGGTGCGTTCTTCGGCCGTAAGTAGGAGGCTAAAAACCACCGTTTCTGGGGGAGGTGGACTAGCGGTATGACGGGGGGGTAAGCGCTCGGTAAAAGTTAACATGATATTGGTCAATGGGAAAAAACATTCTTATTGTAGCCCTGACTCCAACTTGACCCGAAAAACTGAGGAACTTTTTCTATTTCTTTTCCCGCTGCAGACGAATCATCTCATTTCGCACCTGTCGTCTCAAGTTATCATCGCTACTAATCCGGTTAGTAATGGTGTTAAACTGAGCGGCGGTGAAGCCATTATCTTGGACAATCTTTTTTGATTTATTACAATAATCTACGGCAATTCTTTGGGCATTAGCGGGAAGATTATTAAAGCTTTCCCGTTGGTTACAGGTAATTGCTGGGGGACTTTTCCCTAAAATTTGCGAAATTGCCTGATAAGCTTCTTTTCTTTCGGTTTCGATCCACAAAACTGCGGTTGCATAACGTTTAATTTGGTCAGCCGTAAAATCTTGAGTATAAGCGGAAGACCGGAAACTAACTACCTCCGTCGTCCAAGAAAATTCGGGGATCACACCGCCAAGAATGGCGATTACTGCCAAAAAAGTCACGATAAAAGAACGTCTTAAGCTTTGACCTAGATCGGCTAGGGGATAGCAGTAAATCACCATGCGAGTTTGTCGCTGAGTAGATAATGATAGCAAACTTTCCAGTTAAATCCTGCTTTTTTGAATATTTTTAACGATCATAAGTTCCAATTCTAGCGAATATCTCCTGAGACCGAACCTTAATTTTTGGGCAGAAATTGCTTTGGTAAACTTTTTTAACGTTTTTAGTGGCAAAATTAGTCAAAAATCTGGGAGAGAACCAATGAACGATTTTTGGGAAGTTAGGATGCCTATCGCTTTTAGAGAATATTTATCGGCAATTTCGCCATCTAATCTCTTTTTATTAGCTTATATCGCTGTTAATCTCTCGCTTATTCCCTTTTTTTTCTCCCTTGTCGGGGAATCGGGGGGAAATCTAGATAAATTAAAGGTTTCAGCGATTCCGATCGAGACAATTCCCGCTTAGAATAATGCAGTGGAATATATAGCCAATGAGGATTTGAGGCATTATTTAGTGATCTCGATCCTGGCGAGTCCTCAACAGGGGAACCATAATAAACTACTGACAACCACCCTGAACTCAGAAAAACCGCAAAAAAAGGAGTTAGCGCATGAATAAAGGTGAATTAATCGATCAGATCGCTCTCAAAGCCTCTGTGACCAAAAAACAAGCAGATGCTGTTCTCACTGCCGCCATCGAAACCATTATCGATGCGGTTTCTGAGGGGGACAAAGTAACCCTAGTAGGATTCGGTTCCTTCGAGGCCCGGGAACGTCAGGCCCGGGAAGGACGCAACCCAAAAACCGGCGACAAGATGGAGATTCCGGCCACTCGCGTCCCGGCTTTCTCGGCGGGTAAACTGTTTAAAGACAGAGTGGCCCCGGATAAGGAATAATTACTGTTGAGTTTCGTTCGCTGTAAGTCTTTTGCCTAGACCTAAACATGGTGGTAATCTTGACTGGGCGGCCGCCATTGCTGGCTGTCCGGTTTCCTCTATTCTCGATTTTTCTGCCAGTATCAACCCCCTGGGTCCGCCGGAAAGCGCCCTAACCGCTATTAAAAGCCATTTAACCAGTCTGACTCGTTATCCTGACCCCGCCTATTGGCAGTTGCGTTCTGCCCTTGGTCAATGGCACAATATTGGACCAGATTGGATTCTCCCCGGCAATGGTGCGGCGGAGTTATTAACCTGGGCCGGTCGGGAATTGGCCTCATTTGATAGTGTTTATGTACTAACACCCGCTTTTAACGATTACGAACGGGCTTTAAAAAGTTTTGGGGGGAAAATCTGCCAACATTCCCTAGATTTAACCAGTTTAAAGCCGGTTAATCCCAAAAAACAAGGCTTATTACTCAATAATCCCCATAATCCCACGGGGAAACTCTGGACGGTGGCGGCCATTCGTCCCTATCTATCGCAATTTGGTTTGGTGGTAGTGGATGAAGCTTTTATGGATTTTTTACCCCCGGCACAACAGGAGAGTTTAATATCTCTGTTGCCGGAATATCCCAACCTCGTGATTTTGCGTTCCCTAACTAAATTTTACAGTCTCCCCGGTTTACGTTTAGGATACGTCGTCGCCCATCCCGATCGCCTGTTACAATGGCAAAGATGGCGCGATCCTTGGTCCGTGAATAACTTGGCTGTGGTTGCCGCTATTGCGGCAATTGAAGATAGGGATTTTCAACAACAAACCTGGGACTGGTTAACGGCAGCCCGTGAGGATTTATGGCAGGGATTAGCTAATTTTCCGCAATTACAGCCCCAAACCAGTGCCGCTAACTTTCTCTTAGTACAATCTCAATCTTCCTGTTTACCCCTACAGGAAGCTTTATTAAAATATCATCGAATTTTCATCCGCGATTGTCTTAGTTTCCCCGAATTGGGCAGCAATTATTTTCGGGTCGCTGTCCGTTTACCGGCAGAAAATCAACGATTATTATCGGCTTTAGAGAGTATTTTAGCCGCGTCTGATACTAAATCCGTTGAGTAACGCACAGAAAACGGGTTTCTCGGAGAAACCCGTTTTCTACTCATGCAAATTAACAGCAAAAAGGCTCCCGCCAACTAGACGGGAGCCGCTGCCATCGAACTAACAGAAATTAGTCGAGGTCAGGCATTGCCAATGCGGGTTCAGTCTCGCGGTCAATTCCTTTCTCGAAACCGGCGGCGGCGGCGCGAGCGCGTCCAGCGTGCCAGAGGTGTCCAATCAGGAAGAAGAAGGCGAGAGTGAAGTGAGAGGTAGCCAACCAAGCGCGAGGAGACACATAGTTAAACGAGTTAACGTCAGTGATAACCCCACCCACAGAGTTCAAGGAACCTAAAGGAGCGTGGGTCATGTATTCAGCCGCGCGGCGTACTTGCCAAGGTTGTACGTCATTTCTGATTTTGTCGAGGTCTAAACCGTTAGGACCGCGGAGGGGTTCTAACCAGGGACCGCGGAAATCCCAGAAACGCATGGTTTCACCACCGAAGATGATTTCGCCAGTGGGAGAGCGCATCAGGTACTTACCTAGACCGGTGGGGCCTTGGGCAGAAGCGACGTTAGCACCTAAGCGTTGGTCACGCACCAAGAAGGTGAAAGCTTGAGATTGGGAAGCTTCCATACCAGTGGGACCGTAGAATTCACTGGGATAGGCGGTGTTGTTAAACCAAACGTAAACAGCGGCGATAAAGCCCATCATGGAAAGAGCGCCCAAGCTGTAGGACAGATAGGCTTCTCCAGACCAGATGAAAGCGCGACGCGCCCAAGCAAAAGGTTTGGTGAGAATGTGCCAGATACCGCCACCGATACAGATTAAGCCAATCCAGATGTGACCGCCGATGATATCTTCCATGTTGTTGACGCTGATAATCCAGCCTTCGCCACCGAAAGGAGCTTTGGTCAGATAACCAAAGATAACTGCGGGGTTGAGGGTAGGATTAGTGATGACGCGGACATCACCGCCACCGGGAGCCCAGGTATCATAGACACCGCCAAAGAACATGGCTTTAAATACCAACAACAGCGCACCACAACCCAAGAGAATTAGGTGATAACCGATGATGTTGGTCATTTGGTTTTTGTCTTTCCAGTCGTAACCAAAGAAATTAGAGTATTCCTCTAGGGTTTCCGGTCCGCGGATAGCGTGGTAGATACCACCAAAACCGAGTACAGCCGAAGAAATTAAGTGAAGAACACCGGCGACGAAGTAGGGGAAAGTATCGACTACTTCACCACCAGGACCGACCCCAAAACCGAGAGTAGCTAGGTGGGGAAGCAGGATTAAACCCTGCTCGTACATCGGTTTTTCAGGGATAAAGTGGGCGGTTTCAAACAGGGTCATCGCCCCGGCCCAGAAAACGATTAAACCGGCGTGGGCGACGTGAGCGCCGAGCAGTTTACCGGAGAGGTTGATAAGACGAGCGTTACCAGACCACCAAGCGAAGCCGGTGGAACTTTGGTCACGACCAGTAGCGGTAGGGATATTAGAGAGCGTTACCACGCGGGAGAACCTCCTCAGGGAAGATAAAGTTTTCGTGGGGTTGGTCTTGGGGAGCCATCCAAGCTCTCAGACCTTCGTTAAGCAGAATATTTTTAGTGTAGAAGGTTTCAAATTCCGGGTCTTCGGCC
>VYKP01000028.1_pt1 | contig 41113 bp, 38 predicted proteins | sample 5114551 | NCBI WGS metagenome assembly VYKP01 (sample SAMN12291777, study PRJNA351875) | freshwater metagenome | isolation source: freshwater lake | place: USA: Michigan, Baseline Lake | collected 2013-08-09
GAAGGCATAATGGTCGATTTCTGACCATAAGGGATGGTTTTGACTGATAATATGACGTTCAACTAGCTTCATATCTTGATTATACCTGATAACGTTCTTAAAATCTATCGGTGGCCAAAGTTACTTATTTTAGCTATCTAGCTACAGAAATGAGTAGTTTTAAAAAGCTTTAGGTAGGTTTTTGGTTTCTGTGGTTAACCCCAGTTTTCGCCGTTTTGATCGCCCGGTGTTGGATTTTTTAGCCCGGGAAATTGCGATCGCTGATTGGCAATACTGTCAATCTCTTGATCAGCCAGCTTCTCTTGATATCGCCTTGGTATTACTACAAGATTACCTGAAACAATGCGATCGACCGCTGCATTTAGTCGGCCACGGCACGGGGGGATTAGTAGGATTACTGTATGCGCGTCGTTATCCAGAAAGGGTAAAATCGTTAACTTTGCTCTCTGTGGGAGTCTATCCGGCGATCGATTGGCAAGCTCATTATTATGTGCTATCAAAATTACTGCCTTGTTCTCGTCAAACTCTGCTCAATCAATCGGTTCACAATCTTTTTGGCCATCAACCCTGCGCTTTAACCCAAGAATATCGCTATCTCTTGGAAGAAGATTTATTATTGTCCCTTTCTCCCCATAATCTCTATCAGAATGCCCATTTCGCCCCGGGGACAGTTCCCGTACCCCTGTTAGTCTGTGGGGGAGATATCGATACGATTATCGATCAGCATTTGTTGCAGGGATGGCAACCCTGGTTAAAGTCAGGCGATCGCATTTGGAGTTGTCACAAAGGGCGTTATTTTTTTCACTATTCCCACCCCTACAGCGTCAGTCAAGAGATTTTTAGTTTCTGGCGATCTCTAGTTCCACAGGAATTTCTTTCTGAGCAAACTGTAATTATTCCTTAATTGACAAAAATCGAGATTTATGTTAAGGCTAATACCGCTCTTTTGTCCGATCGCAATCTGGATAACGCTGCTGTTCTTTTTTACTGCTCTTTTTCTTGCTGTTGCCCAAGGGCGCCGGCAGTTGCAAAAGCTGCATCGGATTCCCTGTAGTCGCTGTGTTTTTTGTACTGGAGATTATCGCTTGAAATGTGCGGTGCATCCAATGCGTGCCTTTTCGGAAGAGGCGATCGATTGTCAGGATTTTGAGCGAGAAATTCAGGAAAATCAGAAAACGGGTTTCTTGAAGAAACCCGTTTTCTCAGTTTCTTTTCTCGTCATCATAACCTGGATTCTGTCCGTTAAGTCGAGAATATCGTCGATAATCCCTGTTTTTAAAACGGGGAACCCTCCAGTTTGAGCGGTAAGCTATCAGCGTTGAGCTTGCCGCTAGAGGATTTGAGCGCATTTTTCTCTCAGACATCAGCCCTGCTCTGCTAAGATGATAATGATTATCGTTTTAACTGGCAATGGTCAATCAGATTAAGTACCCCCTAGCAGAAAGCCCCGTTATCCAAGAAGATTCGCAAAAAATCGTAAAAATACGTCATACTTGCGCCCATGTCTTAGCAATGGCCGTACAAACTCTCTTTCCTGAAACCAAAGTCGCTATTGGTCCTTGGACAGAAACGGGATTTTACTACGATTTTGATCGCCAAACACCCTTTACCCCCGAAGATTTGGAGAAAATAGCGGCAGAAATGGGGCGAATTATCGGGAAAAACCTGCCAATTATCCGAGAAGTGGTGGAAAAAAGCGAAATTACCGCAGAAATCGAGCGCCTTAATCAACCCTACAAAAAGTTAATTTTAGAGAGAATTCCCCCAGATGAAACCATTACCCGTTATTTTATCGGTAGTCCGGACGCAGGACGGAGCGATCGAGAACCCTCGTTAATTGACGGCGCTGTTTCTCCCCCGGAAGAATTTTGGTGGGATCTGTGTGCGGGACCCCATCTCAACTCGACGGGGGAAATTAACCCGAATGCTTTCGTCTTGGAGAGTGTAGCGGGTGCTTATTGGCAAGGGGATGAAAAACAGCCGCAATTACAGCGAATTTACGGCACAGCTTGGCAAACCCCCGCAGAATTACAAAATTATCTCCAACAAAAAGAAGAAGCGCAGCGACGAGATCATCGCAAATTGGGACAACAATTAAAATTATTTAGCATCCAAGAAGATGCCGGTGGTGGCTTAGTTTTTTGGCATCCCCGGGGTGCAACAATGCGTTATTTAATCGAAGATTATTGGCGCCAAGCTCATTTAGAAGCGGGTTATCAATTTCTTTATACTCCCCATCTAGCTAATTTAGATCTGTGGAAAACTTCTGGACATTGGGACTTTTATCGCGACAATATGTTTGAGGCGATCGAGTTAGAACAGCAAAGCTATCAAATTAAGCCGATGAATTGTCCTTTTCATGTTTTAACCTATCAAAATGACCTGCATTCCTATCGAGAATTTCCCCTCAGATGGGCAGAATTAGGCACAGTTTATCGTTACGAGAGATCGGGGGTTTTACACGGATTAATGCGGGTAAGAGGTTTTACTCAAGATGATGCTCATATTTTTTGTTTGCCCGAACAAATTGCCGCAGAGATTCTAGGAGTTTTGAACTTAACCGAGAAAATTCTCTCCGATTTTGGCTTTACTAATTATCAGATAAATTTATCGACTCGTCCCAGTAAATCCGTGGGTAGCGATAGTGTTTGGGAATTGGCAACTGCAGCTTTAATTGAGGCCTTAAATGCTAAAAAGTGGGATTATATTGAGGATCAGGGAGGTGGGGCTTTTTATGGTCCTAAAATTGATATAAAAATTCAAGATGCGATCGGTAGAATGTGGCAATGTTCCACGATTCAGGTCGATTTTAACTTGCCAGAACGCTTTGATATGCAATATGTCGCTAGGGATGGTACTCGGGAAAGACCGATTATGATTCATCGAGCTATTTTTGGCTCTTTGGAAAGATTTTTTGGTATCTTAATCGAGAATTATGCGGGAGATTTTCCTCTCTGGTTAGCACCTATTCAAGTCCGTTTATTACCCGTTAGTGATGAACAGCAGCATTATGCTTTAGAGGTAGCAATGCAGTTAAAACAAGCTGGTTATCGAGTGGAAATCGATAAAAGTGGTGAGCGTTTAGGCAAACAAATTCGTACAGGAGAACTGGAAAAAATCCCTGTCTTAGCTGTGATTGGAAAACGAGAAGTTAGCAGTAAAACTTTAAGCATTCGCACTCGACAAGGGGGAGATTTAGGTTTGATGACGCTGGCAGATTTATTAGAAAAAATGCAAACAGCGATCCTATCTAAAACTAATCTCTGAAACTTTTGTATAAACCAGCAATTAGTGGATATCGATCCCCTCCAAGCGAATTTAACAGGGTTGAGAAAAGCCTATTTTCTGCCAATTAATTAACTTAAAAGTGGGTTAGCTGCCATGAGTTCTTTGATAATTCCTCTCTCCGATTCCCTCCCTTGCTTACCAAAATCGGGAATGCCTGTGACGATTATTACTGGTTTTTTGGGTAGTGGAAAAACTACCTTACTAAATCATATTCTTGACAATAAAGAAGGTTTAAAAGTTGCCGTATTAGTTAATGAATTTGGAGATATTAATATTGATTCTCAATTGCTTGTTTCCATTGATGAAGATATGGTAGAATTGAGTAATGGCTGTATTTGTTGTACGATTAATGATAGTTTAATTGAGACAGTCTATCAGGTCTTAGAAAAGGAAATTCCCGTGGACTATCTAATCATTGAAACCACAGGATTAGCCGATCCTCTACCAATTATTCTGACTTTTTTAGCCACAGAGTTAAAATATTTGACTCGCTTAGATTCTATTATTACCCTCGTGGATTCTGAAACCTTTACTGCTGATCATTTTGATAGTAATATTGCCCTTAGTCAAATTCGTTACGGTGACGTGGTAATTCTCAATAAGATAGATCGAGTCAGTGGCGAAAAATTAGATAATTTAGAAAAGTTTATTCGTCGAGAAAAAGAGGGTATAAGACTCCTAAAAAGTAGTTATGGTCAGGTTCCTTTAGGTTTATTGTTAGATCTAGGTTTGACTAAAGAAGAATTGTATAAAAACCAGTTGAGAGACTTTCAAAAAAATCGCCCAATCTCCAGTGATAATCAATCTCCTGAAGACTTTAATTTTGTCTCCTTTGTTAGCGATAAACCATTTAATCTAGATAAATTTGAACCTTTTCTCACGGAAAAAATGCCGATAAATGTTTTTCGAGCTAAAGGGATTCTCTGGTTTCAACAAAGCGATTTAAAACATATTTTTCAATTGAGCGGTCTTCGTTACGATCTGCAAGCGGTAGAATGGGATACATCTCCTAAAAATCAGTTAGTTTTTATCGGCAGAAATTTGAATAAAGAGGAAATCTTGACACAACTAAACGAATGCTTGGCTAGTTCGCAAAAATTTCAAAAGTACAAACTATGAATAGACCTCTTGCAGAAATCAAAAATCGTTTTTAGGGTTAGGAGTCAGTAGTCAGGAAAATTAAGAATGAATAATAATCAATTAAATGGTCTATTGGCTCTTCTGGTTTCTGTGTGGAAACGAGGTCTATACTGATAGAATATCCGCAAAATAGCCCTAAAAGTCTTGCCCAATAAGCATTTCACGACTCCATAAGCAAAAATTATCAGCGAGAAAACGATCTCTTCAAGAAACCCGTTTTCTCGCTGAAAAAACTATCCCGAAAGCGATCGATTAAGGGAACAATTAAAAACGAGGGGAATTACCTTAGTTGATTTACCCGATGGACAAAGCCAATGGTATCCTAGAGAAAAGAGCCATAACCATGATTAATATCCCAAGAAACCGCCAATTTTTCCCAAAATAACCTGGCTAAGTCTAGAGGATTGGTTAAGGAAGATTACTTGCCCCAATCTCACTTATGCTAGAATGATTATCATTACCACAGTAGAGAAGGAGCAAAATGATTATCGTGGTGACGGGGGGTATAGCTGCGGGAAAAACCCATTGGATTCGCGAACAAATCGCTCAGAGCAAGCAGCCAAGCCTATATTTTAGTCCCCAGACAGAAACTTTTCCCATTGATCATCTCACTTTACAGAGTGACTTTCCCCAGTTGTCCTCTATTTCTAGGGAAGAAGAAGACCGTTTAGGCAGTTTATCCATGGAAAACACGGTCTATATGGAAGTACCATGGCATTTAGACACGCAATCCCTCGAAAGCTTTCTAAAACCCCTCAATTGTCATCGGGTAGCGATTACGTCTCCAGACGAAGAAATCCCCGAAGGACAAGTTCCCGTCGATGAAATTGTCATCAGTCCCGTCAAAACAACCATAAAAGGTAATCAATGGTTAAAAAAACGAGAAATACAGATTTATAGAGCCGTTTTAACGGGAGAAGTCCTCGATTTTTCCAGTTTAACCACCTTTTGGACAGAATTAACCCAAGGGGCCTATGGGGAAGTGCTGCGGGTTAAAAGTATCTTCTATATCATCGATGGTCAGTGTATTTATGGGGAATTTATGGATGAATGGCCAGAAAAAGACTTTCAAAGCCTAAATTTCCCCTTAAATCTCGATGGGAGACCGAATCGCTTCAGTGGGATTGAAATCGTCGGTCGCAATCTCGATAAACCGACAATTGCCGATACCCTGAGTGATTGTTGTCTGTCCGATGAGGCACTTTTTTATTATCAACAACAATTTCAAGAATCTTTAGAGCCAGAAATGGAGTTAATCTGATGAAAATAGCCGTTTTATCCTGTATTCATGGCAATATGCCCGCTTTTAATGCTGTTTTGCAAGATTTAGACCAACAGGGTTGTCAAGAAATCTACTGTTTAGGGGATTTAGTCGGGTATGGACCCCATCCTAACCAAGTGGTGGAAAAAATCCGTCAACTGGGGATTACTACAGTACAAGGGTGTTGGGATGAGGATATCGTTGAGGGATTAAATGCCTGTGAATGCAGTTATCCGTCGCTTTTAGCAGAAAAACGCGGTAGATTAGCTCATGAGTGGACAAATCAAATAATCACCCCAGAAAACCGTAATTATTTGTCAAAACTGCCCGAAATTTTTAAGCTAGATCACCTCTGTTTTGTCCATGGTAGTCCCCAAAGTAACCATGAGTACCTTTTAGCCGAAATGGACGCTTTTACGGCTTTAGAACGGGTTTTATCGGTAGATACAGAGGTTTTATTCTGTGGACATACCCATATCCCCTACATTCGCACTCTCGACGCGGGAAGCTTGCAAATAAAAGTGTATCAACCGGATGGGGAACAGTCGCGGCAATTTACCACACCGGTCAAGCGTATCATCAACGTGGGATCAGTGGGAGAACCGCGTCACGGTCGTCCAAATGCCACCTATGTGATTTACGATCGAGAAACGGCAGCGGTACAACTGCGAGAAGTGGCCTATAACTATCAGGAAACCTGTCAGGCTATTTTAGCATCGGGTTTACCTCCTATTTTCGCTTGGCGATTGGCTAAGGGTCTAGAATATGCGGAAAAAGCCGATGATCCGACTCATGTTTGCGAACGTTAATTTGTGATAAATCAAGAAATTATGTGGGCAATTTTAAGCGGTATTCAAGGCAATTTACCAGCCTATCAAGCGGTCTTAGCAGATATTCAGCAACGGTCAGTTACTGTAGAAAATTTATATATTTTAGGAGATTTTATCGGTGTTAATCCCGATAGTGAAATGCTGGTAGAACAAATACGTTATCCCACTAAAAATAACTTATATCCACAGGTTTGTCGGGGATGGTGGGAAGAACAATGTCTAATTTTACACAGTTTAGGAGCAACAGGAGAACCGAAGGAATTAATCGATAAACATGGAATTGACAGCACTAAACAACTCTGGGACGCAGTTTCTTTAGAAACGGTGCAATGGTTACGAAATCTCGATTTTGGTTTTGTCGAGTTGGATTGTTTATTAATTCATGGCAGCACTGTCAGTGTTAGTGAAGAATTAACTCCCGATACTCCCCCATGGCAAATTTTAGATCGACTGCAACGGATGGGAGTTAATAATCTATTTTGTGGTCGTGCAGGAAAAGTTTTTGATTATTCTTTACAGTCCGCTAATTTAACTAGCACTGTTACTACTTTAGATAAACGGCAACCAAGTCAAACTTTGACGATTCAAGATAAGCGTTTAATTGGGGTTGGTAGCGTTGGTAAAGAATTAAATAAAGCAGTTTACACTCTCTATAATCCTAGTAATAATTGCGTGGAGTTTAGAACCGTATCTTATTAATCTTTCATAGATTAATTAAATATTAAAGATTAGGCTCTTCTCGACTTTGTGTGATAATTTTTGCTTATAGAATCGTGAAATATTTACCTGGAAAGACTTTTAGGACTATTTTGCTGAAGAAACTATCAGTATAGACCCCGTTTTAATGACGAGTAAAAGCAATTATTTTGGGTTAGATTAAAGATAGAATCAATCTAGTTAACTATGAGGTAATAGTTATGGTGGTCACTTCAGACGCAGCTAATCTCCAGAAATTTTCTTGGCAGTGGCAAAATCAAACTTTTGAGATTGTTTACGATATTCAAGGCTGAGAGGGGGACAAGCGAGCTAGAAGGTAGATAGGGCAAGCGATATCGCTCTTTGTCCTTTGATGTAATCCTTCAACCGATAGCGGCTAATTTGCATTAGCTCTTCTATATTTTTTTGGAACATTTGATGTAGCTGGAGCCAATGATAGAGATGTTGACCCACATAAAAACTGCTGTGTCTGCGTTGACCTTTATATCTTTTTTCAGGTCTTGTGACATATTTTTGGATTCCCATATCCTTATACTTGTGCCCATGTCTTAGCAATGACCGTACAAACTCTCCAGCAATTCTCATTTTAAGGTTTCATGACATTAAAACCCTTGCACCTAGAGGGGTTAATAATTCTTAACGAATCTCTAGATCGCTGAAACAACGCAAAATCGTTTCAAAATGAGGTAACTGGTTCATAATGTTGATTGAATAACCGAGAGTCTTATCTCTTTTCTCAGATATTATTGTACTAGATGCCCAAGGGGACAGACGGACAGACAGGGGGAAAATCTGACTAACTTTCCCTAGGGGCTTTTGTTAAGTTACATTAAGCCCTACAATAAAATTCTAGTGAGTTAGACGAAATTCGCTCGATTGCCCAGTCTTATCTGCTCCTAGCTGAGATAGAGAAAAGATAGCGTATCGAGAAACAGAAAACTTGAGCTACTCAAGCTTTCGTCAATGCTGCCCTGTTATCCATCTTGAGTTACAACCTAGTGTCCCAAACCCTATCTAAACCCACCCTAGAAAGAGAATTTTTACCATTTACCCTACAGGATGTCCGTCTAGCTATCCCAGACCGTTGCTTCCAATCAAGCGTTTTTCGCTCTTTAGCTTACTTTTTTTTTGATCTTGGCATTATTACCCTACTTTACTGGATAACTTACCAGATTAATCAAGCTTGGTTCTTCCCCCTTTTTTGGTTTATGCAGGGAACCATGTTTTGGGCCTTATTTGTCGTCGGTCACGATTGCGGTCACGGTTCCTTTTCCCGTTATCGTTGGTTAAATAACCTAATCGGTCATCTCAGTCATACTCCCATTCTCGTACCTTTCCACGGTTGGCGTATCAGTCATCGCACCCATCATGCTAATACTGGCAATATCGACACCGATGAAAGTTGGTATCCCGTCACGGAAACCCAGTATAACAATATGGCCTGGTACGAGAAATTAGCTCGTTTTCAGCTAATTTTATTTGTTTATCCCCTTTATCTTTTCCGTCGTTCCCCTAACAAACAGGGATCCCATTTTATGCCAGAAAGCCCCCTCTTTCGCCCCTCAGAACGGTGGCAGGTACTGACTAGCACCGTTTGCTGTACCTTTATGTTAGGTCTATTAATCGGGGTGGGTATTAGCCAAGGCTTTTGGTTTCTGTTTAACTACTACATCATGCCCTACATCGTCTTTGTGGTTTGGTTGGACCTGGTGACATTCCTACACCATACCGAAGATGATATTCCCTGGTATCGCGGTCAAGACTGGTACTTTCTCAAAGGGGCGCTTTCTACCATCGATCGCAATTATGGCATCTTTAATCCCATCCATCACCAAATTGGTACCCACGTCGCCCATCATATTTTTATCACCATTCCCCACTATCATCTCCAAGAAGCAACCGAGGCTATCCGTCCCGTCCTAGGAGACTATTATCGCGTCTCGAAAGAACCGATTTTCAAATCTCTCTGGCGGTCCTACCGCAATTGTCATTTTGTCAGTGACCAAGGTAGTAAGATTTTTTACCGCAAAAACTAATCCTGTCTTAGATATTAGGAGGAAACGGCAGCAAAATCTGCCTCCTCCTCTCACACCGAGAATAGTTGCCAAAACTGGAGGTAAAGTCTTTGTTTTTATTTGATTCAGTGGCAAGGGATAAAGCTGATGCAGTGAAATTGAACGACGTACAAAGGGAATGACATTGGTAGAATTGGCCAAGAATCAAACAAATATCAAAGCGGTTCTCTATAATTTGATCATTTGACTTTTCAACAGCTCCTGACAAGAGGATATTAAGCATCCATAATTCCAAAAATTTATGCTCAAGCAGGTCTAAAGAGTGAATTTGTATGATACCGTCTATTGTAGTAGCTCAATTATAACTTTGCTATAAAAGGTTAATTGCTCAGACAGCAAAAAAGTAGCAGATTATGACACAGGTGACGAATTATTTGCTAGTAGCACTCGATGAATCGCCCATCCCCTCAGCTATCGACCAAATCGCGATCAGATTTATAACTGGGTAGAAAAGCTCAGAGAAGCAACTACATTAATGGCAAAAGTTTAACGAAAAGATAGGTTAGTTTGGGGCAGTATTTCCACCTAACTTAATTGTTTCAATAGTAAACCAACGAGCGCACCAGCCAGAATTAACCAGGTAGAATTAACCTGAAAACGTAGTAAAAGAATACCAGAAACAAGAGATAAAATGATAGCCAATAAGTTAAAAGGTAAATTCCCGTAGGGTTGTAACCAAGTAGCTAGAGCTAAATTAAAAATTACTGCTACCATTAAAGCCACTGCACTAGCATTAATTGCGTCTAAAAAAGACCCCGCCCAAGCGGATTGTCTCAGTTTAGGAATAAGAGGATTAAGTAATAAAACAAAGATAAAAGAAGGAAAGAAAATCGCTAGAGTTGCCACAATTGCCCCCGATACTCCTAATATTTGATAACCGATAAAAGTGGCTGTGGATAACACCGGACCGGGGGTAAATTGACCGATAGCAATAGCATCTAATAATTGTTGTCGAGTTAACCATCCTTTCCCTTGCACTAAATCCGCTTCTAAAAAGGCAACTAATACATAACCACTACCAAATAAAACACTACCTACCTTGAGAAAAAATAGCCCTAATCCTGTTAATGTCGGTGGGATATTGCTAGGAGTAGCAACAGCCGTCGCACTGCCTATTCCTGCCACAATCAGGGGAAAAGTAGCGAATTTTTTGAGGATAAACATCCCGATAATTCCCCCTAACAGTAAAGCGATAATTTCATTTAAACCTAAGATTAATAATCCGATAACTCCCAATCCGATGAACAGTAATTGACGGGTTTTTAGTGCCTTTTTACCTAAGCGCCAGAGTGCCTGAAAAATCACGGCAATTACTACTGGTTTAATCCCCGCAAAAATCGGAGCCACATCGGGTAAAGTCCCGTAGGTAGTATAAATCCAAGCTACAAAACCCGTAATTAACACCGCAGGAGTGATAAAACAAACCCCAGTGATGATTAAACCCGCTAAACCACCAAAAATATAACCGATATGAATAGCCATTTCCGTGGAATTAGGACCAGGAATCAGATTAGTGGCCCCCACCAAATCGAGAAATCGCTCCTTAGTCATCCAACCGCGACGCTTAACCACTTCTTCCTCCATTAAAGCGATATGGGCAGCCGGACCACCAAAACCGATAATGCCGATTTTGAGAAATAAAAGGGCAAGTTGCGAGAGATTGGGAGGCGATGAAGTCAGCATTTTCTGATTACCAATAGTTTTTCTAGAATCAAGTTTATGTCCAAAAGAATAAGCCTAAGTTAAATTCTTGGCTAGAACTCGTCAATTCCAAAATTTCATAATTGCAAAAGTGCTTTAGACAAACTCAATTATAAGCATTTAATGCTCCCGTTCAAGTAAATCTGATACAAAAAAAGTTAAGAAAAATTTATCAATAATATTGATTAATTTGTCTATAATAGACCCCATAAATGCCCAGTGAAACCATAATAAACCATAGACAATAATCAATTATCACAATCGACCCTCGATGGCACTCAATCCGTGTGGATGTGGATTGGGGAGCATCTCATTTATGCAAGTGAGTAGTTATACTTAACCCTGGCTATCTGACGGCATTATATAGTTTTACCAATAAATGTTAGAACAAACAGGAATAATTATGCAAACGCCATCGCAATTTATGCGTTTATTTAGAAAATGGGTTTCTTTGAGAAACTATTTAGAAACCTGTTTTCTTGTAATAAATATTAATTTTTGTTATGGAAACCTTGAAAGATTGGGGATTGTTTGCATGAAATAGCTGAAGTCATCCTTTGCAGTTAATGTCATGACTTCTCCCCTGTTGCCGATTTTTCCTGCTGTTATGATCGATGTATTTTCCAATCCTCGAACAGCAGATTTTTTATTAGTTATCCTATTTTTAACCCTGAAATATATGATAGCGATGATAGTTTAAAAAATCTAAATCCGGTGAAAAGCGATCGGGAACATTTAAAGTCTTGCCGCGATATTTGATAAAATTTAGTTCTAACGTCTCGCTACCTTGATCCTGAGCCTTTTTTTCGATCTCATGACCAATAATTAATCTTAAATCCTCGTCGAAACTAATTAAACCTCGATCGAAAGCAGTATCATGAGTACGAGCTAGGCACAAGCCATTGTGAGGGTTTAAACGTTGTTCGGGAAATTGACTCCAGGGTAATATATGACTAGCTGTTAGTAACAGAGGAATGGGATTTCCTGTAATACAGCAACGATAGTTATATAGGGCTAAAATTGTCTTTCTAAAAAAGTTTTGTCCGATTCTAACTTTTCTGATTGCCTCGGTTTCTGTTTTGATCTTTTCCGAAAAATCAAGTCTAGTAAAATCCTCTTGCTGCTCGTTGATAACTCCTAAAAGAACTTGTAATTTTTCCTCACTTTCTAGGGCTAATTCTGTCCAGTTATCCTCGAACTCCCGCCAGATTTCCCGATCAGCTTTACTGATACCTTTTAACCCCTGTACTCCTCGCAATTGATGCCTGGGATCGAGAGAACCAAAATTACATAATTTCATCACCAAGGCCGATGGTGTTCGCTGTAACTTTTCAGCGACTTCGATAATAACAGGATTATTGGTGTGGAATTGTCCATAGGGAAATTTATAGTATAAATTGAGAGCGATCAGCAGCTCATCCCTTGTCCATAAATTCTTAGTCATAACCTCTAGAAAATACCACCATCAGCCCTGAAATTACTGCTCAAATCAAATCGGGAAAAAATTCGCGTACTGCTGGATGAATTAACCGATGATTGGCGACATTTAACCCCTTAGCGAGGGAAACATCTTGATCCAAGGCTTTTACCCCATGGTCGGCCAATTTAATAACGTAGGGAAGGGTACTATTATTTAAAGCTTGAGTTGCCGTCCAGGGTACTGCTCCTGGCATATTAGGCACCCCATAATGTACTACTCCCGACTCCAGATAAGTCGGTTGACTGTGGGAAGTGGCCCGCAGAGTTTCCACGCAGCCCCCTTGGTCCACTGCCACATCGACAATTACAGAACCAGGGTTCATTTTGGCGACTAAAGAGCGAGAAACTAGAGTCGGCGCTCGTTTTCCTAAGACTAGCACTGCCCCAATCAATAAATCGGCCTTAGGAACTACATTTTCTAATTGTGCCAGGCTACTATAAAGCAATTCTACCCTGGAACCGAATAAAGTTTCTAAATAGGCCAAGCGCTCGACGTTAATATCTAAAATAGTTACTTTTGCTCCCATCCCGATGGCAATTCTGGCCGCTTCCGTACCCACCACACCCCCACCAAGGATAACCACTTGTCCAGGACTCACTCCGGGGAAACCCCCCAGTAAAACTCCCCTACCTCCCTGTTGTTTTTCCAGATAGCGGGCCCCAAATTGTACCGAAAGACGACCGGCAATAACACTCATGGGAGTTAAGAGAGGCAAGCGACCATCAGCAAGCTCGACCGTTTCATAAGCGATCGCAGTTGTTCCCGACTCAATTAATGCTTCCGTTAAATAGCGCTCGGCTGCTAGGTGTAAATAGGTGAATAGAAGAGCTTCCTTGTTTAAAAAGCCGTATTCTGCCTTAAGCGGCTCTTTTACCTTGACAACTAGCGGTTTATCCCAAACTTCCGCCGCTTTTTCCACAATTTTGGCCCCAGCTTTTTGGTAATTCTCATCGCTGAATCCGGCACCTAATCCGGCGGCCGTTTCCACAAATACCCTATGACCGCGATCATTGAGTACACGCACACTACTGGGACTTAAACCGACGCGAAACTCTTGATCTTTAATCTCTTTGGGAACACCTATTTCCATGGTTTGCTTCTGGGGGACTATTTCTAACTACTTTAGCCTGTTAGTCCTAGTCTGCGAGTTATCAGGCATACTATTTGCGAATTTTAGAGACTTTTTTGGTATTCTTCGAGCAAATCGATTAAATCTATCTGACATTTGCTGGGTAATAAATCCGCTAGGGAAACTTGCAGATGACCACCTCCAAGGGTGACTTTTATCTCCCGCAGGATAGACATGACTGCATTCTCGCTTAAACTGTCGTTTTCGAGCAAAGGAAAGACTTTTTCGGCAACGACACTGTGTAAATGGGCCTCCCGGAGATACAGATGCCATTTAGCCACGTCAATGTAGATATTGTCGCCGATTTGGGCTGCCAGATTTTCGATGTCCTGAGTTGTGTTAGCCATGGGGTGTTACCGAGTAGTTAGCGATCGCCGTTATATAAATCAAATGTCCCACCAATAGAATAGCCCAAATTCCCGTGAACAGATTTAACCAAGTCCAATCGGAAAATTTAATGATATGAAAAAACCACAACCCTGAATTAATCGCTAAAAAACCCGCCACATGAACGGCGAAATTCATGCGATCATCTAAACGTCGGAAAGCAGGATCGTTTTTGCGATCGGGTTGACGTGGCCAACGAGGAGGCATAAGCAGTGATCAGTTATCAATTATCAGTTATCAGTGTACCGGTTTTTTAGCCAATAGATTTTGTCTTTGTTATCCATTAGTCAGATCCTTCTTAACAAAAAGAGAAGAAACTTAAAAAAAGGGGAAACGATTGATAGGTATAGTTTGCTGAAAAAGTTTGTTGGTGGGGTTAGGAGTCAGGAGTCAGGAATCAGGAGATTGCTTTTATTTATTCTCCCCCCGCAACGTGCGCGAAGTGGTCTCCCCATCTCCCCATCTCCCCATCTCTCCACTTCATAATTCATAATTCATAATTCATAATTCATAATTCATCTGTTTTTTGATAAAAAGTTAAGGTAGTATTGCCGTAGCGTTTTTGACGACAAATGGTTAAACCTTCTAGATTAATTGCTTGCCAAGATTTGGGATTGTGTTCCACGGCAATTTCCCCCAGAGAATCTAATAAATTAGATTGAGAGATGGCAGTTAGTACCGGTAAATATAACCCGCTTTCGTAGGGAGGATCAAAATAAATTAAATCAAAACTTTTCCCCGCTAAAGTGGCTAACTTTGTCAGTACATCTCCCCGAATTACTTGGAATTGCTGGTGAGAAGTTGCTAAATTGCGCCAATTTTCCTTGATAATTTCGCCAGCGCGTCCTGATTGTTCAATTCCGATTACTAGACTCGCACCTCGACATAAAGCTTCCCCACCCATGGAACCATTACCCGCACAAAGATCTAACCAACGACAGCCGGATAATTTCTGTTGCCAGATATTAAATAAAGCTTCTCGCACCCTTGCTGTCGTCGGACGGGTTAATTGTCCTGCTAGGGTTTTTATGGGACGATTGCCGTAAATTCTCATTAGTTAAAAGGCAAATTCAGTTAATCTTTTTTGTAATAAATCAGGAAAAAGAGCATAGTATCTTTGATTGAGAGGAGAGGGATGAGGGAGAGGCAATAAAGTCACTTTTTTTTGCTGTTTTAATCCATCTTCATCGGTAGCGGTGAGGGTAACTAGGAGTTTTTTGGTAAAGCGTTCTTTATCAAGATAGAATTTATCTACTTCTTTGGGTTTACCGTAGGGTTCAAACCATTTAAAAGCTTCCGTGCCAAGGGGAATGATATGATCACCTTGCCAATAAAAAACGAGCAGTTTTTCTATAAATGGACGGAAACGATCTTTCACTTCCCCAGAATAAGCTTTATTACCAGGAGGTTTGTAGGGAACTGTATTAGTTAGGAAAATTCGATCGCATACCGATAATAGCTCTTGACGATCATGGGATTTTCTCCCCTGCCAAGCTTGAAAAAATCCCTCTCTTACCATTCTACCGGCAGCCCCGATCAAAGGTTGTCCTGCATACACTTCATCTCGTCCTAAATCCCGGCCAAAAAAGCATAACTGACTAGCAAGATTACCAGCATACAAAACTGGTTCAAAGGGGTCTTTTTTTGCCTCTTGGTAAATTAGGGTATCGATGGGAAAATCCTCTTTTTTTGCCTCTTGGTGTACCTGTTTAATTAGGGTTTTAATATCGGTCATTTCAGTTATCAGTTATCAGTTATCAGTTATCAGATGTGAGTTTTCAGTTATCAGATGTGAGTTTTCAGTTATCAGATGTGAGTTTTCAGTTCACTGTTTACTGATCACTGAAAAAAGCTTCTCCCCACACCCTACACCCTACACCCCAATTCACTCCTCGGTGCGATAGCCAAATTCTGCTAAAAGTGAGCGAGATTGTCGCCATTTCGGTTCTACCTTCACAAATAATTTTAAATATACCTCCCCGGCGATTAACTTTTGAATAGCCGATCGCGCGGAAGAGCCGATCTCTTTTAACATACTGCCATTTTTACCGATGACGATCCCTTTTTGGGAAGCTCGTTCCACGTTAATGGCGGCAAAAACCTTGGTTAAAGCGGGAGTTTCCTCGACGCGTTCAATCACCACCGCCACAGAATGGGGAACTTCCTGACGGGTTTGCAGTAAAATCTGTTCGCGGATTAATTCGCCCATAATAAACCTTTCCGGCTGATCGGTGACTAAATCGGGGGGATAGTAATAGGGACCGACTTCGAGGGAATCAATTAACAGATTTTGCAGTTCTGGGATTCCCGTCCCCTCCAGTGCCGAAAACTTGAGCAGAGGCCAGTTATTTTCCGTCGCTAAGGTGCGATAACTATCGTCGATAGGCTCCGGGTCTTCCGGCTGCTGATCGGCTTTATTTAGCCCTAAAATCGCGGGAGTTTGGTTTTTAGTCAGTAAATCGGCAATATAGCGATCGCCACCGCCCAAAAAATTACTACTATCGACAACAAATAAAACTAAATCTACAGAATTTATGGCGTTTTCGGCATTTTTAACTAAAACTTTGCCTAATTCGTGATGGGGTTTGTGAATGCCGGGAGTATCGACAAAAATCATCTGGGAGCGCTCGTCGGTGACAATGCCGCGCAAACGGTTGCGGGTAGTTTGAGCGATGGGGGAAGTAATGGCGATTTTTTGTCCCACTAATTGATTCATCAGGGTGGATTTGCCCACATTAGGACGACCAATAATGCCAATAAAACCGGATTTAAAACCAGTGGGTGCGATGGGAATTACTGCCGAATCGAGATTAAAGGCTTGGGAGTTGATCAAATCGTTCATAATTAAAGAATATTACTTAAAAAATATTTTTACCCATGCAAAGGATAATTTTGTTCTTGTTAGTATTGATTCTAAGCTGTAGTAACCATTTAGAATTATCTATAGCGGGAAATTTAAGCGATCGCTTAACTAATTATCCTCGCTGGATGACTAAACCAGTGGTTAGTTTTGCCAGTGGAGATTTAGTTTATCCCGATTGGATGGTGGGCAGTTGGACTGTCACCAGTACCCTAATCGATTTAACCGCTCCTCTTTCTCCCCAGATTATCACACCCGGTTTTGAAAGTAATCGTCGTTACCTAGAAAAATCGATCGAGTTTCCGGTGAGATTCATCGAGAAAGCTATTTCCAGACCGATAAATGCTGCCTTTTTATCCACTATTATCAGTAAACCATCAATTGTGGCCGATCGATCCTTTAATGGTTTAGCAATTAGTCGCGCCTATTTGGGTAGTCAATCGGTATTATCGGTAAAAACTGACCCTAATAATCCCAATCGTCAGATTACCTTTTTACGGGGCGCTCATCAACTAATTTCCACCGTAATTGCCAGAAATAGCGAAACTCCTGGCGACAATCAATTTATTGCCACAGAAATCAGTCAACAAATTTTCCGGGGAGAAACTAACACTTATCTTAATGAGGTGGAAACCACCACCTCCTATCAGTTATTATCTCCTAATAAAATTCTAGGCGATCAGGTGACAGCCATTTATCTTTCCCCCCAATCCCCTGATTATTTCCAAGCGCCGAATCGTCCGGTGGCTTTGTATCGTTATCGCCTAGAATTGCTGAAAGATTAATAGAAATCCTGTAAAAATCAAAAATCTTCCCTTAGATGAGGAGACAGGAGGAGAAAAAAGACAAGAGACAATCCTAGCCATAAAACCTAAGATTGGGTCAAATTTATCTAATTGGGTCGCCGGTCGTTAACACCACCTTAGGTTATACTTCTAGGAAAATGACATCGCTATTAAAATAAGTTTAATTAATGTTTGTGAGCAGAGGAGCTAGGAGTTAATGGTTTGGGATCTGGGCAAGAAAATTAAAGATGGCCAGTACAGGATTCAGGAAGTATTGGGTGAAGGAAGATTTGGCATTACCTATCGAGCCAGCGATCGCAATGGTGATTCAGTAGTGATCAAAACGCCGAGGGATGTGGGTTTTAAATTGTGGGAGTCTAAGCGTTTACAGAAACTTTTTTGGCAGGAGGCGAGTAAATTAAAAGGTTGTGATCATCCTCATATCGTGCGAGTTAAAGAGTTATTTTCAGAGGGTAAAGCTAACTGCATGGTTATGGAATATATTGATGGGACGACCTTAGATCGGCGATCAACAAAAATTTTACCAGAAAAAGAAGCCTTACGCTACATTGAGCAGATTGGACAGGCTTTAATGGTGGTACATAGTCGCCGTTTTCTGCATCGAGATATTCGACCGGGTAACATTATGATTCGGACTGGTAAACCAGAAGCAGTCTTAATTGATTTTGGTTTAGCCTTAGATTTTGATGAGGAATTAACCAAAATTCGTACCCAGGAATTAGCCTCAGGTTTTGCGCCTATTGAGTGTTATTTTCTTAATAATAAACGCGGAGCTTTTACCGATATTTATAGTTTAGGAGCCGTGTTATACGAGCTTTTAACGGGTAAAATTCCAGTGAATGCGATGACTCGAAAAGATGCGATGACTCGAAAAATTGATCATCCGCCTTTAATTGAGCCGAAAACCTACAATTCAAAAATCAGCCCTAATATCAACAAAGCAATTCTTTGGGCATTGGAATTAGACGCAGATAAACGTCCTCAGTCAGTGCAAGCATGGTTTAAGGATTTAGGTTTGTCTATTCCCAAACCAGAACAATCTAAAATATCTCAACCCATTGTTATTAATTGGACAGCAGTGACAGCAACAACAGGTTTACTGGCTCTTTCCTTGACTTTTTTAACATCTATTGGGGTGACAGATAAAATTAAGCAAATTTTATTTCCTCAACCAACTCCGACAGTTTCTCCCCCATCTTCTCCTAAGTAGGTAGGCGTTAAAAATTATCAAATGCCCCCCTTATCAAGGGGGGATCAAGGGGGGATCAAATGCCCCCCTTATCAAGGGGCGATCAAGGGGGGATTAAGGGGGGATCAAAGGCGATTGCAGTTCGATAAACTCACTAACCACAATGGGATGCAAGACGTGCCATTGGTGTAAACTTAAGCACCACCAAACTCCCGTAAGGGCGAAGCATTTGGGCAATAACCTATCGCTGAAACCGTAAATTTTCTATCCGAATGCTTCGCCCCTACAAACTCAAATACCAAAACATAAGCCAATTTTGAGACAAAAGCAGATTTTTTGGTATGATAAAAATAACTATTGCAAAATTCTATGGTTTGGCAAGCGGGACAACTCCTCCACAATGGCAAGTACGAGATCCTTGAGGTCTTGGGATGGGGAGGTTTTGGCCTGACCTATAAAGCACGTCATCGCCAACTCACCATGGAAGTGGTGATCAAAACTCCTGATATTTTGCAGAAAAGAGATACGGAATACGAGTATTATGTTAGACAATTTGAGGCGGAAGCACTCAAGTTAGCCAAATTTTCCCGGACTCCCCATGCCCATATCGTCCGTATTTCCGATTTTTTTACTGAAGGTCAAGTTCCCTGTTTGGTGATGGATTTTATTCAGGGTCAAACTTTGATGGAAAGGGTGAAAACTCAAGGAAAATTATCGGAAGCGGAATGTTTAAAATATATTCGGCAAATTGGCAGCGCATTAGAGGCAGTTCATCAAGCAGGAATGGTACACCGAGACGCTCACCCTGGCAATATTATGATTCAACCCAATGGGAATGCTATCTTGATTGATTTTGGCATTGCTAAAGAGATTATTCCGGCCAGTAGTAGTTCCACAAATTCAGGAGCTAATTTGTATTTTGCCCCCTATGAACAGATTGTAGAACACTTTCAAAGTCAAGATAGAGCTTTAGAAAACATTACAAGTAATCGTAAACCTAGTGTCGATGTTTATACGCTTGCGGCTACTTTTTATTATGCTGTCACCGGACAAAAACCGACTACCTCAATGGAACGCCGGGATAATCATCCTTTAACATCACCGAAAGAAATTAATCCTAATTTAAGTGATCATCTTAACACAGCCATTACTCTGGGCATGGCTTTGGAAAAAGAAAACCGCCCTCAGTCCATGTCCGATTGGCTTCAACAATTGGAATTACCACCGCCTGCTGTAGAAGAAAAGTATCGTCGAGAAATAGTTAATCCCCGACAGCCAAGGAACGAACCAAAAGGAAAAGACTTTCCCTGGGGTTGGTTAATGGTTGTGTTTCTTGTTTATGGCCTAGCCGGTTACGCTTTAGGCGTGAGTTCATTACTTTGGCAAGCTGTGGCTGTGGCTGTGGCTGGGGCTGCGGCTGTGGCTTGGGCTGTGGCTTGGGCTGTGGCTTGGGCTGTGGCTTGGGCTGTGGCTTGGGCTTGGGCTGTGGCTTGGGCTGTGGCTGGGGCTGTGGTTGTGGCTTGGGCTGTGGCTGGGGCTGTGGCTGGGGCTTGGGTTGCGGCAGTGGTCGGGTCATGGTTCTATCACCGGGAAAATACAAATCAGTTTGCACCTTTCTTGCTTTTTGTTTTTCCTGGATTGATAGGTGGTATTACTTTCAGTCTTATGTCAGGGAATGTTCTTGGGGGAGTTTTTACTGGAATAGGGAGCATGTTAATAGTATTTACTCAGGTTGGTACTTTAAACAAGTTAAGGGACGAGAAAAACTTTAGCCATTTCAATATTTTTCTGATTCTTGCTGTTACAAATTTAAGTGGTTTAGCAAGCGGTTGGTTATTGGGTCTTCTCTAGCATTCCAAAGGCTAACAAAACATAAAACTATCCTCACAATTCCGTTTTTTATATTGTTATCTTCCCTAGATTAGGTTAATTAATGCAACCCAAAAACTAAATTGTGCCATAGTAGTGAGTCTATTCTGCTGAGGAGCATCTCACTTGTGCCATGCGTATTAATGCTTATAGCTGTCAAAAACTATAAAACAATGAGCTTGTAATCAAAAGTTCATGTCTGCGTCACAGTAAGTTCATATCCCCCGCCTAAATTAGAGATAGTCAGTCCCAAGCCGTTTTCCGAAACACTCCTCTCACACCCACGATTATTAGGACTGACTTTTATTCCCTTCTCAAAATGGTTAAACAGTAAAAACTATGACTCACAATATTTTTAACGATAATATTTCCCCTAGCAACGAAGGCAATCCCAAACGCTCCAAGTCTTCTGCAATGAAAAAACTTTTTGCCTATTCCTCTTTACTGGTTTTGGGTGCTGGATTAGGTATCGGTGCCACCTATGCCTACAGTCAAAATCCTCTAGAATTAGCCCAAAATATTGCCACCGCTGCCAATAATCCTCGCCCCTCCGCACCAGCGGCAGCCGCTCCCTCGTCTCTGGTTATTCCCACCAATTTTGTTGCTTCTGTGGTGCAAGAAGTGGGGCCGGCGGTGGTGAGAATTAATGCTTCTAGGGAAGTTAATGGAGGCGGTGATTTTTCGGAATTTGCTAACGATCCTGTTTTCCGTCGCTTCTTCGGTTCTCAAATACCCGAGCGAGGAGAAAAACAAGTTCAAAGGGGTACAGGTTCCGGGTTTATTATCAGTAATGATGGTAAAATTATCACCAATGCTCACGTTGTCGAGGGAGCAGATAAGGTGACAGTCACCCTCAAAGATGGTCGCACTATTGATGGTAAAGTTTTAGGTAGTGATCCTTTAACTGATGTGGCAGTGGTACAGGTGGAAACGAGCAATTTACCCACGGTTAAATTAGGTAATTCTGATAGTTTACAGGTGGGAGAATGGGCGATCGCTATTGGTAATCCTTTGGGATTAGATAACACTGTCACCACGGGGATTATTAGCGCCAAGGAACGCAATGGCTCCCAAATTGGTGCTAGTGATAAATTGGTGGATTTCCTGCAAACCGATGCGGCAATTAACCCCGGAAATTCTGGCGGACCTTTGTTAAATGCTCGGGGAGAAGTTATCGGAGTTAACACCGCTATCATTCAAAATGCCCAGGGTTTAGGTTTTGCTATTCCGATTAAAACTGCCCAAAGAATCGCTGAACAATTAATCGCCACGGGTAAGGTGGAACATCCCTATCTCGGTGTTCAAATGGTGCAGTTAACTCCAGAGGTAAAAGAACAATTAGCTGATAGTCCCATGGCTGATAATTGGACTGTCCCCGATGATTCTGGTGTCTTGTTAGTGCGGGTGATGAGAGATTCTCCTGCCGCAGAAGCAGGGTTGCGATCGGGTGATGTGTTAAAGTCTGTAGGTGGTAAGAATGTCACCGATCCCGATGCGGTTCGAGAAATTGTGGCTAACACTCAAATCGGCGATAATTTACCCATAGAAATTAGCCGGGGAGGACAAAAAATTAATCTGAATATTCAAGTGGGTAGCTTGAATACTGCTAACAGATCCTAGTCTGGAAGATAAGTGGTAAAAGACCTAAACTTTATAGAGAGCTTGTTACTAAGCTCTCTATATTTCTAGTTTTACTTTTGGCTCTTGAATCGAATAATTATGCTGTAATAGTCTTTCCTGTGGTTACTGTGGGGAGGGAAAAGTCAGAGGCAATCAGGGCAAAATGATAAGTATTTTATATATAAATACTCTCAATACTTAAAAATATTTAAATTTACAATCGGTAACATTTATTTTTACTTAAGAATTTATTGAGAATAATTTTTATTTATTTACGAGGTTGCAATACTTCCAGCGATTCTGGTATAATTTTGCATTATGCTATGATGGCTTCTATTGTAATTTTTAGGGTTTTAATGGTCTGAGTTGTCTTAAAACCCTTGCTAAATCTAGATTTTTCCCTTGAGCAAAACCAAACACTTTCGCCAATTATCCCTTTTTTCCCTAACAACGTTGATCTAATTTTTGTGTAGTTTTGTTGCAAAGTCAAAATTTTTTTGACAAAATGGCTAAATTGTGGTAGAGAGATAGATTGTTGATAGGTGGCCATTCAAACCGAGGCAATCAATAATTAGGACTTGCTGAATAAGTTTGTTGGTGGGGTTAGGAGTCGGTGGTCGGGAGGGGAAGTGAGAAGATCAGACAGAATATGAAGAATGAATGACGACACAAGGAAAGCCCTGCTCTCAAAGCGTTTTCAATGCTGCTCCGATACGCGATCATCTTCAAACTTGACAACGCCGCCGATCGCGCATCAACCTTGAATCGACTCTGGTATGAGTAGGAATCGATATACTAGAATTATTATGGTCAAGATGTCCAACTTAAGATCAATGACAAAAATCCTCTCGACAGCCGAAGTGAAAGCGCGTCTTTCCGAATCGATCGATCTTGCTCTCCAAGAGGGCTACGTTGTCATCACCCGCTACGGCAAACCCGTGGCTGCCCTAGTGAGTTACGAAGATATCCGACAATTGCAACGACTGAGAAGCGCTCGTCAGAGGGGAGGGTTAGCGAATTTAAGCGAAAATTGGGAAGATTCAGAAGAATTAGCCGAAGAACTGGATAATATCTTGGACGAGAGAACCTGATGGCTTATCTCTTTGATACCGATGCTATTTCAGAGATGTTACGCAAGCGCCCGCTACTGGACTATCTGCAATGGTTACGATCGCTCGATCGAGAAAATCAATATACTAGCAGTATCACGATCGCCGAACTATATAAAGGTGCGTTCCGTTCCCCGAAGCGCAATCATTTTCTGGAAAAAATCGAAACGAGAATTATCCCCGAATTCACGATCCTGCCATTCGATCGCTTGACAGCGAAAATTTACGGAGAAATTCAAGCGCAACTAGAACAACAGGGAAATATTCTCGCCCATGCCGATTTACAGATCGCATCCACGGCGATTCAATCTAATCTAGAACTGGTTACGGGTAATATTCAACATTTCGCCCGTGTAGAAGCTTTACGGATTAATTACACTCTCGTCCACGCCAGGGCATCTTCAGAAAATGTTCAGAGTTGAGGCAACTTCGGCATCAACCATGGCAGCTGGATCGCAAATATAGGATAACTTTCCCAAAAATCAGCGATAAAAACCCTTTTTTACCGATCTAGCCCGGCTCTAACCCTTGGGAAAATCGGAAATTAGCTTAATCAAAAAATATGCTATAATCAGAATGTAAGCACAAGGGGCCGTAACGGTTTCGACAGGTTAGCGAAAGCTCCCCCGTGATACAGGTCGAGAGTGAGTCTCCTCTCGTAAATCAAAGGCTCAAACAAAAAGTAAATGCGAACAACATCGTTCCTTTCGCTCGTAAAGCCGCTCCTGTAGCTGCCTAATAGTCTCTAATCGACTCGAGCATTCATAGTTTGACTCCGTTAAGGACTATGGATAAACCCCCAACGGATGCCACGTTTAACTTTCTCTAGTTAGTTAACCGTCTAAGCTTTAACTAGAGCATCCCACTGTCCGGGATAAGTGACAGTCCCCGTTTCGAGGGTAATCGAAACTAAACCTGTGAATGAACGGACAGTCAATACCTAATTTGGACAGCAGTTCGACTCTGCTCGGCTCCATTGATTAGTTTAATGAAAAACCTTCTCTCCCGCATGGACGGGGTACAAACACCGATCATTCCCGTGGTCGGTCAATTAATTAAAGCGAACCCCGGCACTATTTCCCTAGGTCAAGGGGTTGTTTCCTATGATCCACCCCGGGAAGCGATCGAATCTCTATCTTTATTTTTAGCCAATCCCAAAAATCATCAATATCAATCTGTGGCGGGAATTCCCCCCTTATTAACAGTAATTCGACAAAAACTAGCCGAAGATAATCGGATAGAAATCAGTGATAAACAGGCAATTTTTGTGACTGCGGGCAGTAATATGGCTTTTATGAATGCTATTTTAGCCATTACTTCCCCGGGAGATGAAATTATTCTCAACACTCCCTTTTATTTCAATCATGAAATGGCCATAAAAATGGCTGATTGTCAAGTTATTTTGGTCGCCACAGACAAAAATTATCAATTGCGTCCGGCTGCCATTGAAGAGGCAATCACAGAAAAAACTAAGGCAGTGGTGACGATTTCTCCTAATAATCCTACGGGAGTAGTTTATCCAGAAAATACCCTAAGGGAAGTCAATCGAATTTGTCAAAAAAAGGGCATCTATCATATTCATGATGAGGCTTATGAGTATTTTACCTATAACCATGCTTGCCACTTTTCCCCGGCGGCAATTGTTGGCAGTGAATCCCGGACTATTTCCTTATTTAGTCTCTCAAAAGCCTACGGTTTTGCCAGTTGGCGCATTGGTTATATGGTAGTACCAGAACATTTATCTGAGGCGATTAATAAGATTCAGGATACTATTTTAATCTGTCCGCCGGTGGTTTCGCAATACGCAGCATTAGGAGCGTTGCAGGTGGGTAAAAGCTATCCTTTAGAACAGTTAAAAACCATCGGTCAAGTTAGAGAAATTTGCCTGAATGCTCTAGAATCGGTTAGGGATATTTGTGATGTTGCCACTGCGGAAGGAGCTTTTTATTTCTTCCTGAAAATTCATACAGACAAGAATGATTTTCAGTTAGTTAAAAGTTTAATTGAGCAGCAGCGGGTGGCGGTGTTACCCGGTTCAACTTTTGGTATAACAGAAGGCTGTTATTTGCGTCTTGCCTACGCTACTTTATCTCCAGAAACGGCTTTAGCGGCAGTAGAAAGATTAGTCAAGGGATTGCGTTATTTTACTCAATGATTTTCAAGAATAAATACTAGCTTTCCTTCTTGGTTTTTACTTTACCACAGCCTTGATCATCAAGATGAAGTGTAATACTAAATCCGTTGAGTACAGGCTAGTTATGAGGAGAGGCACTCATGCAAGAGGCAAAAGGCAAAGGGAAATAAATAATCAGTTTTTAATAACCAGATTTAGTATTATTGTCCGAATGCTTCGCCCCCACAGGATGCGATCGCCGCTGAAGATGCCAGGTTTTGAAGCACGATTCTCTCAAAATCTTGCACCTGTTTCGCAAGAAAAGCCACAAAACCCTTACCTTGCCTACATTTCACATTTATTCCTGGACTTCCCCGTTGACAAAAGACCATAACCCGTGCTGTATCCCCTATGGGGGATTAGGCCACGTCTGACCGATAGAGATAAGCCTGAAAACCCATAAATAACCCGCTAATTTCTTGAATGTCTCCCAATTGGGAGATCGCCTCGTTAATGGTGTGATACTTAATCTCGATCAGTTTTGGCAATTTCTCCCGGTCAAGCTCGCCAACGCCAGAGCGAATATACTGGTCGAGGATAAAGTCGAGAAACTCCCCTTGTTTTCGCGTGTATTTCGAGAAAATTAAATCTTTGTGCTTGATTACCCGTTCTTCTCGCGTCAGGGGTCTGGCTGCGTAGGCGATATAGGTCAGCACATCGTAAATATCACTATTTTCCGTGTTGGTAATACGGGCGATCGCCTGTAGCTGTTCGTCACCGTAGCCTTTTTCCGCGAGTCCAGTTAGCAGCGATTTGCGGGTGTCGGGTCGGCTCCAGAGAAGGCGTAATTCCGCTTCATCTTGAAAAAGATCGGGAATATCCCCGAAAAGCTGCTGGATAAACTCCTCGGCCGAGATCGGTTTTCCGTCGGCGTTCCAGAAGCTTGTTTTCTGGGTGTGTTCCAGTTCTCGTTCCTTGCCGTCGGCCAGTTTGATTTTAATTTTCTGGCCTATCGGCAGAGGATCCGGCTCGTCGAGCGGATATTCGATCGCATCAGGTGATTCGGGGCGCGGTCTCGGATCGATGAGGACGGGTTCTTGCGGTTCCCCGTCCCATTCGGGATCATTAAAGTTTTCGTGGGCTTTAACAAAATCGTAGATAGTAAAATAGTCCTTATTATCGAAAAGGCGCGTCCCCCGTCCGATAATCTGTTTGAACTCGATCATCGATTTGACTGGACGCAGTAGAACGATATTTCTCAGATTTCTAGCATCCACCCCGGTGGAGAGTTTGCGAGAGGTGGTAAGGATGGTGGGGAGCTTTTTCTCGTTGTCTTGAAACTTTTTTAAGTGGGTTTCTCCCAAGCTGCCATCGTTGGCGGTAACGCGAGCGCAGTAGTTAGGATCGCTGCTGATGGCCATTTGATTGATCAGATCGCGAATGGCTAGGGCGTGGTCTTGATTGGCGCAGAAAACCAGGGTTTTCTCGTTTTGGTCGATCGCCTCCATAAAAATTTTTACCCGTTGGCGTTCCCGTTCCTCGATCTCGATAATCCGGTTAAAGTCGGATTCAGTATAAACCTTGTTTTCGTCGATATCGCCCTCGATCAGTTCATCGTCGGGATCATATTGGTACTCGTCGAGACTGGTGGTGAATTCAACCACCTTAAAGGGGGTTAGGTAGCCCTCGTTAATGCCTTCTTTCAGGGAATAGGTGTAGAGGGGTTCGCCGAAATATTTGTAGGTGTCGCCGTTGAGATCCCGTTTCGGGGTGGCAGTTAATCCCAGTTGTACAGCAGGGGCAAAGTATTCGAGGATTTTTCGCCAAGTGCTTTCGTCGTTGGCCCCGCCCCGATGACATTCATCCACGATCACCAAGTCGAAAAAGTCGGGAGCGTATTCGAGGAAGTTAGGGGCTAGTTCCTCGCCGTTTTGGGTCATAAAGGTTTGAAAGATCGAAAAAAAGACGCTGCCGTTTTTAGGGACTTTCTTTGTTTTCTGGATTTCCTTCGGTTCGATCCGAACGAGGGCATCTTCGGGGAAGGCGGTAAACTCGGTTAAGGCTTGATTAGCCAGAATATTGCGATCCGTAAGGAAGAGAATACAGGGCCGATGGGTCGGTTCACCGCTCAGGTTCCAACTACTATGAAAGAGTTTCCATGCGATTTGAAGGGCGATCGTTGTTTTGCCGGTGCCGGTGGCCATGGTCAGGAGCATCCGTTTTTGACCAGCTGCGATCGCTTCTAGAACGGCCTGGATGGCGTTGTGTTGGTAGTAGCGGGCTTCCCGCATCCCGCTTTTATTATCGGGGGGGACAGTGGCGAAACGGTCGCGCCAGTGGTTCGGATCGGGGTAGGTGGCGGCCCAGAGTTCTTCCGGGGTGGGGTAGCGATCGATATAGCCTTCTTTTCCGGCGCGGGTATCGACTCGATAAATGCGGAGGCCGTTGGTACAGAGGGCGAAGGGAGTTTGCAGGCGCTCGGCGTAGTCCTTAGCCTGCCCAAGTCCCTCGGTGGGGTGCGCGTCGCGTTTTTTGGCTTCCAGGGTGGCGAGTTTGTGACCCCGATAGACTAAGACATAATCGCAGATTTTCGATGAACTGCGCTGGCCGTAACCCATCAGACGACCGGGGGCAATTACCTCGCGACGAATTTTACTGTCGGGAATGACTCCCCATCCCGCGGCTTTGAGGGCGGGGTCAATCAGTTCTGCTTTGGTTTCGGCTTCGTTCATGGGCTAGAAATCAAGTTGGCTGATGGCTTCCGCGATCGCTTGATCGGTTATGTCGGTTTGGTCGGTTTTGGAGTAGAGGGTGATGAGGACGATGGTGGTCTGGGTTTGCAGGTAGTAGATAACTCGATAACCGCCGCTTTTCCCCTTTTGAATATCACTGTTTTTGAGGCGAACTTTGAAAACGGGGAAATTGAATCCTTGAATGCGATCGCCGGGGGTTTGTCCTGTCTGAAGGGTCTGAAGTAGGGGTTGTAAGTCTTGGCGGATGGATCGATAGCGTTTGGCGAGGATTTTGAGATCTTTTTGAAAGCGGGGGGTGAGTCTAATTTCGATGGGGTTTTCGTTAATCGACATCAATGCCTTCCCACATTCGATCTAGGGGGATGGTATTTCCCCCTAGGGCTTCTTGCATTCCTTGTTTAAGGTTGGCGACGATTTCCTCGTCTGGGGTGTCGTCTGGGTTGTGCGATCGTTCCCGTTCTAATTCAAGGCGAAAGGACCTAACGATCTCGTAAATCTGAGTCAGGTGATCTTCGGGGATTTCGTGGAGTTCGTCGATGATTTTTTGGATGATCATGGAGCTACGGGAAGATGCTATTTACATTTTAACGGTTCTACTGGCTGAGTTGACCGGTGAAGGCTTTTTCTAGGATCGATTGTTTAAGTTCGGCGATCGCTTCTAGTTTGCTTTGGTAAATGGTTTCGAGTTTTTGAGTTTTAGAATAAATCCGATCGAGTAAACTTGCAATGTTTTTTTGCTTTTCAAGAGGAGGTTTTAAAAACTCAAAACTTTCGATTTGCTTTCCGCTAATATGTGGAACTCCAATTCCTGTTTGCTTTCCCAAAATATGTTTGATAAATTTTCGATCACCAATAAGATGAAATAAAAAACGATTATTCAAGTTTTCACAACAACGTAAACGTGCTACTCGTTGAACAAGTAAACAAGGTAAATCATTACTTGTAATTTCTGCATACTTTAGACCTGCGCTAACCCAAGGACGATCCATCGCAAGCACAAGATCGTTTTCTTTTAGTTTAAATTTTGAAAATGTATCAAATTCTGATTTTTTCCATTTTTGTGTGTTGTCCCAACGTAAGTAACCTTGCATAATATTATCACCTCTTAAAAGGCTAATATCATCTTCTGATTGTGTATAAAACTGACTCTTAAAAGCAAAACCACTCAGTAAATTAATTTCTTTTTTTAAAGTTGTCGGATGCCAATTGTTTGAATTTTTATTTAGAATATTGTTCCGAACATTGGCAAGGAATTGGCGAGTATTCGCAAGGTTTCTTCGGGTGTTGGCTTCAGCTTGGGCTATACCCTCGAAAACTTTGTCTAGTATCTCTACTATTCTTTTTTGTTCTTCGATCGGGGGAATATATAATGGACATTTAAGAATATCTTCTTTTCTTAAATTTGTTTGATTTTCGCCGTTGTCAAAATTTAATAAATATGGATGCCTATTAAGATGATAATATAAAAATTTTGCTTCAATTTTATCGGAACGTATTGCACATATTCGTTGATTTAAAGAGTATTTATTATCCTCTTCTATTAAATAACACTTGGCCAGTGCTTTTCCTTTAGGAACATCACTCATAACCATGACAATATCATTTTTAAATAAAGGAAATAAAGCTTCTTTGGTTTTTTTATAAATAGCTCCACTAGACGAAATAAACTTTGAATTAACTACAATATAATTACCATTATTGTCTATTTGTTTTTCATGTGCTTTTCCATTAAAAAATTGACAGCAATCTCCTAGTTTAAGCATTTTCCATTTGTTATTTTCCAATCTCATATTATTCTGTACCTCCAATCAAATCTTTTATTAGGGTTAAAATATCCGCACTTACTTTAATTTTTTTGTTTTCTATCAATTTTCATAATCGAAACTCGATGCTGGTTGAGCGAAGTCGGATGCTGGTTGAGTGAAGCCGAAACCAGCATCCCCCTCAGTTCTCATCCCTTGTTAATCCCCCATCTACGGAGAAATTCCGATAATGTGACTCATTTTGACACTCAGCCAAAATATGAAGAGAATCCCAATCACTACGCATCAAAGCCATCTTTTTCGCCCGACTCCAACCTTGCACCTGCTTCTCGCGATAAAAAGCATTTGCGACATGATCATAGTATTCAGCATAAACCAACTTGACCGGTAATCGCTTTCTAGTATGATTTGCACCGAAACCATTTTGATGTTGCCATAAACGACGGGGCAAATTCTTCGTACTGCCCACATAAAAAGAACCATCACAACATTCAAGAATGTACATATAGGCCATAGATTTTATCTGAGGTGAAAGGCTCAATTTGGGTGGTTGAGGAGATATCGGGCTTCGGCTTCGCTCAGCCCTCTATTTGGGTGGTTGAGCGCCCTTGGTTCCGGGTGGTTGAGCGAAGCCGAAACCACCCTTCCCGTCAGCCAGTAGAAGATCCCAATATATCGGAAATCGCCTCTAAAATCGACCCACTTTCCCTGTCCAATTCCGCAATCTCCGCTAAAATTTCCTCCGGCTCGCGTAAAGGATCGCCCTCCGGTGCGTTGGGATTTTTCACCGACAGATCGAAGGAACCCAGATCGACTTCTTCTAAGTCTAAAAACCAAGAGCGCTCCGATAGCTTAAAAGTCGATTGAAACTCGATGAACTCTTGCAAATCATCATCATTCAGCGCGTTTGTTTTTCCGAGACTTCGCCCCGGTTCGAGTTGATAAAACCAGATTTTCTGCGTCGGTGAACCCTTGGTAAAAAATAAAACCACCGTCTTTACCCCCGCCCCTAAAAAGGTCTTAGCGGGACAATCCAAAACCGTATGGAGATTACAGGACGAGGTTAACTCCCTCCGTAACTCTCTAGAGGCGTTGTCCGCGTTCGACAGAAAGGTATTCTTAATAACGATCGCTCCCCGTCCCCCGGTTTTCAAACTCTTGATAAAATGCTGGAGAAAAAGAAAGGCCGTCTCTCCGGTATTGATCGTGAAATTGCCGCGGATCTCCTTGCGTTCGTTGCCTCCGAAGGGGGGATTAGCTAAAACGATGTCATAACGATTCTTCTCTTGAATCGCTTGAATATCTTCGGCCAGGGTGTTGGTCTGAATAATATTGGGGGCCTCGATCCCGTGCAGGATCATATTCATCACCCCGATAATATAGGCTAAAGCCTTTTTCTCCTTGCCGAAAAAAGTCCTCGTCTGTAGGGTTTCTAGCTCTTTCGTACTCAGATCGGCCTTACTGTGGCGTAAATACTCGTAGGCCTCGCAGAGAAACCCCGCCGAACCGCAGGCCCCGTCGTAAATCGTCTCCCCTAATTGCGGTTTAATCACTTGAATCATCGCTCGGATCAGGGGCCGCGGGGTGTAGTACTCGCCCCCGTTTCGCCCTGCGTTGCCCATATTTTTAATCCGGGTTTCGTAGAGATCCGAAAGTTCGTGTTTCTGCTGTTGCGTGCGAAACTGAAGCCGGTCGATACTTTCGAGAACTTCCCGCAGGTTGTACCCGCTCTGAAACTTATTCCGCACCCCCGCAAAAATTTCCCCGATCTTAGCCCCGAATGTCCCCGGTTCTGCGTATTCCTTGAATCCCTGAAAGTAGGGAAATAGCTCGCTATTGACGAACTCGATCAGATCGTCCCCTACCTTAGCGGTTTTCAGCAGTTCACCCCTTGCGTCCTTGGGGTAAGCCCAATTCGACCAGCGATAGGGTTCGTCTAGTAACGGATCGTAGTCTTCTCCTGTTAATAACGCCCGATTCTGGCGATCGACCTCCAAATCGTCGAGATATTTCAAAAAGAGAATCCAGGAAATCTGTTCCGCGTAATCCAACTCCGTCGCGCACCCCGCCTCTTTTCGGAGAATATCATCGATATTCTTAAATGTCTGCTCGAACATAGGAAAAAGATTAGATACTCTCAAATCTTACCTCGATCGCTCCCCTATCCCTACCGTAGATTGGTCAAGTTGTCCCATCCTCGAACTTTACGTATCAAATAATTAGCTTTTTGTCAAGCATACAAAAAAACTATTTTTGAGGAAATAAATCGAGAATTTTTTCCAGAAAATGTTATCTAAAACACTGTTTTCGGGAAGAAAACAATCTTCTCCATACCACATATAGAGTTATAAGATTATTTAAGACGCTAGATGTTGTGTTTTTTCAGAAAATCTGCTAGAATACTCTAGTACAAATAGATTAATTTGTCAAGTTTTTTAACGCCGCAATTTCCCAATTATGCAATCGAAGCCCTTGACTACTGCCGTCTCCATTCACAAAAATAACGAAGTAATACCCTTTCGTTCTACCCCTTTAGCTAATATGGGCAGCCATGGAATTAGAGTGATTCGGCGCGATGGTTCCACCACCAGCTTAAATATCGGCAAAATTCGCGACGTGGTAGAGTGGGCTTGTGAAGGTAAAAAAGTCAATTCGATCGCCTTAGAAGCGGGTTTAACCACACGTCTGCGGGATGGGATTACCACTAGGGAAATACAGGATAATTTAATTAATTGCGCCCTAGAAATGTGTAGTCCCGAGGAACCGGATTGGCGCTATGTGGCGGGAAGATTGCACATTTGGAGTCTGTGGAAAGATACCTTAGTAGCGCGGGGTTATCAGTACGGAAATTACGAGAAAACTGTCAAAAGTCAAGTTAAAAATCGGCTGTACGACGAAAGGATTCTCATCTATTCCGAAGCGGAATTAAAAGAAGCTGGTTCTTGGATTAATCCCGATTGGGATATCGATTACGATTACGCCGGGGCATTATTAATTACTAGCCGTTATTTACTCAAAAATGAGTTACCCCAAGAGGCATTATTAACCTGTTCCTTACTGCTTGCCACTGTGGAAGAACCAGCTAATAGACTCCACTGGGCTAAGAAATTTTATCAAGGGATTGCCCAAAGAAAAATTTCTCTTGCCACCCCAATTTTAGCCAATTTACGCACACCAAAAAGTTCCCTAACCAGTTGTTTTATACTTTCCATTGACGACAGTTTAGAAAGCATTTTTAGCGAGATTACTAATGCTGCCCGCATCTCCAAAAATGGTGGCGGTGTCGGGGTGAATGTGAGTAGAATTCGCTCTACTGGTAGCTGGGTAATGGGGAAAGCTAATGCTTCCGGCGGAATTATTCCCTGGATTAAATTACTCAACGATACAGCTATTGCAGTAAATCAGGGGGGAAGACGCGCTGGAGCAGTAACTATCGGTGTTGATATCTGGCATTTAGATGTGCCAGAGTTTCTGGAAATGCAGACAGAAAATGGTGATCAAAGACGCAAAGCTTATGATGTTTTTCCCCAATTAGTTATCACCGATGAATTTATGCGTCGGGTGATAGATAAAACCGAATGGACATTAGTAGATCCCTACGAAGTTCGCAATAAGTTAGGTATAGAATTAGCGCAACTATGGGGGGAAGAATTTGAAAAGGCATATCGTTTAGTAGAAGCTAATTTAGATAGAGAGATTTTCCTCTATAAAAAAATTAATGCTCGGGACTTATTTAAAAGTATCATGCGTTCCCAAGTGGAAACAGGAATGCCCTATATTGCTTTCAAAGATACCATTAATCGCGCTAACCCTAATAAACACGATGGCTACATCCCCGGTGTAAATTTATGCACCGAGAGTTTCTCGAATGTCACCCCCGATAAAACTGCCCATTGCTGTAATTTAGTTAGCCTTAATTTAGCCAACATTGACAGGGAAGAAATCGAGTCTAATTGTCAAATCGCTGTCAGGATTCTCGACAATACTATTGATATTACTAATCCTCCCTTTGATAATGCTAAAAACCACAACGATAAATATCGCACTATTGGGGTAGGGGCGATGGGATTGGCTGACTGGTTAGCTAAACGAAAATTATCCTACAATAACCTGTCAGAAATTAGTGATTTATTTGAAGAAATTGGCTATTGGTGTACCTATTCTTCGATGGAATTAGCCAAAGAACGCGGCGCTTATCAAGCTTTCTTGGGTAGCGAATGGAGTCAAGGTAAATTAATCGGTGCTAAACCAGTGGAATGGTTTTTAAATAACGCAGTGCAACCGCAAAGATGGCAACAATTAGCCGAAGATATTCAACGATTTGGCATCCGTAATTCCCATATTACTGCCATTGCTCCTAATACTTCCTCCAGTTTGGTACAGGGATGTACCGCTAGTGTTTTGCCGGTTTATAGTCGCTTTTTCTACGATAAATGGGCAAAGGGAACTGTTCCCATCGCACCACCTTTTATTGAAGAAGCTTTCTGGTTTTATCCAGAGAATAAAAACCTCGAACAGCAGCAAGTGGTAAAAGCGATCGCTACTATGCAAGAATGGATTGATACAGGAATTTCTATGGAATTATTATTCAACCTCAATGAAGGGGTTTACTTTCCCGCAGAACCTAACCGTTGTCTCACTGCTAAAGATATCTTTGATACTCTAATCATGGCGTGGGAATTGGGGTGTAAAGCGATTTATTATGTCCGTACCGTGCAAAAGGACAATTTTCGAGAGTCTGACGATAGTTGTTCTAGTTGCGCTAATTAAAGCTAAGATAAGTCTTATTCATCAATTAATCACACCTATGGATAAGACTTTATACAAACAGGATTACTATCTCTGGTTAGAGAAAACCATATCTTTACTAGAAAATCGCCAGTTTTCTGAGTTGGATTTAGAAAATTTAATTGAAGAAATAAAAGATACGTCCAGAAGAGAACGTCAGAAGTTAGAGAGTTTACTAACTAAACTCTTGGAACATTTACTTAAATTAACTTATTGGCAATCTAAGCGCGATTACAATAAAAACAAGTGGCGACGAGAGATTTTAAATTTTCGCATTCAAATAAAAAGAATTATTAGCAATAAAAAGGATGGAACTTATCATACAAACTTAGTATCTTACCTCACCGAGATTCTCGATCAATGTTATGAGGATGCTTGCCATCTATTTGTCGAAGGTTCTGGCATTGATAAAAGACTTTTAAGTGCTACACCTATTGGATCAATTGACCAAATTTTAGATGAAAATTTGTTTCCTGAGTTTCTCGGAGAGGATTAAGCAATGAAGAATGATTTATACGAAAAAGATTACTATCTCTGGATAGAGAAAACCAGATCTTTACTAGAAAATCATCAATTTTCTGATTTAGATTTAGAGAATTTAATTGAAGAAATTAGCAGCATGGGTAAAAGCGAGAAACGAAGTTTAGAAAGTTATTTAACTCGCTTATTAGAACATTTGCTAAAACTGGTTTACTGGCAGTCGGAATTAGAATATAATCAAAGAGGATGGAAAAATGAAATTAGGAATTTCCGTCGTGCCATAAAAAGAATTATTGCCGATAGTCCTAGTTTACAGCCTTATCTGATTGAAATTTTTAACAACTCTTTTCAAGAAGCTCGTATTTCTTTTATCGAATTATCGGGAATGGCTGAAAATTTGGTCAGTTTAGCTCCAATTTGCACTATAGAACAGGCGTTAAATGAGGATTGGTTTCCTGAAATATTAAAATAATGGGGATAGTTATGGAAAAGAACTTATACGAAAAAGATTACTATCTCTGGTTAGAGAAAACCATATCTTTACTAGAAAATCATCAGTTTTCTGATTTAGATTTAGAAAATTTAATTGACGAAATAAAATCTATGTCTATCAATCAACAGAAAGCATTAAAAAGCAATCTGATCGTGATTTTATGGCATTTACTAAAATACTTACAAGAGCCAGAAAAACAAACCAGAAGCTGGGCATTAACCCTTTTTGAGCATCGCGAAAGAATCGAAGAAGATTTAGAAAATAGCCCTAGTCTTAAGAGTTTTTTAACAGAAGAAAATTTAAAAAAATGCTATAATAAAGCCAGAAAAAAAGCTGCTATTGAAACAGGGATAAACCTAGAGAAATTCCCGAAGAATTGCCCATTTACTTTGGCAGAAGCCCTAGATTTTGAATTTATCCCTAATCAAAACATTTGACTTTTTACCAAAAACCTACTATAACCTAGAAGTGCCATAATATCCAAGGAATCATGTCCTTACATTTAGTTAATTCTTGCCATTCGATGCCCATTTCCCCGATCTTCAATCCGTCGGGAGATGATGCGATCGAAAACCGTTCGATCTGGTTTGGTAACACCACCAACCTGATGCAATTAAACGATGTCCGCTACACCTGGGCGGTGGGTTTATATCAACAAATGCGGGAAAATTTCTGGATTCCGCAACGCTTAGATATCACTCAAGACGTGACTGAATACGGGCATCTTACCGACGAAGAAAGATATGCTTATGATGGTATTTTGTCCTATCTAACTTTTCTTGATTCCGTACAAACCTGTAATATTCCTCACTTAAAAAGTAGTGTCACTGCGCCAGAAATTAGTCTTTGTATGGCGGAACAAATTTCTCAAGAAGCCATGCACAATCAAAGTTATCAATACCTAATTGAAACGATTATTCCCTCGGATCGCAGAGGTGAAGTTTATGACTTTTGGCGCACCGATAAAGTTCTCAAGGATCGCTGTCAATTTATCGCTAGTCTCTACCAGCAGTATATCGACAAACAAACTACTGAAAGCTATTTTATCGCCCTTCTTGCCGACTATTTGCTAGAGAGTTTGTATTTTTATAACGGGTTAAATAATGAGGTAGCCCACTAGCATCGTGAGGTGTTAGTTAAAACTCGCCAAATTGCTGGGAAGCCCTAAAGCCCTTATGCCAAAGCGAAGTCTGAAAAGATAAGCGTAAAGGAGCGAGAGCAGAAAAAAGTTAAGGGATTTAATAAAAGCCGTAAGGCAGCTATTAAAAACAATGGGTAATCAGCAGCCAAGCCTCTATTTTAAAGGGGAAGGTTCAACGAACAGAGGGTGAGTATCTTCTTGGTAAATACGCTATAAAAGGTTCAAGAAGATAATGGTATGTTCTAGCCCCACTCTGAAAGGATGGGTAGTTGCGTCATCTTTTTCTATAATCTCGCTTCTCGACAGCTAATGTCTGGTAGCGCTGACGTTTTCAAAATGATCAACCGGGACGAATTAAGTCACGTCCGTTTGTATCAGAAACTTATTCCTGAAGCCATGGCAATTTTTCCCCATTCTGTTGAACAAATTTATGAGATGTTCGATAGTGCCGTTAAACACGAATGTCGCTGGACAAATCACATTGTTGGCAACAACATTTTAGGTATTACCGAATACAGTACCGAACAGTACACTAAATACCTTGCTAATATTCGACTGAAAGCGATCGGACTTGAGCCTTTATACAGGGAAGAAAAGTATAACAAAAGTCCCTATAACCATCTGGAACGCTTCTCCGACACCAAAAAAGAAGGCCACACCAAAGCGAACTTTTTTGAAGCAACCGTTACCAGTTATGTTATGTCTTCTGGCTTAAGTGGATGGGATGAAATTTAAAATTTAAGGGACAAAAATGACCCAATTTTTTACCATAAAGTGGCAACTTTGTCAATGTTTTTGACAACTTTTGACAAAACTTAGCAGCATTTAGATAAAAGGAAGAAATTAGTGCTAATTTCTTCCTTTTTTTGCTGAGGTAACACTAAATTTGGTTATTAAAGACTGATTATTTATTCCCCCTGTTGCCTCTTGCCTGTTGCCTCTTGCCTTTTGCATGAGTGCCTCTCCTCATAACTAGCCTGTACTCAACGGATTTAGGATTATTGTCATCGAAATCACATTTAACCCCAATTGACCTGAGAAAATTATAAAATTAGCGTTAATTTTCCCAAGTTGCCCTAGAATAAAAGCGTTAAAAAAACCGAGCAACTGCCGTACATTGCTTAAAAATTAACCAAAGATGACCACTACTAACGATAAACCGACAAACGATCTCTCAAAAATCTCCATGCGAGATTTAATGATCCAACTGAAAACATCTCCCGACGGTCTCACCACCAGTGAAGCAAAAAATCGCCTCGATAGCGACGGTTATAACGAGATTGCCGAGAAAAAAGTCAGCCCCCTGCTCAAATTCCTTTCCTACTTTTGGAATCCCTTTTCCTGGATGATCGAAGCGGCGGTAATTTTTTCCGCTATCGTCGGTGATTGGGTGGACTTCGTGATTATCGCCATTCTATTGGTGGCTAACGGCTTGATCGGCTACTTCGAGGAAAAAACCGCCGGGGATGCGGTGGCTGCCCTGAAAGCGCAACTCGCCCTCAATGCCGATGCCAAAAGAGACGGCAAATTCGTCTCCGTCCCCGCTAGGGAATTAGTACCAGGAGACGTGATCCGGATCAAGATCGGCGATGTGCTGCCGGCCGATGCCCGATTGCTGCCGGGGGATCCCGTCAAAATCGACCAAGCTGCCCTAACGGGGGAATCCTTACCCGTGGATCGCAGTTCTGGCGAACAAGTGTACTCAGGTTCAGTGGTGAAAAAAGGTCAAGCTGAGGCCATAGTTAACGGGACCGGCAGTAATACCTTTTTTGGTCGTACCGCTAAACTGGTAGCCAGTACCGAAAACGTCAGCCATTTCCAGAAATCAGTTCTCAAAATCGGTGACTTTCTCATCGTCATTGCCCTGATTTTAATCGCTATTATCGTTGTTTACCGTCTCTATAACGGTATTGTCGAAAAACAGGGCTTAGAATTGATCCGCTTGCTGAAATTCTGTCTCGTTCTCACCATTGCTTCTGTTCCCGTCGCCTTGCCCACAGTTCTTTCCGTCAGTATGTCGGTGGGGGCGAAGGCACTAGCGGATAAAAACGCCGTGGTGACACGCTTGGCGGCGATCGAGGAACTAGCGGGCATGAATATGCTCTGTTCCGATAAAACCGGCACTCTCACCCTTAATCAGCTGAGTTTAGGCGATCCCTACACCCTGCCGGGGATCAGTGCCGACGATCTAATTCTCACCGCTTCCCTCGCTTCCCAAACTAGCGATGACGATCCGATCGATAAAACTATTCTCGCCGGTTTAAAAGATGCCACGGTACTCGATCACTATCAAGTCACCCACTTTACCCCCTTTGATCCCGTCGCTAAACGCACCGAAGCCGATATTACCTCCCCCGATGGTGAGACTTTTAAAACCAGTAAGGGCGCACCGCAGGTAATGCTCGATCTAGCCTACAATAAAGAGGAAATCGAAGGGCCGGTCAATCAAATCATCGAAGATTACGCCAAAAAAGGCTATCGCGCCCTAGGAGTGGCCAAAACCACCCCCCAAGGTCAATGGCAATTCTTGGGCATTATCTCCCTATTTGATCCACCACGGGTTGATTCCCAATTAACCCTACAAACCGCCCTAAAATTAGGGGTTCCCGTCAAGATGATCACGGGGGATCAGGTGTTAATCGCTAAGGAAACCGCTCGACAATTGGGTTTAGGCAACAATATCCTCGATGCCAAAATTTTTCGGGAAGTCCCCCCCAATCAGTTAGGAACCCTCGATGAACAGATTCTCAGTGCCGATGGTTTCGGTCAAGTCTTCCCAGAGGACAAATATCATATTGTCGATGTCTTGCAGAAAACCGATCACATTGTTGGTATGACTGGAGATGGGGTCAATGATGCCCCGGCGCTGAAAAAAGCCGATGCGGGGATTGCGGTTTCCGGGGCTACCGATGCGGCCCGGGCAGCGGCCGATATCGTTCTCCTTACCCCCGGTTTATCGGTAATCGTCGATGCGATTAAGTTAAGTCGCCAGATTTTTGAACGGATGACCAGTTATGTTCTCTATCGGATCATCGCCACAATTCAGATTCTCGTTTTTACCACTTTGGCGATTCTGTTCTTTAATTCCTACCCGATTACGGCAATTATGATCGTTTTCTTAGCAATTCTTAACGATGGAGCAATCATGACGATCGCCTACGATAATGCCAAGATCTCGAAAGTACCCCAAGCTTGGGATATGCCGAAAGTTCTCACCATTGCTTCGGTTTTGGGAGTGGTCAACGTCATTGCCACTTTCCTGCTGTACTATCTAGCTGAACGCGTATGGAAAATGACTCCCGACCAGGTGCAAACCTATATTTTCCTCAATATCGCTCTCTTAGGGATGATGACTCTCTATTCGGTGCGGGCAAAAGGTCCCTTTTGGTCCTTGGCCCCCGCTAAACCTCTAGCGATCGCTACTGGCATCTCGGTCATTATATCTTCGCTGATTTCGCTGTTCGGAATCCTGATCGCCCCGATCGGTTTTGAGGGAGTGGCAAAAAGCTGGCTCTATGCCCTAGTCTGGTTATTGATTATCGATCGAGTCAAATTAGCTCTCTATTCGATTTTTAATCGTCGCAAGGCAGATTTAGGCAACACCTATCAATCCACTTGGGAGAATTTAAAAACTCGATCGTAGTTCCTATCCTGGGGAAAACCAAGCTCATCAGGCACTTTCCCCAGAAAACTTTTTTCAGCAAACTCTAATTATACTAAATCCTGTTTTAAAAAGATGATAACAATCAGTCATAAGTTAGCCAATGATAGTGAGTCAAGTTTTTAATTTCATTACTGAACTTCCCCCATGCATATATACCATAATAGACGAAAACCCTTATCCATCAATGGATGCACCCCCTTAACCCTTCTTGATGTACCCATGTAATTTGTAATATTTCTTAATGGACAAGAATTCTCTCCATTTGCTAAAATGATAGCCATGTATATAGAAAAAGTTCCTAACCGTAATTCTCCCCCCGCTGTTCTTCTTCGAGAGTCCTACTGAGAAGGAGATCAAGTCAAAAAAAGAACCCTGGCCAATCTCTCAAAATTACCCGATGATATTATCGACAATCTAAAACTGGCTCTTAAAGGAGCAACACTGTCCATGAATGAAG